>Ga0183095_10204_pt1 | contig 310840 bp, 300 predicted proteins | sample BioMet4_FD_130346 | JGI IMG/M metagenome (GOLD analysis project Ga0183095, IMG submission 130346) | Microbial communities from bioreactor (seeded with sewage sludge) at LBNL, California, USA - Biofuel metagenome 4 (v2) (version 3) | ecosystem: Engineered > Bioreactor > Anaerobic > Unclassified ...
AAAAATGGTAGCGGCGAGTGGAGTCGAACCACCGACCTTCCGGGTATGAACCGGACGCTCTAGCCAACTAAGCTACACCGCCACATGATTTTGACACAAATCACTGCAAGAAATATACTACCAAAATTATAGTTCAATGTCAACACATTTTTTCAGTTTATCAAAGTCTTTTTTAAGCTTTTATATCATGACCCATCTATTCTCAGTGAACTCACGATGTTCCTGCGCGCCGGCGGCGCAGATGGTTATCATATCTTATACAATTCCCATCTGTGCTGACCGATTATGTACTTAAGCTCATAGAGGCGCATCGTACCGTCTATTTCAGACTGACAGGTATAGACAAGGGAATCTATGCCCGCCAGTTTCTGCTTTTCTGTGCTTATAACTCTGTCTATTTTTATCTCCGTGCTTTCCCCATTTTTCTCAATATATCTGAACTTGTATGGTGATGGTTTTCCTTCCCTGCTGAAGGTGGCTATCACATCTATGGGACTTGCTACTATCTTCATTGTCTGAACCCTCCCATCATCAGGAAATTGCCGCCATTCACGCCGCCTTCAATGGGATTGAAGGCGGAATTGGCATATCTGCCGCGGTATATCGATTTTTCTCCGAAACGGCGTCGTATATCATCTACCGTCCGGTTCAGCGCCTCATCTTTTTCCAGTCTATCCATATCAAAGACAGTCAGCTGATATTCATCCTCTCTGGCAAACTCTCCAACTCTTACGCCAAGCTGCCTCAGCGGCTCTCCGCGCCAGCTTTCAAACAGCAGCCTGCATGCATAGTTATATATTTCCGTCGTATCAGCCGTAAAAAACGGCAGTTTCAGCTGATGCGTATATCTCACAAAGTTGCCTGTACATACTCCGACCGACACCAGGCTGGCTTTATAACCGTGCCTGCGCAGCCGTATACCGACACGTTCAGTAAGTGAAAGCAGATATCCGCAGGCTTCATCACGGTCTGTCAGATCGTATTTTATGGTCATGCTGTTCCCTATTCCCTTCCGGGTAAGCTCGTCTCCCGGAACGACTCTGGCATCATCGATGCCGTTGGCATATCTCCAGATAAGGGTTCCGTGGCTCTTGAACATGGTTCTCAGCAGTACAGGATCGGCGCATGCCAGCTGTCCCACCGTATTTATGTTTATCTTCCGCAGTTTACGGGTGGTCGCGCGTCCTACCATGAACAGCTCATTTACGTCCAGCGGCCAGAGTTTGCTGCGTATCTCCTCATCGTTCAATATAGTATGGACACGGTCGGGTTTCTGGAGCTCACATGCCATCTTCGCCAGCAGCCGGTTTCTGCCGACGCCAACATTTACCGTGAATCCCAGCTCGCCTTTTATCCGTTCCTTTATCTCATATGCGGTCTCTACCGGAGACAGCCTGCGAGCCGCGCACTCTCTATACTCAAGGAAGCATTCATCTACGCTGTACCGCTCCAGCAGCGGCGAATACTCTCCGATGATGTCAACCATTGCATCACTGCAGGCGAGATAAAGATCAAAGTTCGGAGGCATCACAATGAGTCCGGGGCATTTTTCCTTTGCCTCGAAAAGACTGGTCCCGGTGCCCACACCAAATCTCTTGGCCGGAATGGACTTGGCCAGTATTATACCATGTCTGTTCTTGGGGTTGCCTGCGATCACTGCGGGCACCGTTCTTATATCCACCGGATATCCCTGCTCCAGAAGCGCTGCCGCCGTCCAGCTGAGATAGGCCGAATTGGCATCCACCTGCAGTATAGTCATTGCTCTCCTCCGTTTTAAGAACATACGTTCTTTTTTATAGGCATAGTATATCACCTGAAGGCCCTTCTGACAAGTAGGCAAACAAAAAAACATGGCGTTATTTCGTCATGTTTTCTAAAGCCGTACAGGTACTTTTTTGTTCACCGTTATCTGATCCGGCGTGACCACGCAGTCGTAAGCCACAACGCCCACATTTTCCGCCGCGGCCAGACGCAGAGCATCGCCAAAGGCTCTGTGTGTCTCGTCGTTGGGTTCCATTATCTTCATGGCTTCCATCTGCAGGATGAACAAAATACAGGCGCAGAAGCCCTGAGCACGGGCATGCCTCAGTTCGTTGACATGCTTAAGTCCCCGCTCGGTAGGCGCGTCGGGGAACCTGGCCACACCGTCCTCCTCCAGAGTCACACCTTTGACCTCTATCCAGCCTTTACGGCCGCATACATCCTCCACATAAAAATCCAGACGCGAATCACCAAAGGTCTTTTCCCGCTGCACCAGCGTGATCCGGTCCATGCCCGGTATCCTGATGTGTCCCGACAGCAGCCCCTCTTCACATATTTTGTTCGGAGCCTGAGAATCGATATTGAAAATGTTTCCCGCCTTGACCACAGCAATCAGCGAATAACGCATTTTGCGCGTGCCCATACGACCGTCAAAATCCTCCAGATACACCTCAGCGCCCGGTACCAGCAGTTCTCTGCAGCGTCCGGTATTCTTTACGTGAGCCCTCACCCGCTCTTCCCCGATGATGATCTCAGCGATGAAACGGTTGGGCCGCGCGACAAATTTTCCTTTTACCATGTTTTCATACTTCATAGATTGAATTTTAACAGAAATCACTGTATAATGAAAGAGATTTTACTGCTGAAAGGAGGATTTCCATGACATCACCAGGCCCGGTAGCCTTTACTATTTTTGGAATAGACATAATGTGGTACGGAATCCTCATAGGCACGGGTTTTGTCCTTGCCATAATAATATGCTTCAAAAGAGCGCCACGCCACGGCATCGAGAGTGATCACATACTTGATTTCGCTCTCTGGCTCATCCCCTTTGCCATCATCGGCGCCCGTGCATACTACGTCATATTCAGCTGGGACACTTATAAAAACGACCCTTTGTCTGTATTCGACATACGCGGCGGAGGCCTTGCCATCCACGGCGGCATCATCGCCGGCATCATCGTGGCCATTTTTGTCTGCCGTCACTATAAAATCAACTTTCTGGAGCTGGCCGACCTGGTATTTCCGGCGGTAGCTCTGGCCCAGTCCATCGGACGCTGGGGCAACTTTTTCAACTCGGAGGCTCACGGAGGTCCTACAGATCTGCCATGGGCTATACTGGTAAACGGGCAGTATGTGCACCCCACGTTTCTATATGAGTCTATATGGTGCTTTGCCCTCTTCTGGTTTCTGCTCTGGGTGGACAAAAGGAGACAGTTTCCGGGCCAGATCGCATGCCTCTACGGTATGCTTTACTCCATCGAACGCTTTGGCGTAGAACATCTGCGAACTGACAGCCTGATGATCGGGCCTTTCAGACAGGCGCAGGTTCTCAGCGCGGCAGCATTCATCATCTGCCTCGCCATATATATTTATCTGAACAAAAAACAACTTAGCAAAGGAGCAAATAAACAATGAAATTAGGCATAGTAGGTCTACCAAACGTAGGAAAAAGCACGCTTTTCAATGCCATAACCAAAGCAGGCGCAGAAGCGGCAAATTATCCTTTTTGTACAATAGAGCCAAACGTCGGCGTGGTGACGGTACCGGACGAGCGCATCAAGGTCCTCAGCGACATACATCACTCCAGGAAAACCATCTACACCACCATCGAGTTCTGCGACATCGCAGGGCTTGTTAAGGGCGCATCCAAAGGCGAAGGCCTGGGCAACAAATTCCTGGGTCATATACGCGAGGTCGCTGCCATCGTCCACGTTGTAAGATGTTTTGAGAATGAGAACATCGTCCATGTTTCGGGCAAGATCGATCCACTGTCGGATATCGAAACCATCAATACGGAACTGATCCTGGCTGATATGGAAGTCCTCGACAAACGCATCCTCAAGGCTCAAAAAGCCGCTAAGAACGACAAAACCATCGCCAGGGAGCTGGTAGTTCTAAACAAGGTGAACGACTTCCTGGGGAGCGGAAAATCCGCGAGAGCCATGGAGCTTGATGACGATGAGGCCGCATTTGTGGAGACTCTGGATCTTCTCTCGTACAAACCGATAATATATGTAGCCAACGTATCAGAGGACGATGCCGCTGATGATTCCGACAACGAATATGTCAAAACCGTACGCGGCTTCGCTGCCGGTGAAGGTGCTGAAGTCGTAGTGATATGTGCAGAAATAGAACAGGAAATATCCGAACTTGATGATGATGAAAAGGCTATGTTCCTTGAAGAACTCGGCATCTCAGAATCCGGTCTGGATAAGCTGATCAAGGCTTCTTACAAGCTGCTGGATCTTATCTCATTCCTGACCACCGGAGAAGACGAGACCCGCGCCTGGACCATCAGGGTCGGCACCAAGGCTCCTCAGGCTGCCGGCAAGATACATACCGACTTTGAAAAGGGCTTCATCAGAGCTGAAACCATCAATTATAACGCTCTGATAAACGACTGCGGAGGCAGCATGGCCAAGGCCAAGGAAAAGGGCCTTCTTCGTTCAGAAGGAAAAGAGTACATCATGCATGATGGGGACATCGTGACCTTCCTGTTCAATGTGTAATGTAATCAGATAAACCGGACAGCTGTCAGAAACTGGAGTACCAACATATGAACGATGTGAGTGATATCAACGGGAAGAACGTAATAAAATATGCCGGGGCTTTTATGGCGTGGGTCATAGGCTCCGGTTTTGCTACTGGTCAGGAAATACTACAGTTTTTCTCAAGTTTCGGATACTTCAGCTACATTGAAATACTCATCAATCTTGCCGGGTTTCTGCTGGTAGGCACAGCTCTTCTGAAGGCGGGCTACGACAACAAAGACGTAAAGGATTTCAACCACTTTAAATATTTCTGCGGTGAAAAACTTGGCGGTTTCTACTCGTGGTGCATACCCGTAACGCTGCTGCTTGTCATGTCAGTGCTGAATTCCGGCGCCGGCGCCACGCTTTCGGAATATTACGGTATAAACCACTATATCGGAGCCGCGTTGATGGCCGGCATGGTGCTGCTGGCATATCTCGCCGGATTCGATAACCTGGTCAGGATAGTTTCGCTCATCGCTCCAGCCATAATAGTGTTTTCACTTTTTGTAGGAGCTTATACCGTGGTGCGCGATTTCGGCCACATGGCAGATATAAACTCATACCAGCCTGTACTGTCTAAATCCCAGAATTCTCCCAGCTGGATTATCAGCGGCATACTGTACATACCTCTTCAGTTTCTCTGCGGAAGCACCTACTTCACCGCCCTGGGCGCAAGCGCGGACAATAGAAATGATGCCCGCTGGGGCGCCATAACCGGCTCCGTTGCTCTTATACTCTCAATAGCTGTCATGAGCACCGCCATACTGCTCAATGGCGGGAATACAGCGGCTCTTGCCATTCCGACTCTCTTCCTGGCGAAAAAGATATCTTATGTACTTGGTGCCTTTTTCTCGATCTTCCTGATCCTGGGCATTTTTTCATCCTGCGCTGCCATGATGTGGTCCGTATGCAGCTTTTTCACTTCGGCAGGCGTGAAACATCGCAAGATCCTGGCTACAGGCATAGCGGCTCTGACTTTTCTGCTTGGTCTGTGTTCCTTCAGCGGTCTGGTCGGAATGCTCTATCCTCTTATCGGATGTCTCGGTCTCATCTTCGTGGCATGCGTTTTGTCCAAAAGAAAAAGTCTTCCATGATGGAAGACTTTTATATGCACTATTGTGCTTTGCCGACGAATCTCTTCATTACGCCGTTCCTTCTGTAATCAATATCCATTTTATTGATGAACGGCTCAGCCTCTTTGGTTATTATCAGCGGCACCCCATCGATCTCGATCAGCTCGTCATCGCCTCTCAGCTTATCCGGATACATATCGAACGCATAACTGCAGCAGCCCGATTTGCTTATGCCCACTCTCAGGTGCATCCCCGTATCCTCGATCTCGCGAATCTTTTCCTTTGCGGCATCTGAAATACTGATGCTCACTTTTCCCATATCCAACATAATACTACCTCCGGTTAGTGTCGATCAACGCGTAATCAGGGGGTCCAGCGCCTTATCGACGTTCTTGTATCGTTTTACCTTCGGCTCATCGATGATGTTGCCACGGTATATCACCTTGTCCACATTGCGCAGGACTGTGATATCATCCAGCGGATTTTTCCTTGTTACGATCATATCGGCGCATTTTCCATCCTCCACAGAGCCCGTCACATCATCTATGCCAAGGATAATGGCATTTTGAAGTGTGGCTGAATAAATGGCGAAACTGCTGCTTACTCCCACATAGGTGCAGAAATAATACAGTTCTCTCCACATATCATATTGTGTCGTAAATGGGCATGCCGCATCGGTTCCAAGTCCGACAGGTATACCGTTCTCAACGCAGGTCCTGGCACATTTGATTATACCGTCTGTTACCACACCCGCGTTATACTGGCACATTTCATTGAGCTTTGTTTCTTTATACCCCAATTTTGCCTGAGCAATCGCAGGCGATATGGTACATATAAGTTTAGCGTTTTTTTCTCTGAACAATTCTATAAGTTCATCATCAAGGAAACTGCCATGCTCCACAGTATCCACTCCACATTCAAGATCCTGCCTTATTCCTTCAGGGCTTTCTGTATGCGACGCAACCATGTAGCCAAGCTTATGAGCCTCTTCACATGCAGCTCTCGTCTCCTCCGGAGTCATCTTGACCTGCCCCGGCTCGCCTTTCCTGGTCGCATCCATAACGCCACCGGTAACGCATATCTTGATCAGATCCACATTGTGTTCTTTATGGATCCTGACCTGTTCTCTGAATCTGCTCGGCAGATTGGCGGTGACCGCAAAGCTGCCGTCGCCATGTCCCTTGGGGCACGTTATCGCCGGTCCCGAGACTATCATGCGCGGCCCGGGTATCAGCCCTTCGTTTACCATATCGCGTACTATAACGTCGGTATACCTGAAATCCCCCACGCCTCTTATGGTCGTGACTCCCGAGTTCAATGCCTGAGTGATGCCCAGCTTTACCATCTTTATCAAGGTCTTCAGCCCCGCAGGGGTGTTCATATATTTCAGCAGCAGCTCCTGCGATCTGCCCTTCCCCAGCGTCTTGCTCGGCTTACCGGTCCCGAACAGGTGTGAATGCATATTGATCAGCCCCGGCATTACATACGAACCGTCCAGGTCGATCATTTCATACGGTTCAGCCTCCACGTCTCTTAACGTTTCCGCCAGCTTTTTCTCTCCCTCTTCAAGACTGCATACTCTTTTTATTACACCATCATTAACAAAAATCATTTTATCGGGAGCAACTGTACATTCTTTCTGACCATCAATAACATTACAATTCATCAATACGTATTTCATGTCAGCTTTCTCCTTTACAAGTTTGTTATCACATGATTAATGATACTCCAACCCGAGGAAAAAGTCCACCTGTACTTCAGCTTAATGTTGCATTCTGTCCCCCGTCATAAGTGCCAGTCGAAGGCCCGCCAAACCTTATATCTTCCCTTACCATCGTAACCACCGCCTCATCTCTTCGGTACTGATAGAGATTGTCAGAAAGAATGTCGTTTTCCTTGAGCACCGTGCGGTTGGCGTCCGATATCATCATGGCCAGATGATCCGGATCCACATCGCTTACAGGTACTGTAATGACCTCGTGGATCGATGACGGTATCACATACAGATCCGACTCCAGCATATTAGCCAGGTTCTCCAGCTCATGCTCGTACATTATAACGGCTGCTCCGATTATTCCTCTGTCATTGGTCAGCACATTTATACGTTCACCGAGGGATTCTACGCGCGGCGGCAGCAGTCTTCTGGTATTGTCTCTGGCCAGAGCGTAAAGTTTTTCTTCCGTCAGATCTCTGGCTTTCGCCATTTCGTTGGTTATGGTGCACATATTAAAGCTGCCGTCTGCAAGCGGCATCAGCCATCGATATATGACCGCCAGATCCAGATACGAACGATGAGGCACATCCTTCAGCATCTCACTGTTATTGGCTGTGTTTACCAGCATCATCACTATATCCTCATCATCCGGATCTGTTCCCATGCACCGTGCCATGGCCATCCCGTAATTGATTCCATACTCGTAGAACTCAGCTGCAAATTTCAGTACCTTCCCAATATCCCCGCATTCCTGGTACTGTTCATATAACTGATCCAGATATATGTTTGGGATCGGTCCGTCAAGTCCGGGCTTTCTGATCATCAGAGCTTCTTTGAAACCGTTCACCTTTGGTACCATCTCCACCTCTATATCTCTGTCTCTGAATTCCTCAGGCAGATAATCTCTAAGATTTGTTATCACTTCTTCTTTAAAATCCACGTAATTCATTTTGTCTCCTTTCAATAGGGCACATATTCGTATTCCGATTCCGCCCTCAGTTTTCCTTCAGTTATAATTACCGTTACCGTTGGCCTGACTCCCTCGGTAAATCTTATTTCAAGCTTTCCGCTTTCCTTACCGAGATTGAGCCACGCCATATCCCTTGCAGCTCTTTCCGCTTCAGCGCGCCGGATCTTTATGATTCCCTGACCGAACGCCTCTCTGTCGATGCATAATGCTGCTGTAGCCGCCGCTTCATCAGCGGCGAATTTCATATCCTGTTTTCGGTGCAGCACAGAATTGCATCTGTACTGCATCCCGGTCATCGTCATGATGAATATGATCATGCCAATTGTGATGATCATGTTTTTCATCTGCCATCGCTCCCTAAATATTCACTGGTGGTATATCTGTCTATGACATAGCTGAACCTGTTTTCGGCACTGCTTATGCCCCAGAACCCCGATGCCCCGATCACTCCTTCTATGGGTACTGTCACACGATAGTGTATCCTCTCGCCTCTCATTACCGGCTTTCGTGTTCCGGATATCCTGATCTTTTCCTGTCTGCAGCCTGTGGCTGCGGCAATATCTCCACGCAGCGCGGCTTCATTCTGAGCTGTTATGCAGCCATCCTGTTTGACCACCTCCTTAAAGGTATTGACCGACTGGTCCGCTGAAGTTATGTGATTATACGTAACCTGACTCTGAGTAAACTGCAGGACAAAGGCAAGCAGTATGGCTATGCAGGCTGCAGATGTGATGAGATCTTTCATAGGCTACATATCCTCATACGCTTCTATGGTCTTTTCCATCATGCCCTTCCCTGCTGTTTTCAAGCTGTTGCCGTCGCCGGCTATCATCGTGAAGATCAGGCAGCCGAGCACTACAGTGCCTATTATTATGATCAGACTCTTCAAACTCATTCCCCTCCTATCTCCATGGAATTAATGGTTCCGGTGCCCTTTTCCACAATATTCTGAGCAGCTCCTTTCAGGCTGCCGTCACCATCACCAAGTATCATGGTATTAACGATTATGACCCCAAGAATAATGGTTCCTATTATTATGATCAGATTCTTCATCAGTATCTCCTTTCCTTGATCACATGCCGGTGATGCCCCCAAGCATGGTAAGCATGTCCATAAATACCACCACTATGGAAAAGTTCATGAGTATGGCAAAAATTGATGCCGTTGCAGCCATGGTCGTTATCAGGCTCTTTCTCGCGGCACGCTTCATCGCCTTGGTCATCCTGTATCCGGCAAAATCCTCTTCAAATGACCTCATCGCCGCCACCAGTTCTGCCGGGTCGATATGGTCAGTCTTTGACAAAATGAAGGCAAAGCTCCTGGCCGCTCTGGTCTTTAGCCGTTCCCCCATGACATCAAAGGCCTCTGCGCCGCACCCGTTCCTCCACCTGAAAAGCATCTCTTCATAAACGCTCCTCAAGCCTCCGCTGTTTAGCAGAAGCTGCTCCAGTATGTAATCCGCCGACATTGGCATGCCTTTCTGAACGATAGCCATGTTTTTTAGTATTATGCAGCTGCCGAAAAGTTCCTGCTCAAGGGCCTCGCCGCGGAGAAACTCTATTCTTTTATGCAGCGGAGACACCGCCTCCCTTACCGATACGGTTTCCTTTTTCAGTCTTTTGAACCGTCTTAGGCCCAGCAGCAGAGATATCTTTATCTTCATCTTCATATGTCCATCTTCTCCCTTGAAAGCAATCCGTTAACGATTATTCCGCAGGCAAAGAGGACCACCGAGATGGTGAACCACTGCAGTCCAAGCGGCGTAAGGAACTGGTATCTTACAAATTTCTCCAGAGAAAACCCAAAATATCTGCAGGCGCATAATACAGACAGCAGGTAGCTTGCAGGCGCCAGATATTTCAGCATGAGCGTCGCTTCATTATTTTCACGCCTTGAAAATTCCACCACCTTCCGGCTCCTGTCGAGAGACTCCAGCAGATCTTCAAGGGCTTCAGATACTCTGATTCCATGGACATGGGAAAAGTATATAGTCGAAGCCAGCGCATCGCCCCATGAGGTGGCGAGGGAATACCTGAACAAAAACAGTACTTTCCGGATTTCTTTCTCCGTATAGGCCCTGTTGAACCCCCTTGCCATGTCCAGAAGCAGTCTTTTGGAATTTGGCGCGTCCTCCAGCACCGCCGCGGTGGCCTCTATGGCCTCCTTCATATTGCAGTTGTTTATTTTGTAACTGCTCAACAGTTCTCTCAGCATTATGTCGCCCTCACGGGAACTGTCTATCCGCTTTTTGTTCAGCCTGATCCTCATGACAAGATACGGTACTGATGCGGCGGCCAGACCTGTCATAACAGAGAATCCAGCTCCCTCCATCCAGTATGAGGCAAAGAAGACGCCGGTAAATATCAGAGCGGTCGTACAAAGGAATATTTCCGGACTGCCATATATACTGACCATGTCTGTAGCATCCATAAGATTTTTCAAATGCCCCATAAACCTCCCGCGAACCGCGTTTTCCTCAGCTTCAGTGATTCCTGCAAGATCCTGTCTCAGCCTGTATCTGTTCTTCACGCCCAGAATCATCTCGTGTATGACTGCCCACTGGCTCAGCAGTATCCCTGCCATAAAAACGGCATATATCAGCTTTGTTATCATGAACGGCACCCTCCCCTGTAATATGACGGTGATATCTGCCGCGCGCCCTTCATGGGAAAATCCTCCGCCAGCTGTTTTAAAAGTGTCTGCATAACGGTCATCTCCTTGCTGAACAAAACCGTCTTTTTTAATTTGTCATCGCTCAGATGGCAATTCCAGGTCCATGCTCCGCTGTCATAATCATATCGGCAGATATAAGTGGCCGTTACTTTGTCTTCTGCCGGATCGTAGCTGTATTCCGTTATTCCCGTCATTATCTTTTTCGCCTTATCAAACGGATGCTGGCTGAATTCCAGCACATAGTCAAAGTTCTTGTACACCTGGGCTATGAGCTCGTTGAAATCCCCACCATATTTCTCGCATATCCTGGCCGCCATTTTATAGGGGATATTAACTGCATCGTTGTCGTGTATCGTAGCTTTGCTGCGCCTGGTCCCGGTGCTGGTTATCTCAAGGGCCAGTCTGAAGGCCGTGCCGTCTCGCGCCTCTTCGATGAGGACGTAATCGTTGTCTCCCCGAAGCAGAGATTTTGTCAGTTCCTCCAACTGCCTGCCGTCGGCGACTATCTGCATGACCGGGGCCTCGGGCATGATCCGGTGCCACGGTGTTTCCGGATCGGTGGCGATGGCCAGCCCCTCCAGACCCGGATCCTCATATTTCTGCCAGGTCTGCATGAATGTTGTCTTACCGGATCTCACCTGGCCGGCAAATATCACATTGAATCCGATGGCCACCATTGTCCTGAACAGCTCCGCCGCTTCCTCGGGGATTGTCCCCAGCCTTGCCATCTCCTCAAATGTCAGTTCTTTGAGCACATATTTACGGAACACCATCACATCCTGTCCCTCCTTGGTCCGGTCTCCTGAATAAATGGTTATTCTGATGCCGTTATGCAGATATATCTCGTGAAACCCATATTCCAGGCGTTCCCTGGGTGTTGCCAGAAGCAGTGTCCGCTTCAGTTTCTGTCGTCTGCTTTCAGATATTCGCTGTGGCTGCAGCTCTGATCTTCCGCCGATAAGACAGTACATCCTGTCACCTATGAGCTTTGCGGATGAAGAATCAACGTATTTTTCGCACATGTCATATGCCCACGGAGCCAGGCCGGACAGTCCGTACAGCTCTGCGAACACTCCTTCTGCCAGATTCGGATACCATGGCGGATACCAGCCTCCAGAAAGCTTCCGTTCAGCCAGTATCTCACGTATACGCTCCTTATAGTACCCTGTTTCCTGTTCATATCCGATCATGGCCCGCTTTTCCTTTTCCAGCTTCAGATTCTTTGTCTTGTCGTCAGTCTCCTCCCATTCGGTGTCGAATACTCTTTCCACCAGCTGACATATGGCCCGGAAACCTTCTTCACTGTCGTCATATTTTTTTGTCTCCTGGCCTTCCCTGCGACTCAGGTATTCCTCGAAATCAAATTTTTTATCCACGATCTTTCCTCCGCTGTCTCTCCGGTAATGTCTGATGCTATCTCCTCCACTGCCTTTCTGAACCTGCCTGATCCCATAAGTGTCTTATGTTCAATTTCCGCCTGCCAGCCGTATTCGACATAGGGGATCCTGCCCCCGCAGTCCATTGCAAACAGTCTCTCTATCTCTCTCTCCGACAACAGCGAAAAATCAGACTGATATTTGTTTATCAGCAGTCTGCCCTCTATTTTCAGCATATCCAGCGCCTGTTCCTTCAGGTTTCTGAACCTGCGCAGAGTCTTCTCCTGCTGTGTCAGCACCACAAACACCTCCGGGCATTCCATCAGCGCTGATATCACAAGCCCCGATCTCAGGTCATCGCCACAGTCGAATATCAAAACGTCAAAATCGCCCGCTGCGCTGACCAGCGGCATTATCACATTTTCCGGGTAACTGCCCGCGCCGGCGTAACTTCTCACAGCAGGCAGTATGAACAGGCCGCCTTCCTCCGTCAGATTCTGATTCAGCTCATATCGGTCCAGGTATCCGTTTATCAAATTTGCTCTGATGTCATCAATGGTCTTTTCCTCTTTGTTTACAAAATAGTCATCCCCCGTCTTTCCGCTGGCCTGAACAAAAAGCGTCCTGAGGTGCCTCCGGCTCAGTTCCTCTGCCACTGACTGGGATATCATGGTGGTGCCGACCTGGCTGTCACCGCCTAAAAAAGCAATATTTCTGTTCACATCTATCCTCCTTCAGCTGCAAGATATGACGAATCTTCCGCCGTCTGCGGCCAGCTTGCTTATGGCCTCCGCCTGACTGCCGGACACCACCACATCAAAGGTCTTCCGCTCCTCACCCACTGACGCGACGGCTGCCGATGTCACAAAACTGCCGTTGAAATAGAAATATGCCGTATCTCCTCTCCTCAGAGAGTCCGGCGCCGAATCGATCCACGTTTCCGATATCTTCAGTATGTATCTGTCACGCGCCGGGTCGGCCGCCAGTCCCGCCTCACTGAAATATTCCGCGAACAGAGGCATACCGCCCTTTACGAACTGAACAGCTTCCTTTCCAGTGAGCCATTTCCGATCTTTACTGTCAAGCATGTCTCCGCTGACATGCTCCCGCCTGACGATCCTTATCATATCGGGATCGATCTGCTCTCCACGTTCTACACTTTTCACCAGCACTATCACGTCGTCATAAACGAATCTGCTGCGTCCCCATTTTTCCCATGAAAAAAGTGCCAGTATGCTCACGCATATCAGCACTATGCCCAGGATCCTCCTGCTTCTTTCCAAATCCTACTCCTTTCTGTGCATCTTCCAGTAACCCTCAGTATCGTCCACATAGACCTCTACATCGTCCGTAACCCTTTCCTCTCCCCAATATGCTGTGAATCTGAATCTGAGACGTTCTCTCTGTTTCCCGCCCCATCTTCCCACCATGGAGCTGTCGAAAAGGCTGCCCTGCCATTTTCCGTCTTCCAGTTTCAGTTCCGTTCTGTAATCGGTTCCGGCTATGACTGCTTCTACCCTCCGGGGCCGGTCCTCCGCCCTGCAGTCTGCCTCCAGTATGAATTTCTCGCCGGACCAGAACACATCCTCGCCGCGCCTTTTCCCTGCCGTGCACTTTTCATTATAAGCGATGCGGTTGTCGTTCCATTCATCGGTATGCAGTACCTTGCCGTTTATCTTCACTTCATGATCATCTTCCTTTTCGCCGGGATCCCTGCCTCTTCTTATGATCTTCTCTATATCGGCGGCTGTCACAACCACCGGATCCGCCGATACCGTCATGGAATAGTAGCGCTTAAAGCCTTCAGACACCTTTCCCATATCCGTTTCCCATACAAATCGTCCTGACGCGGAAATACGGTATTTCCCGTCCGCTCCCAAAATCACCGTGCATGATGAACCTCTATACTCCTCATCATCGACACAGATTTTTTTATCGAAGACGCCGATAAAATCATATCTCGCTGTCCGCTTGTGTACTCCTTCTCCGGCTTTGAAATATTTCGTATCAGTTGCCGCGGCTATGCTGAGTCTGACTTTGTTCCCGGCGTTCACCAGATATTCTGAAGCCCTGATCTCAAGGGTGCAGTGCAGGTCTCCCGCCGCCGCATAACCTGCGTTTATACTGTCTCCCGCCGCTGTTCTGCCCGCCCCGTATGATGCATCAGGCGTAAATATGCATATGGTCACTGCTGTTGCCGCGACAAGTATAAGTCTTCTTATCATCACTCATTCCGCCCGCAAATCAAAAGGACTGTCTGTACAGACAGTCCCGTTTATTGCAGGAGTTTCCTCCCTTCCTTCTTATGATTCCATTTATCTACGCTATCATAATATCACATTTTTCCTTCCCTTACAATACATATTTTAACATTTCTGCTATTTTTTTCAAATAAGTGACAGGTTCTTGGCCACATTGAAAAGGAACCTCTGCTTCCACAGTTTCCAGATCTTTGTAGGGAACGTCTTTGCATCTTGCTTATACATAACGTTGGCCAGCACGTAGTCTCTGTACGACTCCGGGACCACGTCCAGTGCGTTCCTTATCGCCTCTATCCTGGACTCCAGCACAGCCTTTTCCATGGCCTTCTTTTCCGTCGGCTTGACCCTTCCGTAGTCAGTTCTGCTGTCGCTGACGATGCCTCCTCCGAAGCTGCCGCTGTCGATCTCACGTTTAAGCTCCTTCAGTCTTTCCTCCATGCGCAACAGGTCTCTCACCGCCCATATACTCTGATAATAAACTGCATCAGGCAAAACGAATTCCCTGAACCTGGTCTGCTGCCATTCACGGCTCATATTCCTCTCTCCTTTCAGATATTTATGGCGGAGCGACCGCCCTTTACGGCGCCTGTTTATGATATATATATGCCACCGTTTTCCCCGGGAGTCAACAAAAATCTGACCCTTATGTCGATATTTAATACGTTAATGTTCATTTTTAGTATTTTTGTGTAATTGCCCTTTCGGCAAACTTCATTTGTGATATATTATAATTATACTGAAGCAAGAGGTGAATATGATGAAACAAAAAATACGGATCCGCATCGCGGATCCTGCAGGCAATATTACCATCTTTGTTCTCGATCATTTCGAAAGAAGTCAATATCAGAAGATTGCTACCCAGCTGCTTGCCATGGAGGAATTCCATGCCGAACAGGTAGCCTTTATCAAAAACGATGATACCATGGAAATGTGCGGACTTGAATTCTGCGGCAACGCGTCGCGCTCCTTCGCGCTGATATGTGCCCAGAACCGCGGCATCTCAGGCCGCGCCGTCATGACCGTCAATGTCAGCGGCAGCAGCGAGCCTCTCAGGGTCAGCATCGACACCGACACAAACTACACCCGGATAAAAATGCCTGCGCCTCTTTCTGTGACCAGCATCAGCGGCTGCCCGCTGGAATGCGTCAACGGCAGCGTTCTGGTAGATCTCGGCGGCATAAGTCACGTCGTTCTCCACAACATCACCGGCACAAAAGAAACCTTTGACGTCATCAGGAATTTTATCAACAGAGAATTCGATCCTCCGGCAATGGGCGTAATGTTTTATAATGACGAGGACAGTTCACTCGTACCTGTGGTCTATGTCAAAGACGTGGACACCACCTACTTTGAAGGCAGCTGCGGCTCAGGCTCCACCGCCGTGGCGGTTGCTCTGTCCATCGGAATGGCCGACGGCACTCACAGTTTCGATTTCACACAGCCGGCCGGCGATATCACCGCCACTGCAGAGATCGTCGACGGCAGTCTTGCTGCCGTATACATAGAAGGTCCTGTCAGTATATCTGATCCCGTCAGCGTTGAAGTTGATCTCTGATCAGTCTGCCCGTTATTTCATTGCCATCTTTACCGCATACCTCGCATGTATGGTAGCGGTATCGAACACCGGGATATCACAGTGTTCCTGCTTTACCAGCAGCGGTATCTCGGTGCATCCGAGGATGGCGCCTTCGGCGCCGGCGGCTTTGCATGAGTCTATGACATCCAGAAAAAAATTTCTTGAATCTTCTTTGATCACGCCGCAGTCCAGCTCGCCCTGGATGATGGCCATCATCCGCTCATAATATTTTTCTGCCGGCACCATGGTATCGATGCCGTATTTATCCTCCAGAATATCTCTGTAAAACGGCAGCCTCATGGTCAGCGGCGTACCCAGCAGCGCAGCTTTGTCTATGCCCTTTTCTTTAATGGCATCCGCAACCGCATCGACGATATGAATGATCGGAACGCCGATCTGCTGCTGGACCTGCGGAGCCACCATGTGGGTGGTGTTGGCGCAGAACAAAATCAGCTCCGCCCCGGCCTGTTCCAGAGTCCTGGCCGCCATGGCCATGTACTCCGCGGCTTCATCCACCCTGCCCGCGGCCAGATTTCCGTAACACATCTCCTGATTGGCAGAGAAGAGAACGATCTCCGGATTGGCGCCCGTACCCATGGCCCTGATGCCTTCTTTATTTATAACATCGTAATATGTTAGGGTGGATTCATAGCTTGTTCCACCGATCAGTCCAATACGTTTCATGATTCCGACTCTCCTCTGTAATATGCCACATTTCCCATGACATCTACCACCTTGACACTGATTATGCTGCCTCCCGCCGGCACTATCTTTTCCCAGGAAGACTGCAGTTTATCTTTTGTTCTGATAAACACCTGGTCAGGTCTGTGGACCCTGCCGTCAAAATCGAAGTCTATGCTCCAGGCCTCAACAAGGGCCAGCGGGTCTTTTTTCGCTGCCGACTTCACCGTTGACCTGGCAGTTTTGTCCATTTTTCCCGGCAGGCGGTGCGCTTTGATGCCCAGAAGTTCGATCTTCAGCAGCTTTTTATCCGCGGCCAGCAGCTCCTCACTGGCGATCCTGAGATCGATGTCAAAACTTTCATGAGTTTCCGCGCCGTCATCCTCTCGAAAAACGCTGACTCTGGAATTCTGGGAACAAAGTCTCCCCAGCGTGCTTTCGATAGCCAGCCGTCCCTGATCACAGGCGATGAAAGGCCTTCTCATTCTTGCCGCCACCGCCGGAAGGGTCCCGCTGCCGCAGAAAAAGTCAGCGCAGAGGTCTCCAGGCTCGGTGCAGGCTTCGATGATCCTTTCAAGAAGCTGCTCAGGTTTCTGTGTGGCATATCCGGTACGTTCCGCCGAAGTCCTCCCCACCATGTCTATCTGCCATACATCCTTCATATTGACCATGGTATACCAGCCCACTTCATCGCGGTATTCCCTGACGCCCTTGAAACGATAAGGCTTGAACTGACGGTTGTATGATTTTTCCTGCAGTACGCTGAACTTGTACTTCGAGGTCTTGCTGTACACCAGGATGTTGTCGTGTTTTCTGGCAAAGCGTTTTTTACTGCTGCCGCCGGATTTGTAGGTCCAGATTATTTCGTTGACAAAGCGGCTCTCGCCGAAGATCTCGTCCATGATGACCCTGGCATAGTGTACCACATGCCAGTCCAGATGGAGCCAGATCATGCCGTCGTCTGCCAGCAGCTCTCTCATCAGTATGAGCCGTGAAGTCAGCTGCTTAAGATAGTCGTACATGCCGTTCTGCCATTTATCATCGTAGGCCGGATGCTTTATGTTCTTCCCATCGACTCTGACCACAGCATCGTAGCTCGACTTGGAGAAAAACGGCGGATCGATGTATATGAGCTTGATCCTGCCCTTCATATCACGGTTTTCCAGAAGGAACTTCATAAGCTTCAGATTATCCCCATAGTAAAGTGCTGAGTCCAGCGCCAGATCACCAGTGATCTCCTCTTCCAGGGTCATGACTGCAGTCTTAGTGTTTGCGGCCTGCTTTCTTCCCGCCTCTATTACCTTTTCCAGATCTTTCAGTGTGCTCATTTTTGTTCCTTCTTCCTTTTTTCAGCAGGACGCCTGCCAGTTCCGGCCTCCCTGCCTTATCCAGCGCCGCCAGTACCCAGCGGCGATTCTCCGGCTTGTTATAGTGGATGAGCGCGCGCTGCATGTGCTTATCCTCCATTGATTTGGCCACAAAGAGCGGCTCCATGGTACGCGGATCCATTTCCGCGTAGTACATGGCCGTCGCCAGGGTCCCTGGAGTCGGATAGAAATCCTGTACCTGATCCGGGATGAATCCGTAATCTTTCAGGAACAAAGCCATCTCAACGGCGTCATCCAGGGTGCTGCCCGGATGGGAGCTGATCAGGTACGGTATCAGATACTGTTTAAGTCCCAGCCTGGCATTGACCTTTTCATATTCATTGACAAATTCAAGGAAAACCTCCTTGCGCGGTTTCCCCATATATTTCAGGACCCGGGGCGAAATGTGCTCAGGAGCCACTTTAAGGGTTCCGCTGACATGATATTTGCAGAGTTCCCAGATGAAATCTCTGTTCTCATCTGCCATTAAATAGTCATAGCGTATGCCCGAACGGATGAACACCTTCTTGACTCCCGGCAGACTGCGCACCGCTCTCAGCACCTCCATATAATCGCTGTGATCTACGGTCATGTTGGCGCATGGCTTTGGAAAAAGGCACTCTTTTTCCTTGCAGACGCCATGCTCCAGCTGACGCTGACAGGCAGGGTGCCTGAAGTTGGCCGTCGGCCCGCCTATATCGTGGATATAGCCCTTGAAGTCCTTCATCTTCGTCAGCTTTTCCGCTTCGCGTACTATAGAGTCAAGGCTGCGGCTCCTGACCTGCCGTCCCTGATGATAAGTAAGCGCGCAGAAACTGCAGCCGCCGAAACATCCGCGGTTGCTGACTATGCTGAACTTGACCTCTCTGAAAGCCGGTATCTCTTCCTTGTAAACGGGATGCGACGCATTCTCAAATGGAAGCTCGTAGACGTCGTCCAGTTCCTGTCTTTCGAGAGGCGGCTGAGGAGGATTTTGTACGACAAAATTCCTGCCCCCATATGGCTCCGCCAGCCTCAGCCCGTTGATGCTGTCGTTTTCTCTGTACTGCAGACGAAAACTCTCGCAGTAGGACTCTCTGGAGGCGATGATCTCCTCAAAATCAGGCAGCATGACCGTTTCACCGTCATCCGGCGCCTGTCCCGTCCTGTAGCAGGTCCCGCGTATCCAGGTTATGTCCGCCACATCGATACCTGATTCAAGAGCCTCGGCTATCTCTATGACAGCTTTTTCCCCCATTCCGTATATCAGCAGATCGGCCCTCGAATCCAGCAGGATCGAGCGCCTGATCTTGTCTTCCCAGTAGTCGTAGTGTCCAAGTCTCCTCAGACTGGCCTCTATGCCGCCTATTATTATCGGCACCTCTCCGTAAGCCTCTCTGGCCCTGTTGCAGTACACTATGACCGCGCGGTCAGGTCTCTTTCCGGCCACCCCGCCCGGTGAATATTCGTCTACTCTTCTCCTGTGTCTGAACACTGAGAAATTGTTGACCATGGAATCCACCACGCCGCTGTTTATCAGAAATCCCAGCCTGGGCCGTCCGAATCGCCGAAAGTCATCAGCAGATTTATAATCCGGCTGCGCAAGCACCGCCACCTTATATCCGAAACGCTCCAGGAGCCTGCCGATGATAGCCGTACCGAAGGAATGATGGTCCACATAGGCATCTCCCGTCACAAGCACAAAATCCGGCTGCTCCCAGCCGCGTTCATCCATTTCTTTTTTTGTTACAGGTAAAAACATTATCTCTCCAATCAGCAGCGTTCAACGGGTCTCGCGAGCCCGTCCCCTGCCGCCAGGGTCTCCAGGACCTTTTCCGTGATCCTGGCCGTCAGCCCCCAGATCACTCTGCCGTCTACATCATATATAGGGATCACCCATCTTCCTACACGCCATGCGTAGTCTTCACCGATGCCCACCTTTTCGTAGGGAAAATCTCTGTCTATCTCCGTAGTGACATTTTCCTCGAACCGCTGAGGCGTAGCAGCCGCCAGATCGCGCAGCGGCACCAGGAACACCTCATCCACTTCTTCCTCCTGTACCCTGGTGTTCCAGAAATCGTCGTAATCTACGATTCCGATATTGGTGTACAGTGTGTAATTGGCGTAGCCGTACAGTATATCTCCCTGACTGATCACCCGGATCCGCCCGGCAGGTATACCTGTTTCCTCCTCGGTCTCCCTGAGCGCGCACTGCAGCGGGGTCTCGCCCTTTTCCATGTGTCCGCCCGGAAAACATATCTCTCCCGGCTGGCTCACCATATCATGGGCCCGCACCTCATACATGAGACAGACGTCCCCCCTGTCATTTTCAACAAAGGGCACCAGCACAGAGAAAAATCTGTGTTTCCCTATAGGCTCCGGTTTGTGCCCCGTATATGTTTTAATGATATCATCTATTGAGTACATTTTCTTTCTCCTGCGCCGTGATTACAAAAAAGAGGGGCATACTTCGCCCCTCTGATAATGCGATTCGATTCTAGTTGAGTATCTCATACTGTGAGAAGTCAACGCCGATCATCTCTTCCTTCTCTGCCGACAGGCTCACTACGAAATCCATGCCGTAATTCTTGGAGATTCCCTCAAGCCTGGTCAGGAATTCAGGAAGATCTCCCAATGAGAAGTCAGCATGTTTTAATATGCTGTCGATATAGATAGTCTCTATGTCACTATCGGAACTGATGATTCCATAAATGAATCCGATATACTCGTCGCTGTTGGTGATGTGCTCGAAATCCTCCATGCACACTACCCTGATCTTATACTTCAAATCGTACATCAATCTTGAATTCTTATTGATGAAAATCACGCTTCCATCGCTGTGTTCTATCTGATCATTTGCAAGACTGATCATCTGCTTAGTTTTACCGGTCCCTTTATGTCCAATCAGTACTTTTACCATAATTTTGCCTCCCATGCTCTTCTTTTATTGTTATTATACACTAAGGTTCAAATCCGTTCAATCTCTTTTTTCAAATTTTCCAATCTTAGTTGTCCGCAGGCACCGTCTATGTCCGAGCCCAGCTGGCGCCTTACGGTTGCCGGTATGCCGCGGTCTGTAAGCAGCTTCTGGAATTCCATGGCTCTCTGCCGTCCTGAAGTTGCAAACCCCGTCTCCGTAACCGTGTTCAGCGGTATCAGATTCACATGACAGAGCATACCCTTCAGCATATCACAAAGTCTGGCTCCATCATCGTCGGAGTCGTTGACGCCCCTTATGAGGGCGTACTCAAAGGTTATGCGCCTCCTGGTCGCCTCCGTGTACTCACGCGCGGCAGACAAAAGTTCAGCCAGCGGGTAGCTTTTGTTCACCGGCATCAGCGAGCCCCGCAGCTCATCGGTGGTACCGTGAAGGGATATGGCCAGGTTCGCCTGTGGAAAATCCTCGCCAAATCTCCGTATCCCCGGCACCAGTCCGCAGGTGGACACGGTGATATTGCGCATGCCCAGATCGAAGCCGTCGTGATCGTTGATCAGGCCGATGAACTTCGAGAGATTTTCGTAATTATCAAAGGGCTCACCTGTGCCCATGACCACCACGTGATTGATCTTTTCTCCGGTACCGGCCTCCACCTCCATTACCTGCGAAAGCATCTCTCCGGCCGTAAGATCTCTGGCCAGCCCGTCTATGCCCGAGGCACAGAATGCGCATCCCATGCGGCATCCCGCCTGAGAAGATATGCACACCGAGTTGCCGTATCTGTATTTCATGAAAACACTTTCCACAGCGTTGCCGTCATGGAGCGCGAAGAGGAATTTCCTGGTTCCGTCAGTTGCAGACTCCTGCATACGCACGACCGTAAGACCGCCTGCAACGCAGGTCTCCGCCAGCTGAGTCACAAAAACTCCCGGAAGATTTTTCATCTCCCGGAAGTCCGTTTTACCTTTGCAGATCCAACCGAACAACTGCCTGCCGCGAAACCTCGGCTGTCCCATAGAGACTGCCAGCTCCTCCATTTCACTCAGGGTCATGTCCCGTAAATCCTTCATGGTTATATCCTTTCGATCTTGAGACCTGTCTTGTGACCGTTGATATCAACCTCAGGAAGCTCCGACGATTCATCGATGGTCAGTGCCAGGGTCTCTTTCTTGATATAGTCTGAATACTGGCTCACAGCGCCCAGGACCTCTGCATCCGCTGAAATGTAGATGTTGATGTTGTCCATCATCTCATAGTCGTTCTGCTTACGCATCTGCTGTACCTTGGAGATGATCTCGCGGGCGATTCCTTCAGTTGCCAGTTCCTGCGTAACCGTTGTATCCAGGATGGCGAACACGTTGTTCTCCATGGCCACGGCAAAGCCCTCCTTGGCATTGATCCTCACGTCGACAAAATCCTGCTCGATTCTGGTTTCTGTACCATTCAGATCCATCATCACAAAACCGTCCTGATTCATTCTGGCATTGAACGCAGCCGCGTCCTCTTTGGCCAGAGCGCCTCCAAAGGCCTTGATGCCGGCGCCCAGTACAGGTCCGGCCACCTTGAAGTTAGGCTTCAGTGAGAAATTCATGTACTGATCCAGTTCATCGGCAAATACCACCTTCTTGACATTCAGCTCATCCATTACCAGCGGAGCCAGGTCTTCGATGATATCTCTGTATTTTCCGTCTACCAGGATCTCGCTCAGCGGCTGACGCACCTTGATGCTCTCCTTTTCTCTGATGCCTCTGCCCAGAGTCGCGATGGATTTTACCAGGTCCATTCTCTCCTCGACCTTTTTGTCGATGAGGGATTCATTGCATTCAGGATAGTAGGCGATATGCACCGTTTCCTTTCCTGTCAGCTTCTTGTATATCTCGTCGGCGATGAACGGCGCGATCGGCGCGATAAGTCTCGCCGTACCCTCCAGCACCTCATATGTAGTCGCGTAAACGCTCTCCTTGTCAGCGGACATGCCCGGCGCGTAGAAACGACGGCGCGCACGTCTGATGTACCAGTTGGACAGGTCCTCAGTGACGAACTCACTGATGGCTCTTACTGTCTTCATGTGGTCATAGCTGTCCATATACTCTGTGGCGTCTTTTACTACCTGGTTGTACTTGGAAAGTATCCATCTGTCCAGTTCAGGTCTGTCTTCGTATCCCAGTTCCAGCTCAGCCGGCTCTATTTCGTCCAGATTCGCATAAAGAACGAAGAAGTTATATACATTCCTCAGAGTGCCGAAGAACTTGCTTACAACGTCTTTCAGGCCGTCCTCGTCGAACTTGGTCGGCGACCATGCAGGTGATACACTGAGCAGATACCATCTGGTGGCATCAGCTCCATATCTGTCCAGCATGTCGAACGGTGAAACCGTATTGCCCTTTGACTTGGACATCTTCTTGCCGTTCTTGTCCAGTATCAGGTCATTCACCAGCACGTTTTTGTACGGCGCTCTCTTCATGATAAATGTCGAGATTGCCATCAGCGAATAGAACCAGCCTCTCGTCTGATCTATGCCCTCACAGATGAAGTCTGCCGGGAACAGCTTGTCAAAGTCGTCTTTGTGCTCAAACGGGTAGTGCCACTGAGCGAAAGGCATAGCGCCTGAATCGAACCAGCAGTCCATTACCTCAGGTATCCTGGTCATCGGTTTTCCGCACACCGGACATGTGATGTGTACATCGTCCACATACGGTCTGTGCAGTTCAATGCTTTCATCGATGTCCTCGATGGATTTTTCAACCAGTTCAGCTCTGCTTCCTATGCATTCCAGATGTCCGCACTCACAGCGCCAGATAGGGATTGGTGTCCCCCAGTATCTCGTTCTGGAGATGGCCCAGTCCTTCACGTCTGCCAGCCAGTTTCCGAATCTCTTCTCGCCGACAAAAGGCGGATACCAGTTTACGGTATTATTATTTGCAACCAGTTCATCCTTCAGATCGCTCATCTTGATGTACCAGCTCGGTTTTGCGTAATATACCAGCGGCGTTCCGCAGCGCCAGCAGTGAGGATAATTATGCTCCAGTTTAGCCTTGGCGAAAATTTTGTCCTCGCCGGCCAGCCACTTGATGATCTCCACATCGAGACCGTCTTCCATGACAAAATGTCCCTTCCACGGAGTCTCCGTGTAGCATCCTCTCTCGTCCACCGGCTGAAGCATAGGCAGTCCGTATTTGCGTCCGCACTGATAGTCGTCTTCGCCAAAAGCCGGAGCCGTATGTACGATGCCTGTGCCGTCTTCAACAGAGACGTAGTCCATGCACGTAACAAAGAAGGCCTTTTTGTCAGCCTGAACAAAAGGCATCAGCTGTTCGTATTCGACGTACTCCAGGTCTCTGCCCTTCATCTCGTCAACGATTTCGTATTTGCCCTCGCCCAGCACTTTGTCTGCCAGAGCCCTGGCCACATAGAAAAGGTTGCCCTCCTCATCTCCTGTCAGCATCTTCGCCTTGATATAGTCGATATCAGGACCGACAGTCAGCACCGTATTGGACGCCAGGGTCCACGGTGTCGTTGTCCAGGCCAGGAAATACTCGTTTTCAGCATCCTTACGCTTGAACTTGGCGGTGATGGTGTTTACCTTTACATCCTTGTAACCCTGAGCCACCTCGTGGGAAGCCAGGCCTGTTCCGCAGCGCGGGCAGTACGGCAGGATCTTATGACCTTCATACAGAAGTCCGGCCTTGAAGAATTCCTTCAGTATCCACCAGCCACTCTCGATATAGTTGTTGTCAAGAGTAATGTACGGATCATCCATGTCAGCCATGTAGGCCATACGCTCACTCATTTCACGCCACATTCCCGTATAGGTGAAGACGGATTCACGGCACTTCTCATTGAATGCCTTGATCCCGTACTTTTCTATATCCTGCTTGCCGTTCATGCCAAGCTGTTTTTCCACTTCTATCTCCACAGGAAGTCCGTGGGTGTCCCATCCGGCCTTTCTGTTTACCTGGAATCCCTTCATTGTCTTGTAACGGTTGATGGAGTCCTTCAGTGTCCTCGCCATTACATGATGGATTCCCGGCTTTCCGTTGGCCGTCGGAGGTCCTTCATAAAAAATGAACTCTGGCTTCCCCTCTCGCGCTTCAACGCATTTGCCCAGCAGATCTTCTTCATTCCATTCCCTGACCTGCTCATTCTGAACCTGTGCTACAGGCTGTTCCGATAACTTTTCAAACATCGATGTCTCTTCCTTTCTATTGTTTTCTGTCTGCGACCGTCCGGCCGGGTCCTTCAAACAAAAATCCCCAACCGACTTATGTCAGTTAGGGACGATTTTCTTAAACCGCGGTACCACCCTAGTTGCCTACCTCTATCAAGGGGCCACTCATTAAAGTGCCAGGCTCCGGAGTGATCTTCACTCACTGCTTCACCGCTTCGCTCTCACCATCCGCGAAACTCTCTGTAAGGCTCTTACACAGGGCTACTCTTTCCTTCTGCGCCTGAAATCAATTACCCGTCCATTATATAACCTGAGGAAATCAAAGTCAAGGGTATTTCAAAAGTACCAGCACTGCGTCAGGACTCCGTATATCACGCGGGGTCCCCATCCGGCCAAAAAACGCCGCTGCGTCAGAATTCCTGACACAGCATACGGTTTTTGCTTTTTGGGGACCCCGGAGTTATATCCTATGCGGCCTTTTTATCCTCAAGAATCAGCTTGTATACGACTGCCGCCAGCAGTCCGCCGAGAAGCGGCGCGATGATGAATACCGGCAGCTGCTTCAGTGCTGTTCCTCCGACGAGTATAGCCGGTCCAAAGCTTCTGGCAGGGTTTACTGACGTTCCTGTGAACGGAATGCCCAGTATATGTACCAGCGTCAGTGAAAGACCTATCACCAGCCCTGTAGTGGATGTGAACTCCGGCTTGGAAGTAACGCCCAGTACTACCAGAACAAAGACAAAGGTGAGGACGATCTCAACCAGTGCTGCGACCCATATGGTTGCACCCAGCGCGCTGGCCTCGCCGTAGCCATTTTGTCCCAGCGAAGTCCTGCTTCCGAAGATCACCCATAAAAATGCCGCGCCCACCGTGGCGCCGGCAAACTGTCCGATGATATATCCGATGAAATCTTTGAAAGACATGCGGCCTGCAGCCAGCATTCCCAGTGAAACCGCCGGATTGATGTGACATCCCGACACATTTCCGATCGAATAGGCCATTGCCACGATCGAAAGACCAAAGGCGAATGCGATCAGTAGCGTGGTGAATCCCAGCGGAAGCGGTATCCCCATGCTGCCCACAAGGGCATTGGCCGAAACCGCAGCGCCGCAGCCGAAAGCTGTAAGTACAAATGTGCCGATAAATTCAGCAAAGTATTTTCTCATTATATAATCCCTCCTTCAATGATAATCAAACTTTCAATGACCATGTTATTATCATTTGCAGCAATTGTCAACCCCGTCACCAGACGATAAGCAAAAATACTTGACAGCAAAATGGCAATTTATTACATTTATAGAGCATATTACTTGCTCTTAGGGGGGATTACTTATGTATGCTTTTAGAGAATTAATGGAAAAGGAACTCAGCAACATCGACTATCTGATAAAATCGATCAGCGAACGCAGTACATATGATATCGGAGGTTCACTATACTGCCGCAGATACAAGGGCTCATATTACTACTGCAGACAATGGCGTGATAAGAACAAAACCAGAAAGGAATATCTCGGCCTGCCCTGGGAAAAACCTGTTATCCGCTTCAAAACCGCCAAATTCAATGCCAAACGTTTAAAAGTGCTTAGGAAAACAAAGCCGTTTTACTGTATCTGCATAATGAATTTTCAATTGATGAAAACGGTATTTCACACACAGTTTATCCAGATTTTACCATATTATGTCGTGACGGCAGTCTGCTCCTGATAGAACACCTTGGCATGCTGATGAAAGCTGATTATCTGGAAAAGTTCAAAAAACGCGTGCTCACTTATCTGATGAACGGCTATGTTATCGGCGACAATCTTATCCTTACCAGTGACAACATGGGACACGGGATCAATTCCCAGATGATCACCGAAATGATAGACCACATCATCGGCCCGCGCGTCTTCGCAAATTCCTGAACAAAATGTAAATTAAGGAATATTTACTTTTATTATTTGAATAATGTGGTAAAATAAATAAATAAAGGAGGTGGCATTTATGTATCTGTTTCTGTTAGGGTTCGTTTTCGTAGTAGGTCTGTTCATTTACTACTTCTTCTCAACGAGCAGCGGCCGAGATGTTGATGAAAAGCCAAAAAAGAAAGATGACAACCTTAAAAAAGAAGAAAATGTCATCTTTCTGCCAGATGATATCGATGAGATAAAAAAGAATCATAAAATTAAGCACTGATGAGCAATCAGTGCTTTTTACTTGTAGCGGATAAACACCTGGCATGCCGTATCATGGCCTCCATTATGGTAATTCTCTTCTATACGGTCAATGCACCGCAAAAACGCTCTTTTGAATTATGGTAAAACCTTATGATATCATGTCATGCACCATAAATTATTGCCCATTTTAAGTAATTTAGCGGTTTTCGCCCTTATTATCAGCCGTCCACGCTGCCAGAGCTTTGTGGTTTTTATGGTGCATCGGTCAGATATCGTGAAATCAGGACAATTCAGTCCGTCATCCGTAATCCGCAGTCCGCACGCCAATGCACAAAAAAACAGGGCATGATGCCCTGTTTTCAGTTTATTCTCTTTAGAGGTCAGGTCTGATCAGGTTGATCCTGTTCTGATTATCGATCTCGTATACCTTTACGGTAACTTTGTCGCCGATGTTCATAACGTCTTCTACCTTTTCAACTCTGCCCTTTGCCATCTTGGAGATGTGGAGCAGTCCCTCTTTGCCCGGAAGTATCTCTATGAAAGCACCGAACGGCATGATGCGCATTACGGTTCCTTCATAAGTCTCGCCTACTTCAGCATCCTTGGTCAGCAGTTCGATCTCTTTCCTTGCTGCCTCTGCGCCTTCCATGTCGGCACTGTAGATGGTAACGAGACCAAGGTCGTCTTCAGAGATGTCGATCTTGACATTGCATTCATCGACGATCCTGTTGATGGTCTTTCCTCCCGGTCCGATGACGATCCTGACTTTGTCAGGGTCAACGCGCATTGATACGCAGCGAGGAGCCCACTTGGACATTTCCTCACGCGGTGCAGGTATCTCTTCCAGCATGATGCTCATGATGTGCATCCTGCCTTCGCGAGCCTGTCTCAGTGCCTGCTGAAGGATGTCGCGGGAAAGGCCGTGGACCTTGATGTCCATCTGGATGGCTGTTACGCCGACCTCCGTTCCGGTCACCTTGAAGTCCATGTCTCCAAGGAAATCCTCCATACCCTGAATATCGCTTAAGATGGCCATTTTGCTTGTGCCGTCTTCTTCAACTCTTTCGATGAGCCCCATGGCGATTCCGGCTACCGGACGCTTGATAGGAACTCCAGCATCCATCAGTGCCAGGCATGAACCGCAGGTCGATGCCATTGATGTGGATCCGTTGGATGAAAGTATGTCAGATACCACTCTGATAGCGTACGGGAACTCTTCCTTGCCTGGAAGTACCGGCATCAGGGCTCTCTCTGCAAGTGCTCCGTGTCCGATCTCACGACGGCCGGGGCTTCTTGGAGCCTTTGCTTCACCTGTCGAATAGCCAGGGAAGTTGTAGTGATGCATGTAGCGCTTCTCTGTCTGCTCAGTAAGTCCGTCGATCCTCTGTACCTCGCTCAGCGGAGCAAGTGTGCATGAGGAAAGGGCCTGAGTCTGTCCTCTTTTGAACAGGCCTGTACCGTGAACTCTCGGCAGCAGTCCGGTCTCACACCATACAGGTCTGATCTCGTCCAGCTTTCTGTTGTCCGGTCTTACGCCTTCATCAAGTATCATGGCGCGAACGCTTTCTTTGGTTATATTGTAGAGGACATTGGCGATGTCCTTTTCGTTGTCCGGGTATTCCTCAGCAAAGTGTTCCTGAGTCTCTACCTCGACAGCGTCCATGTTGTCAAGTCTCTCAAGTTTGTCAGGAGTGTGGATTGCGACTTTCATTTTGTCTACTGCAAACTCTCTGACGATCTGGTCGATCTCTTCAGGAACCTTGTAAAGCTCAACGTCCTGCTTTGGTTTTCCTACCTCGGCGATCACTTCGTCGATGAAGGCAACCAGCTTTTTGATTTCTTCATGTCCATAGAATATGGCATCCAGCATGACGTCCTCAGGGACTTCATTGGCACCGGCTTCTACCATCATGATGGCTTCCTTTGTTCCTGCAACTGTAAGGTTGATGTCTGACTGTTCCCTCTGCTCAAGAGTAGGATTTATAACAAAGTTGCCGTCGACTCTTCCGACTCTTACTGAGCCTGTCGGGCCGTCCCATGGGATGTCTGACGTTGCCAGCGCTACGGATGAGCCGACCATTGCCATGATGTCTGTCTCACAGTCAGGGTCAACTGACATTACTGTGGCAACTACTACCACGTCATTGAAATATCCCTTAGGGAACAAAGGCCTCAGCGGTCTGTCCATGAGCCTGCAGCTCAGGATAGCCTTCTCGCTCGGTCTTCCTTCTCTTCTGATGAATCCGCCAGGAATCTTTCCTGAAGCGTACATCCTCTCCTCATATTCGCAGCTCAGCGGGAAAAAGTCGATGTCCGGCCTCGGCGCTTTGGAAGCGCAAACCGTAACGTTAACCACTGAATCTCCGTATCTTACCATAACCTGACCGTTTGCCTGCTCGCAAACTTTGCCGATCTCTAACTGGAGCAGTCTGCCTCCAATTGCTGTCTTAAATGTTCTGTAATCTGTAAATCTTGCCATTTTTAATAAACAACTCCTTCCTGTTTATTAAGCTCCGATAATTTCTAAAAAAACTGGCGGGGTAAGTGCCCCGCCAAAATTTTCCAAGTGTAAGCTACTTTCTTAATCCCAAACGAGTAATTAGGCTTCTGTATCTTTCGATATCCATTTCCTTCAGGTAATTAAGAAGGTTTCTTCTTTTACCAACCATTTTCAGAAGACCTCTTCTTGAATGGAAGTCTTTCTTATGGCTCTGTAAGTGCTCATTAAGTTCGTTGATCCTTGCAGTCAGAATAGCTACCTGCACTTCAGGGGAACCGGTGTCTCCCTCTTTAGTAGCATACTCATTGATGATTGCCTGCTTCTTTTCCTTAGTTATCATAGTATTCTCCTTTTCTTGTAATCGACCTGCACTGAGTCATCGTTGGAGTATCGAGTGACTAAGTTGAGGTAAATTTTTTCCGACTATTTATTTTAGCACAATAGCATCCATAAGGCAAGTTTTTTTTAATATCTGTAGTCATATATACGAGTTGACTTCTTTTCGCTCCTCGGAAGATCTCCGACCTCTACAGCCTTTGGAATTATGCCTATGTTGATGCGGGATTTAAAGGTATCCTTCAGTCTCTTCTCAAAGTCCTTGCGAGCCTCTATCTCCAGTTTTGTCTCAACAAAGACGGTTATTTTGTCTCTGCCGTTCTCGTGATCGATGAATACCTGGTATTCACTGCTGGCGCCCTCGACCTCCTTGAGGATATCGTCGATCTGGCCTGGGAACATGTTGACGCCGTGGACCTTGACCATATCGTCGGTACGGCCCAGGATCACGTCGATGCGCGGCAGCTTGCGTCCGCACGGGCATGGTACGTCATCAGGGATTATCCTGGTCAGATCATGAGTACGGTATCTGATCAGCGGCGCGCCCTCCTTCTGGAGGGTTGTGATGACCAGCTCGCCCAGCTCGCCGTCAGGCAGGACATGACCTGTCTTGGGATCGATGATCTCAAAATACAGATAATCGTCGAAATAATGCATGCCTGTGTTGTATTCACAGTTTATGGCGATGCCCGGTCCGTAGACCTCGGTCAGACCATAGATATCATAAAGTTCGACACCCAGTTCGTCGGCAATACGCTGACGCATTTTTTCTCCCCAGCGCTCAGAACCGATTATGCCCTTTTTCAGATTGATCTTGTTGCCAATGCCCTTCTTGGCGATCTCCTCGGCAAGGAGCAGCGCGTATGAGGAAGTGGCGCACAGCACCGTCGACTGCAGATCCTCCATGAACTGGAGCTGCTTGGCAGTATTGCCCGGTCCCATGGGAACGGTCATGGCGCCCAGCTTTTCAGCGCCAAGCTGAAAACCGATGCCTGCAGTCCAGAGACCATAGCCCGGAGTTATCTGGATGCGGTCTTTATTCGTCACGCCGGCTATCTCATAGCAGCGCTTGAACAAAGTAGCCCAGTCGTCTACGTCCTTCCTTGTATAAGGAATGATGACCGGTGTCCCGGTGGTGCCGCTGGATGAATGGATGCGGACGATCTCCTCTTCCGGCACGGCGGCCAGTCCCAGCGGATAGGCGTCGCGCAGGTCGGCCTTTTCTGAGAAAGGCAGCTGCTCAAAATCATGCTGGCTCTTGATTTTGTCAATATCCACATCGGCCAGACGCTGAGCGTAGAAGCCTCCGACAGCCTTGACTCTGCCCATCTGGTATTTTATCTGTTCAAGGGTTTTCTCTGACATTTTCATGATGATCACTCTCCAATCACTTCTGCGCCCATGATGAGCGCTTTTTTGTTCATCTCCAGAAGCTGAGGCTTCATCCTCATTGCCAGAGCTTTCTCTACATCTTCAACTGTGAGCCCCATGGCGCCTGTGGCCGCCATGGCTCCCGTCAGCGCCACATTCAGGACCTTGGGGGAACCGCAGGCCCTGCAGATATCCTCGCCGTCTACGATATGGCAGTTTTCAATATTATTTCTTATATATTCCAGTGCATCGGCGCCGTTATATCCGCTTTGGCCCAGTGACGCCGTCACAGGCAGTATCTCTCTCCTGCAGACGATGACCGTGCCGCCTTCTTTCAGGTACGGCAGGTTGCGTGCCGTCTCTCCCGGTTCGAATCCGATGATCACATCGGCCTTCCCTATTGGTATCAGCGGCGAGGTCACCTTTTCATCTGGGGTCTCACCGATGCGCACATGGCTGACTACACAGCCCCCTCTCTGGGCCATACCGATGGTTTCGGCAGTTCTGGCCCGGCATCCTCCAGCCATGGCAGCCGCCGCTATTATTCTGGAAGCAAGTACAGTTCCCTGACCTCCTACTCCGCATAAAAGACAGTTTTTCATCTGATCACCTCCAGGCATCCCGCAGGACATATCTGCGTGCAAAGGCCGCAGCCGTTGCAAAGGCTGTCATCGACATAGGCCCTGCCATCTCTGGTTATTATAGCCGGGCATCCCAGCTCTCTAATGCACCTCATGCAGCCGGTGCATTCTGATTCTTCCACTCTGGCCACATTCTCCGCCTTGAACAAAGCGATGCATGGCGATTTGAAAATGATGGCGCGAACGCCCTTCTCATCTGCCGCGGCGCTTACCGCTGCCATGGAGGCTTCAAGATCCAGCGGATCCACCATCCTGATGCTGGTCACGCCGATACCCTCCAGCACCTTGGGTATACTGACCGGCGGCACCTTCTCGCCCATCATGGTAATGCCCATGCCCGGATGCGGCTGATGTCCCGTCATGGCCGTGGTCGAATTGTCCAGCACTGCCAGTATCATGTCAGCCTGATTATAGACCGCGTTCACGACTCCGGTGATGCCGCTGGCGAAAAATGTGGAATCGCCGACAAAGGCAAAGTTGGTGGTTTCCCTGTCAGCATGGTTCATGCCCTGAGCCATTGTGATTCCCGCTCCCATGCAGAGACACGTGTCTACCATGTCAAGCGGCATGGCGTTTCCCAGGGTGTAACACCCTATATCGCCGCAGTAGATGGCCTTCCTGCCCTTCATAGCCCGTTTCACCGCGTAGAAAGCTCCTCTGTGAGGACATCCCGCGCACAATACCGGTGGTCTTAAAGGCATCTCCGGCTCCGGGCCCCTCGGAACTGCTTCAAAGCTTACCGGCACCCCCGTCTCCTTCTCGATGACCCGGGAGATCACTGCCGCCGAAAGCTCTCCGGCAACCGGCACGCTGCCGCTGCGTTTCCCTGCTATCTTCTCCGATCCGCAGATTCCGATGAGTTCATCCTCCAGGTAGGGATCCAGTTCCTCGAAAACCAGGACCTGGTTCACGGAATCCAGAAATCTCTTAGCTGCCGCTCTCGGGAACGGATACGGCGTGGCCACGTCCATAATGGTGAATTTGTCCTCATGACCGCTTATGGCGTCCCTGACATAGGCGCTGCTGATACCGCCGCAGACGATGCCTGTGGTGCCGCTTCCTTCGCACCTGTTTTCCTCATACTCAGAAAATCTGTCTGCAAGCACCTGCTCACGCCTCACAAGTTTCTTTTTGTTCTCAAAGGCGAGTTTGGGGAAGATGACCCACCTGCTGTCTCTGACAAAGCCTTCTGCTGGTGCCGGAGCCATAAATTCAGGAACATCGATGACCGCGCATGAATGACAGACCCTGGTGGTGGATCTTAATATCACCGGCATCTCATACTCCTCCGACAGTTCAAATGCCTCCTGCACCATCCTGAACGCCTGCTCGGGCGATGAACAGTCCAGTACCGGTATCCTGGCAAATTTTCCAAAGGATCTTGTATCCTGCTCCGTCTGGGACGAAATAGGGCCCGGATCGTCGGCCACATAGATGACCATGCCTCCCCTGACTCCAACATAGCTGGCGCACATGACAGGATCTGACGCCACGTTGAGTCCCATCTGCTTCATGGTTACCATGGATCTGGCGCCGGCATAGGCCGCGCCCGCTGCAACCTCAGCTCCCGCCTTCTCATTTACGGACCATTCCACATATACTCCGTCCGGTCTGCGCCTGGCTATGGTCTCCAGCGCTTCAGTGGACGGTGTGCCCGGATAACCGGCCACAACCTGGACGCCAGCCGCCAGCGCTCCCACTGCCACGGCTTCGTTTCCCATGAGTAATTCCTTCATATATTTCCTCCTTGCTGATATCATCCTAAACAAAAAACTGTCCCTGGAAATTCCAAGGACAGAATAACTTCTGCGGTGCCACCCTGATTGACCTGATTAAGGTCCTCTCTGTGCGATGCAATCACATCGCTGCCATATAACGCCTGGCTTTCGTCCGGATATACTCGGCATGGCATCCCAATCGGCTGCTCCGTCTTTCGTCCGGCCCTCAGCGGTCCATATCCCCTGCAGCCTGCTGTGAAGATCACACCATCCCCCACTCTCTGAAAGCACTTACAGGTCTTCCTCCGCCTCAACGGTTTCTATATTGTTTCATAGTCTACCACTCCCGGCATGTCCATGTCAAGAGGCTGGTGAACAAAAATAAGCTTTTATTCTCCCTGTCTGAGCTTTTCATGGTATACCTTAGCCTCACGGCAGTCGCGGACGATCTGCTCTGAAAGGTCTTTGACATTGTCAAATTTGACCTCGTCTCTGGTCTTTTTCAGAAATTCCACAATGATCTTCTTGCCATAAAGTTCTTTGTCAAAGTCGAATATATGGGTCTCCACGTTTTTATTGTAGTGACCGATGGTAGGCTTGTTGCCCACGTTGGTAACGCTGGGATAGCGGACGCCGTTATAGTCGCAGTAGGTAACGTAGACTCCGTTTGGCGGCGTCACCATGGACGTATCTATGACCAGATTGGATGTCGGAAAACCCAGCTTGCGTCCCAGACGGTTTCCTACTACCACCTCGCCGCCGATTTCGTAATTCCGGCCCATGTATGTCATGCACTGCTCCACCTGACCCGACGCTATCAGCGTGCGTATCAGCGATGAGCTGACCACGTTGCCCTTTATCTTATACGGTTCCATCTCATAGACGCTGAACCCCCTGTCCACGCCAACGTTTCGCAGAATGTCGGGATTCCCCTCTGCCGCCAGTCCAAAGCGGTAATTGAAGCCGCAGAAAGCGGCCTTCATATTGAAGGTGTTTATCAGTATCTGATCTATGAAGTATATGGGTTCCATGGTCATTATGCTTCTGGTAAACGGTACGTTGAACAGATAGTCGACGCCCAGTGATCCGATGATGCCGGCTTTTTCATTCTTGTACAGAATATTTTTGACCTTCCTGGACTTTGGCAGAAGGTCTCTCGGATGATTGGAAAATGTAAAGACTGCTGATTTCAGTCCCCTTTCGGAGGCACACTTCACCGCCTCGCTGATGAGCTTCTGATGACCCAGATGGACGCCGTCAAAATTACCCAGCGCCACCGCTGTAGGCTCTATATCCCTTATGTCGTTCAAATCCTCAAAAATTTCCAATTCTGCTTCCTCCTCGTATGCTTTCATATATGATAGAAAATCTTGTCGGGGAAGAGGTTCGCCCCCTCTTCATCGGCGACGGCAACGCCTATATAGCGCCGTCCCTCCGGCATCTCCCCGAAAACATTATATGCTCTCTTGAATTCGTCCCGCATCGGTAAATGAAATTCCTTCCCCTCATAAACCGGCCGCCTGACAAAACTGCATCTGGATGTCCACACGTTGAGCCCGTTTACCAGTCTCATGGCATCCTCACGGTCGACATCTATCTCCCCGAAGCTGCTTAGTGGCTCCCAGATTGGATGTACTGCCTTTCCGACCTCATCCGCGCTCATTTCTGCCAGCTGACCAAGACTTACCGCGTCTTCGATATCGAAAATGCCGCTCTTTGTTCGTGTCAGTGACGACATGGTACCGTGAACGCCGATATTCTCCCCTGCGTCGCGGCATATTGAACGGATATATGTGCCCTTGGTGCACTCTGCAGAAAATGTCACATAGCTGTCATATCCCGCGCCCAGCCTCATTTCCTCGATGACCAGGTCAGAGATGAAAATGTCACGGCACGGTATCTCCACAGCCTCCCCGGCCCTGGCGTAATCATACAGCCTCTTGCCGTTGACTTTGATAGCCGAATACATGGGCGGCGTCTGGTGGACCAGTCCTCTGAATTCTGAAAAACCCCTTATGACATCAGCTTCTGTTACGGCATTTACCGCCGCCTCATCGGCCCGGCAGATCTCCGTGCCCCAGATGTCCTGGGTATCCGTCTCGGCACCCAGCTTCACCGTGCATCTGTACCGCTTCATGTCCATATCCAGATATTCCATGATGCGTGTGGCTCTTCCCGCGCATACGGGCAGCACGCCGGTGGCCATGGGATCCAGAGTTCCTGTATGCCCGATCTTCTTCATGCCAAGGATGCGTCTGACCCTGCCGACCACGTCGTGGGACGTCATGTTCTGTTCTTTGTTGATATTGATGATGCCTTCTGTTTCCATATTAATCAAAGATCTCCATGACTGCGTCGCGTACAGTTGTGTAGGCTTCATCAAGTGATGTATCATATAGAGTACAGCCGGCCGCCTTTTTATGGCCGCCGCCGCCAAGACCTTTTGCCACCTCCGCCACATCGGCGTCGTGCTTGGATCTGAAGCTTATATATACTCTACCGCCTGTTTCCTCCTTGAGGAACACCGCGACTTCTACCTTGTTTATACTGCGAAGCTCGGCAACCGATCCCTCGGTCTCTTCCATGAGGGCGCCGGTCTCAGCCAGCATTTCCTGACTCACGTAAGCCATGGCCAGTCTGCCGTCCGCCAGCAGTTCCAGGGTGTCCAGTATCCTTTTCTTTATCATGAGTTTTTCCACCCTGACCGTCTCATATATCTCCACGCTGACAGCGTTGGAATCTATGCCGGCATCGTAAAGAGCCGCCACGATCTCGTGGGACTCCCTGGTGGTATTGGAATACTGAAAATTTCCGGTATCAGTGGTGATCGCCGCAAAAAGCGCCTCTCCGATTTCTTTGTCTATCTCCTGTCCCATGGCGGTTATCAGCTTGTAGATAAGTTCTCCGGTGGCAGCCGCGCCCGGATCTATGTAGTTATACTGACAAAACGGTGCCGTTGTGGCGTGATGATCAACGCAGATGCTGACCCTGCCTTCGGCGAACTTGTCGGCCCGCTTCGGAAATCTGTCCGGAGCACCGCAGTCTATGCACATAGAAACATCGGGCTTTGCAATGATGTTCTGATCATATGTGCAGTAGCCCTTGTCCAGGAATTTAAGATTGTCGTGGAGCTCGTCCTCCAGCAGGATATAGGATTCCTTTCCCATCCCGCGCAGCACTGCGCACAGCGCCGCCGCCGAGCCCAGGCAGTCCCCGTCCATATTTACATGTGTATATAACAAAACGGTGTCTGCCGACCTGAGTTGTTCTCCGATTTCTTCAAAGCTGTTATTCTTCATCGTCGATCCCCAGTTTCTTTATGACCTCGTCGATATGTCTTCCGTACTCCATGGATCTGTCTATTTTGAATATAAGTTCCGGAGCATGACGAAGCTTCATCTGCTTACCTATTTCTTTTCTTATCAGCCCTTTGGCGCTGTCAAGTCCCTCGATGACCTGCTCCTCTTCTTTTCTGACAGCTTCCTCATCCTGAGATGCGGTAAGCACTGTCACGTAGCAGGTGGCGTAGCTGTTGTCCTTAGTCACGTCAACATCGGAAATGCTGATCATTCCCGAAAGTCTGGGATCCTTGAGTTCACGCAGGAGCATGGAGCTCACGAGCTTCTTTATTTCCTCGCCGAGCCTGCCCTGTCTGTATCCTTTTCCCATCTGGTATTCCTTTCCTAAATGTCTGGATGAACGTATCTGAACCTTTTCTTTGTACTGCGTCCGTACTGGATAGCCTCCACCGGGCATCTCATGATGCAGCCGGCACAGTGATCGCACTTGGCCTTTGTCCAGACGGGACGTCCGTCCTCCATTTCGATGGCAGCCACAGGACATACAGTCTGACACAGACCGCAGCCTATGCACCTGTCATCGACTGTGAACTTCTTTGTTCCGCAGGAAGGGCCGTATAGCGGGCCCTCCACCGCGCTGACAAACCAGTCCAGCGGCCCCGACCTGTATGGCTTTCTGTGATTGAAGGCCATGGAATCCAGCACATCCTTAATTCTGGCGTCTGAACGTTTCAATGTCATCAGCGCTGCCTCCCTGATCGGAGGGTTGAATACGAATATGCAGTTTTCCGGCATCTTGACATCATAAAATGCTCTGACGCTGATGCCTTTAGCCTTGAACGCTTTCCTGAATCTGCGGTCCACACCGCCGGCAATGCCGCCAAAGGTACAGATGCCGCAGATCTCAGGCTGCTCACCCTTGATTTCTAATTTATTTATGAATTCTGCAACGGTTGCAGGCAGTCCGGCAAAATAAACCGGAAAAACGAAAACTGCCGTTTCTCCCTCGACAAAGGCATGCTCGTAGTTTTTCTTCCTGACTGCTGCCGCCATGTCGATCAGGTTTCCGCCGAATCGCTCCTGCACCTTTTTTGCAACGTATTTTGAGTTGCCGGTTGCGCTATAGTAAAATATCATGGTGATACGCTCCTTTATTCAGCTTTGATTTCAACCATTCTGAAGCATTCTATAACGTCGCCTTCTTTAATATCGTTGTAATCTTCAATTCCGATACCGCACTCGTAGCCCTGAGCCACCTCTTTGGCATCGTCCTTGAATCTCTTGAGGGATGAGATCTTGCCTTCGTGGATGACGATACCGTCACGCACCAGTCTGATTTCGGCATTTCTCATTACCTTGCCCTCGGTGATGTAGCTGCCGCCGATTATGCCTACGCCGGGAACCTTGAAGGTCTCTCTGATAGTGGCCTGTCCAAGGACTTCTTCCTTGAATTCAGGATCCAGCATGCCCTTCATGGCCGCCTCAACATCGTTGATCACATCGTAGATAACTCTGTAGAGTCTTATTTCCACGCCGCTCTGGTCAGCCATGCTGGTGACAGCGCTGCTCGGCCTTACATTGAAGCCGATTATAACGGCATTGGATGTCTCGGCCAGCATAACATCGGACTCGGTAACAGTACCTACTCCAGAATGTATAACGTTGACCTTGACCGCGTCATTGTTCAGCTTCTCAAGAGAAGATATAGTAGCTCCCACTGAGCCCTGAACATCAGCCTTGATTATCAGGTTCAGTTCCTTGACCTCGCCCTCCTGTATCTGGCTGAACAGTTTCTCAAGGGTGGTGCTTGAATTTCTTGCAAGTACCTCCTCACGCAGTTTCTCCTGTCTGTGTCCGGCTATCTCTCTTGCGGTCTTGTCGTCCTTGACTGCATTGAATTCGTCTCCTGCTTCCGGAACATCGGTCAGACCCAGGATCTCGACTGCTGTTGCAGGTCCTGCCTTCTTTATGGTCTTTCCCTTGTGATCCGTCATCAGTCTTATACGTCCTGAGCATGTTCCTGCTACAACGCTCTGTCCGGCCTGCAGGGTACCGTTGAGTACCAGCAGCGTGGCAACAGGGCCCTTGGCCTTGTCAAGTCTGGCCTCGATAACTGATCCCAGAGCCAGTCTGCTCGGATTCGCCTTCAGCTCCAGTACCTCTGCCTGAAGCAGTATCATCTCAAGGAGTTCCTTGATGCCGTCGCCTGTCTTGGCTGAAACAGGTACGCTGATAACTTCACCGCCCCAGTCTTCGACCAGGACTCCGTTATCGGCCAGATCCTTCTTCACCATGTCAGGATTTGCACCAGGCTTGTCCATTTTGTTTATGGCAACGATAATAGGTACGCCGGCAGCCTTGGCATGGCTTATAGACTCTATTGTCTGCGGCTTGACGCTGTCATCCGCGGCTACTACCAGTACGGCGATATCCGTAATGTGCGCTCCTCTGGCTCTCATGGCGGTAAACGCCTCATGTCCCGGAGTATCCAGGAACACGATCTTCTGTCCGTTGATGCTGACCTCGGATGCACCGATGTGCTGTGTAATGCCGCCGGACTCTGATGCTGTAACATTGGTCTTTCTGATAGCGTCGAGCAGAGAAGTTTTACCGTGGTCTACGTGACCCATTACAGTGATGATTGGAGGTCTGTCCTTCAGATCCTTCTCTCTGTCCTCGAATATCTCGATGCCTTCCTCGACAGCTTCTTCCTCGACCTTACCGGCAACAACACTGATACCCAGTTCTTCAGCCAGTACCATCAGCGTATCCTCGTCGATGTTCTGATTTATGTTTGCCATTATGCCCAGCTTCATCATTGACATTATGACCCTGGAAGTCGAAACTTCAGTCTGTTCGCAGAAACCTGCGACAGTAATAGGCACGTTGACCCTGAATGTGCCTTCCGGAAGTGCTTCTTCAACTATTTCCGGTTCAATATCCTGCTTTGGCTTTACATATTTCTTTCTTTCTTTCTTTTCCAGAGATTTCTTTTCAAATTTGGAGAATTTGTTCCTGTCTCCCTCGCGCTTTACATGGCCCTTCTTCTCATCATGCTTGCGTACTGTCGGCTTTGTCTCCATTCTTTCGCCATTGGCAGTTCCGCCTTCGCGTTTAGGACCTCTGTTGCTGCCGCGGTTCTCAGGACTGCGTCCGCCGTTTCTGTTGTCGTGACCTTCACCGCCGCGTCCGCCGTTTCTGTTGTCACTGCTGCGTCCGCCGCTTCTGTAATCTCCGCTGCGCCCGCCGCCATTTCTGTTGTCGCCGCCGCGTCCACCGGTTCTGTTATCACCGCCGCGTCCGTCTCTGTTGTCCGTACGTCTGCCGTTATTTCTGTTAGGGCGGTCCTGTGAATTGCCTCCGCGTCTTTCGCCGTCATTTCTTCTTTCCGGTCTCGGGCTGGCGCTGCCTTCTGCCTTTTTAGCCTCCTCTGCTTTTTTAGCAGCCTCAGCTTTTTTGGCCGCCGCTTCAGCCTTCTGTTCGCTGGCGCTTTTTATGATCTTGATCGATGGTCTCCTCAGAGACTCGATGGTCTTAATAGGTCTGTCCTTCTTGGTCTCAGGCTTTGCCGGTTTTCCTTCTGCCTTCGTCGCTTCCTTGTGGTCAGCGCCCGGTTCTTCCTTATGAGCAGTCTCAGTCTTAGGCGCAGCCTCAACATGCTCCTTCTCAGCCGGCTTCTGCTCTGAATTCTCAGCCTGTTCCGGAGTTCCCTCGGTCCTTGTCTTGCCTTTATTGGCCAGGAAAGCCTCATCGACTATCGGTTTGCCCACAGGCGGTTTATGTTTATTGGCCAGGAAAGCCTCATCCACTATAGGTTTTCCTATAGGCGGCTTTCTGCCGGGAGCTCCTGCCTTGGCGTCATCCTTGCCGTGACCTCCCTTTAATTTTTCTATATCAGCATCGGACAACACGCTCATGTGGCTCTTCAGATCGATCCCCATGGCGCTGGCCTTTGCAAGCAGATCCTTGCTTGCGATGCCCATTTCCTTTGCTAGCTCAAATGCCTTTTTAGTCATTAGAACACCTCTCTTTCCGATTGAATGCGGTCAATCTCCTCACGTATCACCTTCGCAAAATTACTGTCAGTCACGGCGAATACGCCGTTTCCGCTGTTTCCCGTAACCCGCGAAAGTTCATCTTTGTCCCCGAATATTCTACAGTCAGTACCACTAGACTCACATTTCTGAGTCATCTTTTTAACGGTGTTCTGAGAAGAATCTTCCGCAACTATCAGTAATCTGACTTTCCGTCTTTCTATCAGCGACAGGCATGTATTGTAGCCCGGCTGAAGCTTTCGCGCCTTGGCTGCGAACCCCAGGTAACCGGACAGTTTATCACTCAACATGCTTTAACTCCTTGAAAATATCATCTAATTCAGCATTGTCAAAATTAGTCTTGAAATTTCTCTGCAGCGCATTTTTCTTTCTCGCCAGTTCCACGCATTCGGGTCTGTCGCAGAGGTAAACGCCTCTGCCCTTGGCCCGCCCGCTGTGGTCTACAGTAAGCTTGCCCTCGTAATACGCGATTCTCTGCAGCTCACTCTTGGGCCTGGACTCCATGCAGCCTATACAGCGCCTCATAGGCACCTTGAAATTTTCACTACTCTTCTTCTGACTCAACTTTCTCCTCCTCTGCCGGTTCATCGGTCTCTGCGACCTCAACGATCTCCGGCTCTGAAGCTTCCGTCGCTTCTTCTGTCTCGATGATCTCCGGCTCAGCAGTCTCAGCTATTTCAGCTTCTTCTGTCTCCGGTTCCTCATCATAATCGTCTTCCATGACTTCATCGTCATTGCCATAATACTGGGTATGGCTCTTGATATCTATCTTCCATCCGCTTACCTTGGCTGCAAGCCTTACGTTCTGTCCCTGTTTTCCTATGGCCAGCGACAGCTGGTAATCAGGAACGATGGCTGTAGCGGACATCTCGTCTTCGTTTTCGATGATGACCTCTTCCACCTCAGCTGGGCTCAAAACGTTGGCAATGAGTTCCTCCGGATCATCGCTCCAGAAGATGATGTCGATCTTTTCGCCGTAAAGCTCGTCGACAACAGCCTGCACACGGCTTCCTCTGGTACCGACACAGGCTCCTACCGGATCGATGTTATCGTCCTCGGTATATACGGCCATTTTTGTTCTGGAACCGGCTTCCCTGGCGATGCCCTTGATTTCAACGATGCCTTCCTGTATCTCCGGCACCTCCAGCTCAAACAGCATCTTGACCAGTCCCGGATGAGACCTTGAAAGGAATACCTGCGGTCCCTTGGTCGTCTTTTTTACATCCATGATGTAGACCTTAAGTCTCTGGCGTACATCGAAGCTTTCTCCCGGCACCTGTTCATTGGCTGACAGGATGCCCTCGGCCTTGCCTATATTGATGAACAAAGTATCCCCGCTCTTTCTCTGAACGGTTCCAGTGATGATCTCTCCCTGTCTGGTGATGAAATCATCGTAAACCATTCCTCTCTCAGCTTCGCGGATACGCTGTACAACTACCTGCTTGGCAGTCTGTGCTGCTATTCTTCCAAAATCTCTCGGCGTCACCTGATATTCGATGCCGTCACCGATCTCATATCTCGAATCGAGTTCCTGAGCCTCTTCCAGCGACACCTGAGCCATATCGTCCTCAACTTCCTCGACGACTTCCTTTCTCATTAGCACTGAGATATCTCCCGTCTCACGGTCTATCTCCACGCGCACGTTCTGCGATGTCCCGTAGTTCTTCTTGTATGCTGATACAAGCGCCGACTCTATGGTCTCGATCAGAATGTCCTTGGAAATGTGCTTTTCCTTTTCGAGTTCCTCCATGGCCTCGATAAATTCTCTGTTCATTTTTGTTTAACCTCCATATTCTATTTTAGAAAACAACCGCCAGACTTGTCTTCGCGACCTGGTCCAGCGGAAATGCCATTTCTTTGCCATCGTCGTCTCTGATGACGACATTTCCTTCTACAGCTCCAACGAGTATGCCCTGATACTCCTTGCTGTTCTCAATACTCTTATACAGCTTTATATCGACCAGCTGTCCTGCGAACCTGTCATAATCCTTCTGTTCAAACAGCTGCCTGTCAAGTCCCGGCGAGCTGACCTCAAGGAAGTAGTTCTGCTCGATAGGGTCCTTCTCATCAAGCCGGTCGCTCAGATATCTGCTGACCAGCTCGCAGTCCTCGGTCCCGACGTACTCCATCTCGTCTCCCTCAGGGATCCTGTCGATGAATACTCTGAGGTACCAGTCTCTGCCTTCCTTCCTGAACTCGGTGTTATAGAGTTCAAGACCGTTTTCACGCAGAAAGTCCGTCAGGATATCCGCGATCATTTCTTTTATCTGTGTTTTTGCCATCTCATTTTCCTTTTAACAAAATTGAAAGAGTGGGTTTTGCCCACTCTTTTTGCCTGCCAGTATTAGATTTCCAGCCTTTTTATGTTACCATATTATTCACGCTGTGTCAACCGTTTACGTTGAAAATCGGCTGTCTATAGTGCCCATGTCAGCTGGTCGGTCTCAGGCAGTCCCTCGAATATGCCGTGGGCCCTGAGCATCTCCACCGACGACCTGGTCAGGTGCGCTCTGTGGATGGCATCTTCTACCGTGTCGAAAGGACGTTCAGCATAGGCCTCGGCAAAGGCTTTGGCCGCCGACTCTCCCACACCGTCGAAGGCGACAAAAGGCAGCAGGACCTTGCCGTCCTCCACCCAGAATTTCAGTGCATGGGAAGCGCCCAGATGGGCGTCTCTGAATTCCAGGCCGCGGGCATACATCTCGTAGGCCACCTCCAGGACCATAATATCGTCCTTTTCCTTGGCGGTGGCGTTGCTGCCCTTCATGTTGATCTCGTCTATCCTGTCCAGACATGCCTGCGGTCCCTTCAGGATGGTGTCCACATCAAAGTTTGACTCCACGCTGGTGAAGAATGTGGCGTAAAATTCCGCCGGATAGTACACCTTATACCAGGCCATTCTGTACGACATCATGACATATGCCACAGCATGGGCCCTCGGGAACATGTACTGGATCTTGATACAGGAATCGATATACCAGTCGGGTACATCGTGTTCCTTCATGACATCCAGCTGTTCCTGCTTAAGAGGTCTGTTCTTTCTCACGTCCTCCATGATCTGGAATGAGGTCTTGCGCTCAATTCCCTTCAGTATCAGGTAGTTCATGATGTCGTCTCGGGTGGAGATCACTTCACGCATGGTTGCTGTCCCGGACCTGATGTAGTCCTGTGCGTTGTTCAGCCATACGTCTGTGCCGTGGGAAAATCCCGATATCCTGACCAGGTCGGCGAATTTGTCCGGCTTGGTGTCATCCAGCATCTGGCGGACAAAGGAAGTGCCGAACTCAGGTATGGCGTAGCTTCCGTGTTTGAACTTGTAGTCCGGATCCTTGATGTTCAGTGCCTCTGTACCGTTGAATATGCTGAGGACACTCCTGTCCGAAAGGTCAACCAGCAGCGGATCCACGCCGGTCATATCCTGTAGCTGACGTATCATGGACGGTATATTGTGGCCCAGAATATCCAGCTTCAGCAGGTTTTTATCTATTTTATGATAATCAAAATGTGTCGTGACTATGTCCGAATTCACGTCGTTGGCAGGGTGCTGCACAGGACAGAATTCATATATTTCGTGGTCATCGGGAACGATGATGATGCCGCCGGGATGCTGACCTGTGGTCCTCTTGACCCCCGTGCAGCCTGAAACCAGGCGGTCCGCCTCGAACTTGTTCCCGGAGCGTCCCGTCTCCTCGAAGAACTTCATAACGTAGCCGTAAGCAGTCTTTTCAGCTATGGTGCCTACGGTGCCCGCCTTATACACGTTCTTTTCGCCGAAGATCTCGCCTACGTATTTATGGGCTCTGGCCTGATATTCTCCGGCGAAGTTAAGGTCGATATCCGGCTCTTTGTCCCCTTCAAATCCCAGGAATGTGGCGAAGGGTATGGTGAAGCCGTCCCGCTTCATCATGGCGCCGCACTCCGGGCAGGCCTTTTCAGGCATGTCTATGCCGCAGTCGTACTTGTCCATATCTCCCCACTCCAGGTGCTTGCACTCGGGGCAGATATAATGAGGTTCCAGCGGATTCACCTCAGTGATACCGGCCATGGTGGCCGCAAAGGATGAACCTACTGACCCCCTGGATCCTACCAGATATCCGTCAGACAGAGATTTGTGCACCAGCATCTGAGCTGATACGTACATGACCGCATAGCCGTTGTTGATAATGGCGTTGAGCTCCGTGTCCAGACGGTCTTCTATCCGGTCAGGCAGAGGATCTCCGTATATCTCGTGAGCCTTGTCCATGCATGTGTTGCGGAGTGTCTCCTCAGCGCCGGCGATCTTCGGCGGATATTTTCCGTCCGGCACCGGCTTGATGCCGTCATCTATCATATCGGCGATGAGATTGGTGTTTTCCACCACGATCCTGTAGGCATCATCATCGCCAAGGTATGAAAACTCTTCCATCATTTCATCGGTGGTCCTCATGTAGAGTCCCTGACCGTTTTCCGCGTCCTTAAAACCCATGCCGGCCATGAGTATGTTCCTGTAAATGGCCGATTCCGGCTCATCATAATGAGCGTCTGTAGTGGCTACCACAGGCTTGTTCATTTTGTCCGCCAGCGCCACCACCCGGCGGTTGATATCTCTGATGGCGTCGTATGACGGCAGGATATCCTGTTCTACCATAAATCGGTTATTGATTACCGGCTGTATCTCCAGATAGTCATAGAAGGATGCGATGCGTTCACACTCTTCCTCTGAATAATCATGAAGCAGCGACTGATAGACCTCTCCCGCCTCACAGGCGGAGCCTATGATTATGCCTTCTCTGTACTTTTCTATTACCGATCTCGGCAGTCTCGGACGCTTATAGAAGTAGTCCAGATGGGAGATGGAAACCAGCTTGTAAATATTCTTCAGCCCCTCCTGTGTCCTGGCCAGAAGTATGATGTGATATGTCGGTTTTTTCTTGTATTCTATGGTCCCGTCCTCCCGTTGGCAGTCGGAATCGTCGAATACATAGCCTTCCATGCCGTAAAGTATCTTGATCGGCGTGCCCTTTTTCCCAAGCTTTGCTGCGGTATTAGCCGCGTCGGGGAAGCTCTGCACCACGCCGTGGTCTGTAATGGCCACAGCCGGCTGTCCCCACATGGCCGCCGTCTTTACCAGCGACTCCGCCTCGTTGAGTCCGTCCATGGCGCTCATCTTGGTATGGGCGTGGAGTTCCACACGTTTTCTGCCCTGGAAAGTATCCTCCCTGTGTGGCGCGCTCTCCTTCTCGATGGCGTTGACCATGACGTCCAGGCAGTTCTCGAATCTGTTCCACTCGGTTTCCCCTGCCGCGCCGATGTAATCGCCTATCTTCAGGTTCTCGTCCATCTCTTCCCACTTGTCAGACTTGACAAATGCCTTCAGGCACGTTGAAGTCTTCTTATCAGTGATCAGCAGGGTTATGAGTTTCTTGTCGTTTTTGATGGGCCTTGAATCTTTCTTGAACAAAATGCCTCTGACTACTACTTTGCCCAGATCAGGCGTCAGCGATGAAAGCTCCGTAGGCTCTCCTGCCAGTCTCTTGCCCAGGATCAGACCTCCCGCGGCCGGCGCCGATGCTTTCGATGCCTTGACTGCAGACGCTGATGAGGCCTTAGGCGTCGGATTTTCCAGAGGCTTTTCTATCCAGGCCTTTTCCGCCTCCACATACAGCTGGTCGTCATTTTCAAAGGCTACCGGTATGGTTATTCCGAAGGTCTCCATAAGTTTGCGCTGAAAATCCCTGGCGAAACCTTTGTTCAGAGCATCTGTCGCCACCTTGCCCAGGGATGATATGACCAGGCCGTCCTCTCCCAGCCTGACATTGTCCGTCCGTATGGCGTTGCGCAGTGCCGTGTCTGCCTCGCTTACCAGGCGGGGAACAAAGGCTCTTATGATGGCTTCCCTGCCGGGTGCCATATGCTCACGGTCGTAGTTATAACAGAGCTCCACTCCATGGAGATCTGGTATGGCCGCTTTCAGAGCCTCCTTGATCCTGTTGTCATCGTGTAAAGGCACAATAAAATTGAGGCCGATGGCCACTGTCAGCACACCGGTCTCTTTTGATATGAATGCCTCATCTATTTCGCATTCCAGCCGGGTCTCAGAATCGTTTTCTACCGCGTCCCAGCTTATGTTTTCCTCAAGTAACTTATTCATCTATCCTCTTATTGCTTTTATCAGTTCATCTGCAAGTTCTTCTTCTTTTACTGTCTTTATGACCTTTCCGCTGGAGATGATCACGCCCCTGCCGTCGCCTCCGCAGGCTCCGAAATCAGCCTCCGCAGCTTCTCCCGGTCCGTTGACCACGCAGCCCATGACTGCCACCTTCAGGCCTTCAGGCAGGTCTTTCATGGCCGAAAGCCTGCGATCCACCTCTTCAGCAAGACTCTCCAGGTCGATCCTGGTCCTGCCGCAGGTCGGACATGATACCAGATCATACCTGCTCTTTCTGAGTCCTATGGACTCAAGGATTTCTCTGGCAAAGATTACCTCCTCAACAGGATCCGCCGTCAGCGAAACTCTCATGGTGTCGCCGATGCCTGACAACAGCAGCGCCCCTATGCCCGCCGCGGACTTTACACGTCCTCTGCGTAGGGTCCCTGCCTCTGTTATGCCGATATGGAAAGGATGTTCCGTCTTCGCCGCCGCCAGCTGATGGGCCCTGTAGTTCATGGCAACATTGGACGACTTGATGGATATGACCAGATCGTCATACCCCATATCCTCGATCAGCTTCACATTGCGAAGCGCGCTTTCCGCCAGTCCCTCAGCCGTGACGCCACCGTTTTTCTCAACGATATCCTTCTCCAGGGAGCCGGAATTGACACCGACCCTGATTGGGATGCCGTGCTCTCTGGCCGCGTCCACCACGGCTCTGACCCTGTCAGCCGAGCCTATGTTTCCCGGATTTATCCGTATTTTGTCTGCGCCGGCTTCTATGGCACCGATGGCCAGCCTGTAATCAAAATGTATATCCGCCACCAGCGGCATGCCGGTCTTTTTTCTTATGCTTCTGAAGACATCCAGTGATTCTGTGTCGGGCACGGCTATGCGTATTATCTGACAGCCTGCATCCGCCAGCTGGTCTATCTGGTGCATCAGCCCCTTCTCATCACGTGAATCCACGTTGGTCATGGATTGTATGGATATCGGTGCGCCGCCTCCGATGGCAACGTCTCTGCACATTACCTGTTTACTCAACTGAACAACCTCCCTATATCATTCCATGTAACGAATACCATCAGCGTCAGCAGCAGGATCATGCCGGCCGCGTGAACGTTGGCTTCCATTTTGTCTGATATCATCCTGCCGGTGATCTTTCTGATGATGACGAAGAGTATTCGCCCGCCATCCAGCGCCGGCAGCGGCAGCATGTTGATCACTGCCAGATTGATGCTGATGAATGACAAAAGATAGAAGAAATAGTATAGGCCGTAGGATTCCGACTGATGGACCATGGTGACTATCCCCACAGGTCCCTGGAGATTCTTGGCCGATACCTGCCCGCTGAACAGTTCCTTAAGGCTCACATACATTGTACCCAGCATCTTCCATGATGTGACCGCGCCATTCTTCACCGCAAGGAGCGGATTGTGATTCATGGTCGGTGTGATGCCTACTATATACCTTCCCTGGCTCTTCTCAGGAGTCATCCGCAGATCTACAGTTTTGCCGCTTCTGTTCACGGTCACTGTCATACCGTCCCGGTTCTTCTGGATCAGTGTGCTGATATCGTTCCAGTTCTTGATGGCCGTGCCGTCTATGGCTGTTATGACATCGCCCTTTTCCATGCCCGCAGTATAGGCCGGGCTCGCGGCCTGTACCTTATCTATGGTGGTGCTTGGATTTCCGATGACGCCCATCATTATGGACAAAATAACCACGGCTATAATGACGTTCATCATGGAGCCAGCCACCAGAACAAGTATCTTGGTCCAGCCCGGCTTATTGTTGAACGCCCTGTCGTTATCCGATTCCTCGTTTTCTCCTTCCATAGCACAGTACCCGCCTATAGGGAAAAGTCTTATGGCATAGAGAGTCTCGCCCTTCTGTTTCTTCCACAGGGCCGGGCCCATTCCAAAGGCGAACTCGTTGACCTTCACTCCCACCGATTTGGCGGCTATGAAATGTCCCAGTTCGTGGGGAAATATCAATATTACAAATAATACAACTGCAAGGATTGCTGTCAGCATGAAATTTCTCTTTCTACTTTTTCACGTGTTTCTTTATCGATCGCTATTATATCATCAAGTCCCGGTTCGGAAACCGGGTCGTGTCCGTCAAGGATCCTTTCAATGGTGTCGGCGATATCGGTGAAACCTATCCTTTTGTTCAGGAATGCTTCCACCAGGACCTCATTGGCTCCGTTCATTACCACCGGATAGCTGCCGCCTGCCTTAGATGCGCTGATTGCCAGCTTCATGCAGCGGAATACTTCCATGTCCGGTTTTTCAAAAGTCAGATTTGAGGCAGCGCCGAAGAAGTCCAGCTCAGCCTCGTCGAACTCCAGTCTGTCCGGATATCCCAGAGCCACGCTTATCGGTATGCGCATATCGGGCACGCCCATCTGGGCTATGACCGATGAGTCGCAGAACTCCACTGCTGAATGTACCACGCTCTGGGGATGGACCAGCACCTGTATATCGGTGATATCCACGCCAAAGAGCCATTTGGCCTCTATCATCTCCAGCCCTTTGTTCATCATTGTGGCAGAGTCTATGGTTATCTTCCTGCCCATGGACCAGTTTGGATGCTTCAGGGCCATTTCCGGAGTAACCGTCTTCAGTTTTTCCAGGCTCCATCCGCGGAAAGGCCCGCCGGAAGCAGTTAGAAGTATCTTCTTGATCTTTTTGTTCCTGTTGCCCTCAAGGCACTGGAATATGGCGCTGTGCTCGCTGTCCACCGGCAGCATGGCAACGCCTTCCTCTGCTACGGCATCCATGATGATATTACCGCCTGTGACCAGTGTCTCCTTGTTGGCCAGGGCTATGTCATGTCCCGCTCTGATGGCGTGATATGTCGGCGCCAGGCCTCTCATTCCCATCAGCGAATTGAGAAGGATGTCACATTCGGCCTCCGCCGCCGCGACAAGTCCCTCCTCACCCCAGAGGAATTCAACGCCGCGGTGTTCTGATGACAGCCGCCGGGCGTCATCCCGATCCCTGCATACTGCCAGGGCAGGATGAAATTTTTCTATCTGTGCAGACAAAAGTTCCGCGTTTCCGCCGCAGGTAAGTGCGGATACGCTGAATCTGTCACGGTTTCTGTCTATTACATCGAGTGCCTGGGTACCGATGGAACCCGTGCTCCCGAGAATGGTTATCTTCTTCATCTGTTCTCCCTGTTATCCAAGCTGGAAATATTCAAGGACGATCACAATGTAGTAGTAGACGAACGGTGCCGTGAACAGTACGCTGTCGAATCTGTCCATTATGCCGCCATGTCCCGGTATGAGGTTGCCGTAGTCCTTGATCCCCATCTTCCGCTTATAAGCTGAAGCCGTCAGATCTCCGCACATTGAGATGATGGAGCCTGCGAATCCGATGATGATGCAGTGCACCAGCAGATACGGACATACGAAGTATCCGAAAAGTCCGCATACCACCGCGCTTCCGATGACACCTCCGACCGCGCCCTCGATGGTCTTCTTAGGGCTCAGATCAGGACAGAGCTTGTGCTTGCCAAGGAACACTCCCGTAAAATATGCAAAGATATCCGATCCGAAAGCAGACAGTATCACAAGCCATACCAGTATGGCGTATGCACCAGTCTGGTCCACCAGAGTCATATGAAACGAGAAAAACTCTATGTAGATTATCCCGACCATGGTTGCCATGGCATCCACCGGATGATATTTTTTCACATTGAACATATATACAGAGCTGACCATGATCACCGCGACCAGCCATGCCAGGATCAGTTCATAGCTGTCAGGCCACATGCCATGGATAAAATACAGCACGAATAAAGCTGTATATGCAATGCCTGAAGACGGGTGTATGTCCATGGCGCGGAATCCGTTGTAGAATTCTCTTACGCCTACAAAGCCGACAAATATGCACAGTGCTGCCAGCCAGTAGCTGCCCAGATACAAAAGTATCAGAAACGGCGCCATGCAAAATCCGGAAATTATTCTCTGTTTCATTTCTGTGCCTCCTCCTGTTTTCTGCCGCCAAAACGTCTGTCTCTCTGCTGAAAATCTTCCAGCATTTTTTTATATATTTCAGGTGTGAAGTCAGGCCACAGCACATCGGTGAATTCGAACTCACTATACGCGCTCTGCCACAGCATGAAATTGGACAGTCTTTCCTCCCCGCTGGTACGGATTATCAGATCAGGGTCCGGGACATTGCCGTTTTCATCTCCTGTATAAAGATATCTTCCGATAAGCTCTTCGGAAATATCCTCGGCCTGAAGCCTGCCGGCTTCCACATCCTCGGCTATGTGACGCACGGCCTGCTGTATCTCGTCACGGCTGCCGTAGTTCAGCGCGATGTTGAACTGCATGCCCGTATTCTCTGCCGTTGTCTCCAGAGTCTTGTCAAGACTGCGTCTTGCCGCCTCAGGGATCACGCTGTAATCTCCCAGCACCTTTACCCTGACATTCTTCTCATCCAGCTCAGAAAGATCAAGTTTGACGAACTTGACCAGCAGCCTGAATATGCCCGAGACCTCTTCCTCCGAACGTTTCCAGTTTTCTGTGGAAAAAGCATATACTGTAAGATATCTGATTCCCAGATCAGATGAGCATCTTACGATCTCTTTCATGGATTCCATTCCGGCATTATGTCCAGTAAGCCTGGAAACCCTGTGTTTGGTTGCCCATCTGCCATTTCCGTCCATAATGATAGCCACATGGACCGGCATTCTATTTAAATCCAGCATTTTTCCCTCATACGAAATTCAATGTGGCTGTTTGATCACAGCCACATTTTCTAATCAGTAATTTCAATTAAACCTCAAGGATTTCTTTGTCCTTGGCTGCAATCATTTCATCAACGTCCTTGACTGCCTTGTCTGTGGTCTTCTGGACCTTTTCAAGTTCTTCCTTCAGATCATCTTCCGTGAGCTCGCCGTCCTTCTGCTGCTTTTTCAGCGCTTCGTTGGCGTCTCTCCTCAGATTTCTAAGAGCCACCTTGGCTTCCTCGCCCATTTTTTTGGTGGTCTTGGTAAGCTCTTTCCTTCTCTCCTCTGTCAGCTGCGGAATCTCCAGGCGTATGCATTTTCCGTCGTTGTTCGGCGTGATGCCTACGTTGGCTGCATTGATGCCTCTCTCGATGTCCGCCACAGATTTAGGATCGAACGGAGTGATCAGAAGGCTCCTCGGATCAGGAACTGAAATATTCGACAGATTTTTCAGAGGCGTCGGTGTTCCATAATAATCCACCATTACCTTGTCAAGAAGTGCCGGATTCGCTCTGCCTGCTCTTACTGTGTTCAGGTCCTCTTTCAGTACCTGCATTGTTTTCTCGATTCTTTCTTCAAGTTTCTTGTGTGAATGACTCATTACCATGTACCTCCAATTAATCTATAAGTGTTCCCATATTCTCGCCGCATACGGCGCGTACCATGCTGTTTTCCTCAGCCAGTCCAAATACCTGTATCTTCATGTTGTTTTCCATGCAGATGGTCGCCGCCGTCAGATCCATGACCTTCAGGTCCTTGTCGAGCACCTCGCGCATGGTCAGCCTGTCAAATTTAACGGCATCCGGATTTGTAACAGGATCGTCTGAATAGACCGCGTCCACATTCTTGGCAAGCAGGATGATGTCCGCCTGAATGTTCACCGCCCTCAGGGCAGCTGCGGTATCTGTCGAAAAATGCGGCTCGCCTATGCCTGCTCCAAAGATGACTACATCCTTGTTCTCCAGTTCTTTCAGGGCTTTTCTCCAGATATAAGGCTCAGCTATCTCACGCATCGTTATGGATGTCTGCACCCTGGCCTTTACACCCTCCGCCTGCAGCGCGTCCTGCAGCGCCAGACAGTTCATTACTGTCGCCAGCATGCCGATATAGTCTGCCGTCTCCCTGTTCATGTCCTTGCTGCTTCTGCCTCTCCAGAAATTTCCGCCGCCAACGACTATGGCGACCTCGACCCCCAGTTCCTGAACCTCTTTGATTTCCTTAGCGACCTTGCTGGTCATCTCTTCATTTATGCCTGACTTGTCTTCGCCGGCAAGGGCTTCCCCGCTGATTTTCAACAGCACCCTTTTGTATTTCGGTTCCATAATAGCTCCTAACATATTAAGTATTGTTTTCAAGTTATTATACCATAAACCCATGAGAGGTGTTAACTAATTTTTGTTAAATTAAAAGCAAAATGCCCCGGTTAAAGGGCATTGATGTATTCGCTGGCTGCGAGAGCCGCTATGGCGCCGTCTGCAGCTGCAGTAGTCAGCTGGCGCACTTTTTTTGTTCTGCAGTCACCTGCCGTGAAAACTCCCGGCGTATGTGTCAGGCAGTCCTCGACAGCGCTGACATAGCCTGCTCGGTCCAGTTCCGCGACGTTTTCAAAATCCTTGTTGTCCGGAACCTGTCCAACTGCTACGAACACGCCCTGAACGCTCAGCGTACGCGGTTCTTTGGACTCTTTGTCCTCAACCAGCAGTCCGCCTACCATCATGTCTCCCAGGACCTTCACAGGTACGCTGTTGAGAACGAATTCAACGTTTTCCTTTGCCTCCAGGCGCTTTACTGTTGCCTGGTCGCCTCTGAATTCATCGCGGCGATGAACTATGTATACTTTATTAGCTATGCCTGACAGTACCTCGGCATCTTCAAGGGCGGTATTGCCGCCTCCTATGACTGCCACATCTCTGTTCCTGAAAAACATGCCGTCACAGGTCGCGCAGTAAGATACGCCTGAGCCTGTGAGTCTTTCCTCATTCTCCATGCCAAGCTTCCTGTTCTTGGCGCCGGTGGCTATTATCACCGCTTTAGCCTCGTATTCAGATTCTCCCGCGGTCACCATCTTGATCCTGCCCAGATCCTCTATGGCTGTCACTCTGGCTGTCTTTACTTCTGCTCCAAGATCCCTGGCCTGCTCATACAGATTCTTTGCGAACTCCATGCCTGATACATGCTTGATACCCGGATAATTTTCCACTTCCGAAGTGTTTACAATCTGTCCGCCGTATCCCTTTTCATCCAGGACCAGCGCTGATTTTCCCGCTCTCTGAGCATAGATCGCAGCAGTCAGTCCAGCCGTTCCTGCTCCAATGATGACGATATCGTACATACTAATACCTCCCGTTTTTAAAAGCTGTTATCATTTCCCTGGTAAGGCTGATGCCGTCATCGCCTACCGGGATATCCTCCCGTTCAAACCACTGGGCTGTCGAGAGTTCCTCCTGATCGAGACTTATTTCACCGCTGCCGTCCAGATCCGCAAAGTACCCCAGCAGCAGATTGCTGTCCGTGCCCCACGGCTGTCCGCCATAGTAAATGATGTTCTTCACCTTAAGTCCGACCTCTTCCATTACCTCACGCTTCACCGTTTCTTCGGCAGTTTCGCCTATTTCCACAAAGCCGGCTATCAGCGCGTATTTCTTATATACCCTGCCGGCGTACTTTGTAAGCAATAATTTATTTCCGGATCTGACACCGACTATGACCGCCGGCGCTATCTTGGGATATACCTCGTTTCCGCATTCCGGGCATTTCATCATGCGCTGGTTTTTACTGTGTTCCAGCAGGTGGCCGCAGCGGCCACAGAACCGGCTGTCCCGATACCAAACGGCCAGATGATAAGCCGTAGCCGCCGCAAAGCACACCGTCAGCTCACCCATGTCCCGAAGCTCCCTGACATGTTCCATGGTGCAGTCCTGCGGAATTTCTGCAGTCTTTTCCATGAACAAAAAGTGACCTGCCCCGTCTATGTCAAAGAGATACCGGAACTCACCGGTGAATTCACCGCACCTGGGGAATTCCAGCAGTCCCTCCTTTGTTCGCCTCACTGCTATCCTGCCTTCATCAAAAACCATGGCGACATCTCCGTCCGCCGCCATTACATTCTTATAGCTGTTGTCGAATCTTCCGATTCCTATATCCTGAATCATTTTCAGCCTCCATTTATCTGTGATTTGTCATTGTCAATTATGCACATTTATGATAACATAAATATGTGTATTTTTGTAGAGGAGGTTGTATGTTTAGAATCAATCGACCATTGCGAATATTCAACAGCGTGACCGGTGCAATATACCACAGAAACATTATGATCTGCGCCCTTGCATTCCTTGCTGCTCTTATTTTGATTTACTTCTTTGCTTCGCCCGTGAAATATGACCAGAAGGGACGTACGGTCAAATACACCTGCCCTATTGAGACAATACAGATGAACAACGGCATCAGCGTAGTCAATGATTCCGCCGTTGCGTTATACTATATCGACAGCTCCGGCAAGGCTGTCCACCGCATAACGACCCGCGGCGATGACTCCATAACCGGCACCACGTCGGATGATTCAGGTAATCTGTACATGTGGTACTCGGTAGCAAAAAATGGCGGTTCCGATATCATCAGAGATGAGATCCGTAAATACGATTCTCATGGAAAACTGAAAGCTACCATCGGCACCATCGATTATTCCAAGACAAAGGCTGCAGACGATGTCTCATGCAGGACATCCGGCCTGCGTTACAGCAACGGATACATCTGTTACGCGGTATACAGGAAATCCGGCACTGACCTGTACCGTATCAAGCTCAGCACCGGCAAAACCAGCCTCATCGGCACTCTGAAAAACGATTCCGTTTTTTCATATAATGATGTTTATGTCCGCTATGACGGTTCCTACTATTATGCCCGCTCCTCAGGCGAAGTCGGCGAAGGCAGGATCGGCCACGGTCAAAAGGTACTGGCTGTTGCCCACTACAACATCAGGACAGGCTCAGGCATCAGGCCCTTCTACGTGGTGCCTTTCAAGAACAGACTGTATGTCTTCGACTATTGGCTCGGCACCATGTATCAGGTCAAAAACGGCAGCTTCGTGCAGCCGGAATTCTCCAATAACGGCGATATCGCTCTGAATGAAGACGGTTACTATATCAACGAACTGAGCTGCAACAACGGCACACTGACAGGCATAACCGGCAACACCCCGTGGTATGTCAAAGGCAACACCATACACGTTATGAAAGATTCCGTTCAGGTCTCTTTCCTCAGCGTGATTTCCCGCTGGCTGACCGTCATTAAAGACAAAATCGCATTGCCGCTCATTATTATACTGTCAGTATACATTTTGATTTTCATTCTGCTCTATATCTTCAAGGCAGGTCATAAATTTTTCTGGAAACTGCTGGCAGCTTCCCTTCTTCTGTTTCTCCTCTTTGGTGCCAGCGTATATCTGCTTTTCACCAATGAGCATCAGACCTATATTAAAGAAAGTCTGAGCAGCCAGAAAAAAGAAGCCACACTGGCGGCGCAGAACATCTCCGCCGCGGATCTCGAGAAGATCGACTCCAGCAGCGCTCTGAACAGCAGCGACTATAATCGGATCAATAATAAACTCATCGATAACTTTTCCATATTCCAGAACAATTCCGACACCGCTGCCATGGTCTTTGTTCCGGGAAGCTACGACGGCGAATACATCTTTGCAGCTTCCAACCGCGGGTACTCCGATATCCTCGGTACAAAGGATGAATTCACGGCCATTATCAACAAAACCATCAAGTCTGATACCCATGTTTACGGGACTATAAAGAACAAAATGATGATATCCTGCGCTGAGATCACCGATTCATCAAACCGCACAGCAGGATTTCTGGTACTGTATACCGCAGAAAAAAATATCAGTCTCCAGTTCATCGATCTCTGGTCCCTGCCGTTGATATTACTGTGCATCCTGGCAATGATAATTTTCCTTATCATCTCTTCTGCGGTGATCTCCAGATCCATGCGCAGTTTGTCCATGACCATCCGCAGCATAATCAGCGGAGACTACAGCGTCAGACTGCACAATCTTCCCAATGATGAGATCGGCGAAGTCGGCCGCTGCGTCAACACTTTGTCCGAGAACATAGAACGGCTCATCGATGAAAACAGCCGCATGAACCTGACCATACAAAAAAGCCAGGAAGATGTGCTGATCTCCCTGGCCAGTATCACAGAAATCAAATCAGGCCAGACCGCGAACCACGTAAAACGTGTATCTCGCTACGTAGCCATACTGGCAGAAGATTTTGGTCTCACTCCCCTTGAAGTGAGATATGTAAGTACAGCCTCCATGCTTCACGATATAGGCAAGCTGTTTACTCCTAACGAGATCCTGGAGAAACCCGGCAGACTGGATTCCGAAGAGCTCCAGATAATGAAAGAACACGCTGCCGACGGTGAAAAACTGCTGCACAACGGCACCGGCGCAATCGTAAAATATGCCCGCACCATCGCCCTTGAACATCACGAAAAATGGGATGGCACCGGCTATCCCCGTGGCCTTAAGGGAGACGCCATACATCTGGAATCCCGCATCACTGCCATAGCAGATGTTTTCGACGCCCTGGTCAGCATAAGGTCCTACAAGGGCGCTTATCCCCTCGACGAGGCCTACGGTATAATAATTTCAGAACGCGGCACCCATTTCGATCCCGACGTAGTTGATGCCTTCAGCAGACACTTTGAAGAGTTCAGCGAAATCGCCAAATCCTATCCAGACAGCGCCGTAGCTGATAAATAGCAGCGAAGCAAGGCTTGCCGGGCGAGCTGTCCTCGCCGCAGGCAGCCAGTGAAACAGCATTTGCCGGGCGAGCTGTCCTCGCCACAGGCAGCCAACACGCCTCACTCGCCAGGAAACAGAATATGCCGCAAACTTGTCGAAAATAATTGCAGGTCTTCCCAGTTCAGTAAGGATTCAGATCCCCATATGTTTCAGGAATGCCTCGTAGCCGCGTTTTGTTTCATAGACGTCGGCTTTGCTTGTGGCTTCCCATGGAGCGTGCATATTGAGTACGGCCACGCCGCTGTCTATGACATTCATGCCGTAGAGGGCCAGTATGTAGGCAATCGTACCGCCGCCGCCCAGGTCGACTTTGCCCAGCTCTGCGGTCTGGAAGTTGACGTTTTCTGCGGCGAAGACACGGCGCAGCTTAGACAGATATTCAGCGTTGGCGTCGTTGGAGCCTGATTTGCCGCGGGCACCGGTGAACTTGTTGAGCACCATGCCGCCGCCCAGATAGGCGACGTTTTTTTTGTCGAAACTGGACGCATATGTCGGATCGAAGGCGCTGCTCACATCGGATGAAAGCATGGTGCAGGCAGCCAGGCAGCGTTTCAGTTTCAGCTCATTGTAATCGCCGAAGAGGCCGATGACCTCGGCTACGGTGTTTTCAAAGAACTTAGACTCCATGCCTGTGGCGCCGACACTGCCGATCTCCTCTTTGTCCACCAGGATGCAGCAGGCAGTGCGCTCCACATCTGCCACATCGAGCATGGCCTGATATGATGAATAAGCGCAGACTCTGTCGTCCTGACCATAGGAGAGGATCATGCTGCGGTCAAGGCCGGCATCGCGTGCGCGGCCAGCCGGAACCACTTCCAGTTCTGCGGAGATAAAATCTTCTTCTTCAAAACCGTATTCATTTTTCATTATACCCATGACGGCGCGCTCGACCGCGCCGCGGGCATCGGCATCAGTTTTGCCGTCAGCAGCAGCTGCTGCGTTCTTGTCGCAGACTATCGGTCTGTTTCCGATGATTATATCCAGGGCCTCTCCTTCGATGACCTTGGCAGCTTCCTTTGTCATCTGCTCCTGAGCCAGATGGACCAGCAGATCTGATACGAAAAACACCGGGTCGTTTTCCTTTTCGCCGATGCTGATATCGATCTTCTGACCTTCTTTGTTCATGACCACCCCGTGGATGGCCAGCGGCAGGGTCACCCACTGATATTTCTTGATACCGCCGTAATAATGGGTATCAAGGTATGCAAAACCACCGTCTTCATAAAGTGGATTCTGCTTCACGTCCATGCGGGGCGAATCGATGTGGGCGCCCAGTATGTTCATGCCCTCTTCCAGCGGTGCCTCGCCCATGTTGAACATGACTACCGCTTTGTCCATGTTGACGGCGTAAATCTTGTCGCCCTTTACCGGCGCGCGGCCGGCGCTTATGAATTCTGACAGCGGCATGTAACCTGCTGCCTCAATATCCTTCCTTATCCTGGTGACGCACTCGCGCTCAGTCTTGCACTGGCTGAGGAAGTCTTTATAGTCCTCGCAGAAGTCCGTGCAGGCTTTCACCTGTTCTTCGCTGTAGTTTTCCCATGTGTTCTGATTTTTCATTTAGCTTTCTTCCTTTCTCTGTGTCTTCTGATTCGCCTTGCTATGAGGAATATTGCCAGTGCCAGCAGCACGACTATGGCCGCTGCTCCCAGTGAAAATACATTCGGCTGCTTCAGCAGGCTGACAGGATTCCATCCTGTCTGATCCACCTTGCGGCCCTGGTTCTCTGCGTAACAGGCGGGGACTTTGTTCCCACTGAACGAATCGATATATGATGCAATGGCGTACCACTGCTTGAGTTCTCCGTCTTTGCCGGTGATTATGGCGCTGTTGATGTCCCTGATGGCCTTGCCGTTTTTATCTTTTGGAACAAAGGACAAAAGGCCCTTTGACGCTGATTTCATGGAGCCTATCATCTGACAGGAGTAAAGGTCTACAACCACCCTGTACAGTTTGTTGTTGTCAATCTTTTCGCCGTTGTTCACCGTCACGTCGTAGGTCCTGTTCATGATCATCCGGTGGAGATTATACTTGTAACTGAGACCGCTGAAGTAAAGCTTTGTTCCCGCGATATACGGCGAGACGGACATATCCACTTCCGCCAGCAGTTTAACTTCTTTGCCGGTGGCATAGATGCTTACCAGCGGATACCCCGGAATGTTGTCGGGACCGATCCCCAGGGAAGCCACGTCAAAGGCGTCGGCAACAGTGATGTCACCCTTCTTGAAATAGCCTCTGACCACGCCCGACGGCACCACTGCCACGTCGATGTCGCGGTAGCCGCTGCCCTCAATCTTCTTGACTGCATAAACGTAGGAATCCGTTATCAGGTTGCCCAGGGTATTTTCGCCGCGCCGCGCGTCCAGTGACGCGTCAGTCGGGAAATCAAAAGCGCTTACAGCCAGCTTCTGTTTGCCTGTATATCCGAATTTGCTGAAATACTCTGAATCGATGTATTTCAGATAACTGTCGACTCTGGTCTTCATGGCGCTGTTCTGCGCCACTGAGCTGTCCATCTCCGTCAGGCTGTATGATACCGGCTTGTATCTGTCGCCGCTCTTTTTCAGGACCACATGGCCCAGCTTCTCGGTAAAGCAGCCGCAGGACACTATACAGGTGTTCCCCTCTTCAACCGGTTTCGACACAGCTTCGTGGGAATGCCCGCTGATGATGAGATCGATGTCAGGTACCGCCCTGGCCAGTTCTTTATCCTCGGCCTTGTCGCCCTGGCTGGCATACATGCCGCTGTGACTGAGACACACTATCATGTCAGCTTTGCCTGATTTCTTGATAGCCCTGACCGTTGCCTTGGCGCTCTCGATATAGTCGTTCCATTTGAGACCGCTCATCGGCGAATCAGCTATCGCTTCCTTTCCCATAAGGCCGAACACGGCGATCCTGACTCCGCCCTTCTTGATGATCTTATAGTCGCTGACACCATATGCGTCCATGGCCTTCTTCAGCTTTGCAGCCTCGCCAGCCAGCTTTTTGTCCGCCAGAGTCTGCTTCCAGTTTATGTTGCTGTTGACCATATACGGAAGGTGCGCCGTGCCGCTCCTGGTCCTGGCGCTGTTCAGCATGGCCGCAAGCCCCGCCGGCTTGTAGTCAAACTCGTGGTTGCCAAAGGTTCCGGCATCATATCCCAGCTCCCCCATTAGCCTCAGCTCCGCAGCTTCAGTCATGAACACCGTCTCATAAGGTGTGCCCATGGTAAAGTCACCGCCGTCGAACAAAAAAGAATTCGGGTACTGTTTCTTCACCTTGTCCACAGCTGTCTTTATCCTGGCAAGACCTCCCAGCCCGCCTGACGACTGCATATGGGAATGCATATCAGATGTGAACAAAATGGAAACCTCGCCGCTGTCGGCCGCCATTACCGTCCCCGGCACCGCCGTCAGCACCAGAAGAACCGCCATTACAATTACAAACATCCTCTTGATCATCTGTACTCTCCTATCACTGAAAGTATTGCTTCTTCAACTTTTTTTATCTCATTAACGAACTCTCTCGACGAAGTCCTCAGCGCTCCGTGTCCCATGATTATGAGCTGCTCCAGACCATCCGACGTCACCACTCTGACCGTGTGTTTCCTGGCCATTTCATGGGTGGTCTTCTCTATGTACATATCCGCGGTTTCGGCTTCCTTAGTATATACCACGCTGATATTGCGGTATTTCTCCGATGAACCGACGCCGCCCTTGACCTTGTAGGCGTCAAAGACGACTATGACCTCATATCGGGTAAATCCCTGATAGTTGCAGAGTCTGTCGATGAGCTTTTCTCTGGCCGCGCCGAAATCTCTGGCCGCCAGCTGATCCATCTCATCCCAGGCATGGATCAGGTTATATCCGTCCACGAGAACAAAGGTCCGGCCGCTCTCTTCCCGCGTCCGCTCGCGGCCCCTGTATTTTTCCGGCGGCGTCATGGACACCCGGGCCGCCGGCTTATCGAAGTTCCTCGATTTCACCGGACCGTAGGTCCTCTCAAAGATATCCATCAGTTCCCTGTCCGTGGCGATCGATCTGCCGTAGTCTCTGGCTCTGGCTTCAACGTATTCCCCGTCATCCAGCGGATCCTCCCTGAGGACCGCCGGAAGATGCATAAAGTCTCTGACCTGGTCCCATTTTACAATATCACCGGTCCCGTGGTCGCAGAATACCGAATCCGCCGTATTTTCCACGTCCTTCTCCGGCTCATAGCCCGTTTCACTGACTACCCGCTCCTGATCGTGACATAGCTGATATCCGCAGAGAGCACATGAGATCCTGCCGCGTCCTCTGGAATAGGTGTTCAGTACGTTCTGATAATCCTTCATCTCTGATGCCGGCGCGCTGCCGCTCAGGACAGAGATATCGTCCCTGGCAACCGGCTCCTGAAAGCTGCCGCCCATCTTCTGGACATCGGACATTGCCCTGCCTACTGACTCTGTCGGAACCTCGATGGTGAATTCGAACCATGGCTCCAGCAGCGCGTTTTCCGCCTGCATGAGTCCGTTCCTTACCGCTCTGTATGTGGCCTGACGGAAGTCACCGCCTTCCGTGTGCTTGCGACTGGCCCTGCCCGCCGCAAGGGTGATACGGATATCGGTCACCGGTGATCCTGTCAGCACTCCCAGGTGCTCCTTTTCCATCACATGAGACAGTATCAGCCGCTGCCAGTTCCTGTCCAGCTCGTCCTCGCTGCAGGTGGCGGATATCTCAATGCCGGCGCCGCGTTCTGCCGGTTCCATGATCAGATGGACCTCGGCGTAATGACGCAGCGGCTCAAAATGACCGACACCTTCGACCGTGTTCAATATGGTTTCTTTATACACTATGCGGCCCTGACCGAAACTCACCTCATAGCCGAATCTTTCCCTGATTATGTCAGCCAGTATCTCCAGCTGTACCTGTCCCATTATCTGTATTTCTATCTCGCCGGTCTTCATGTTCCAGCCGATGTGAAGCGCCGGATCCTCTTCTGACAGCTGCTTCAGCTGTTCCAGTGCACGGTGCGGCTCAGCGTCTTTCGGCAGCTCCACCTTATACGTGAGAAAAGGTTCCAGGATCTGCTCTTCCGCTTTTCCTTCAAATCCCAGGCCGTCTCCCGCCATCGTATGATTCAGGCCCGTCAGCGCGCAGACCATGCCCTGGTCCGCCGAATCTGCCAGTCTGTATTTAGATCCGGAGTAAACGCGTATCTGGTTGACCTTTTCCCCCTGATCTCCAATTGCATCCCTGACCTGGACAGAGCCTCCGGTCACCTTGACAAATGTCAGCCTGGCGCCGGTCTCATCTCTTGATATCTTGAAGACTCTGGCTCCGAACTCACGGCGCGGCTCCGGTCTCAGCGTATATTTTTCCAGTCCGGAGAGCATTGCTTCTACTGCATCGCCGTGATCCGCCAGTTTCAGCGCCGAACCGTACCAGCATGGAAATATCTCTCTGGCAGCCACTGCTGCTGCGATATCTGCCGCTGCAACAGTTCCGGTCTCCAGCAGTTTCTCCGTCAGCATCTCGCTGTTCATGGTAACCTGATCCAGGAACATCTCATCGTCTTCAGCCGTGGAAAAATCCACGAAACCCGGCCCAAGTCTCTCAATGAGGCTGGCTCTGATTTCAGCGGCTGATCTCACAGCCAGATCCATTTTGTTCACAAAAACGAAGACCGGGATGCCGTATCGTTTCAAAAGCTTCCACAGGGTCTCCGTATGGCTCTGCACGCCATCGCCGGCGCTGATCACCAGTATGGCGTAATCCATGGCCGACAATGCCCGCTCCATTTCCGCGGAAAAATCCACGTGACCCGGCGTGTCCAGCAGAGTCACGTACATGTCGTTCCATGATATGACGGCCTGTTTGGAAAAGATGGTAATGCCCCTGTTCCTCTCCAGCTCATTGCCGTCGAGGAAGGAGTCCCTGTGATCCACCCTTCCCAGAGTCCGTATTTCTCCGGTTTTGTAAAGCATGGCCTCTGACAGTGTGGTTTTACCGGAATCCACATGAGCCAGAATGCCTATGGTCAGTTTCTTCATATTACTCTTTCACGCCCGTAAATTCCACACCCAGGTAATTGCACATACCCTGTGCCAGCGCTCTTCCGTATTTGTTGTATTTCTTCTTCAGTGTCCTGTAGTCACCCCTGATGCTTCCTGTTTCATAGATGCAGGAAGCGACCCTGGTCTTGTTGAGTTCATAGAGATCGTATCTCTTCTTAAGTCCCTTGTTGCGGATGCTTAGGGTACTGTGTACAGATCTGTTCATGGCGTTGGCAAGTCTCCTGCCGCTGGCCGTTCTGTACAGCGGAAAAGTCCCTCTGCGCGCCTGATAGCAGTCGCAGTGTATGCTCGTATAGGCGCTGAGTTTCTTTTTGTTGGCGATCCTTACGCATTTCTTCATGTTCAGGTTATTGCCGGTATCGGCATCTGTATATACATAGACTCCCGATCCTCTCAGATAAGCTACCATAGCCCTGGTTATCGGCAGCATGAGTCTGGCCTCCTGCCTGCCTCTGTAGACGCATCCTGAATCCCATCGTCCGTGGGTGTCGATGCCGTGACCGCAGGCTATGTAGACTCTGAATACCGTCTGAACAGCCACAGGTTCTGAATAATCTCCGAATACCGTCGCGCCATTGTATGTAACATATGGGCGCACCTTATAGTATACCGTGCTGCCCGATGCGGTCGCGTAATCATCATAGGTGGTATCAGCGGTGGCTCCTAACATATCGAATTCTCCGTCCGTGGAGTTTCCGCGGTATACCTCGTAGCCTTCGGCATCAGCCGCGGCAGACCAGCTCACCCTGTTTCCCGACTCATAATTTTCGGCTGCGGCTGTAGGCACAGAAAGCTGTGGAACTGCGGATACCGGCCCTGCATACCCGGAACAGAGTTTTCCGTTTTCATCAGCGGCAGCGACCCTGTAATAATAGGTGGTACCTGGCGTCAGACCTGTGTCTTTGTATTCAGTATCTGTGCTCTCACCTATCTCCAGAAACTCTCCGTCTGGCGTCAATGATCTTGACACCTTATATTCAGCCGCTTTTTCCATTTTGTTCCAGCTTATCTTTATGCTCGTGAACGACAGAGGCTCAGCCCTGAGTCCTGTTATCTCAGCTGACGTTCCGGTGTTCTGAGTCGTCTGGCCCGTCCCCGGATCAGCAGCACTGCCTTCATCTGCGGCGCTGGCAGTCATCGGCATGAACAAAAAAATCATGACGACAGCCGCCGTAATCAGCAATAGTGATTTCATCTTTCTAGTCAACATTTCTTCCTCCTATGGTCTGCACACATATTTCTAATATTTTAACACAAATGTTCCTTTAAGTGAAGTGCTTACCATAGTTAATAAAACAGAGCCCCCGGATCGCCCTGCAGTTGACAGGCGCGCTCCTGGAGCTCCGTAAACGGGAATTATGTTATTTTACCGCTGCAAAAGCCGCGTCTAATGCTGCTATAAGATCTTCCGCCTTTTCGATCCCTATGGACAGCCTGATCGTATTAGGCTTGATGCCCTGATCAAGAAGTTCCTCTTCTGACAGCTGTGAATGGGTCGTGCTTGCCGGATGAATGACAAGAGACTTGACGTCAGCCACATTGGCCAGCAGAGAAAAAATTGCCAGATGATCTATGAAGTTCTTTGCTGTATCAGCATTTCCCTTGATTTCAAAGGTGAATATGGACCCGCCTCCATCCGGTAAATACTTCTGATAGAGCCTGTGACTCGGCTCTGTCGGCAGTGACGGATGATGAACTGCCTCTACCTGCGGATGCTTTGACAGATGATCCACTATTTTCAATGCGTTCGAGACATGACGCTCCACCCGCAATGAAAGTGTCTCCAGTCCCTGCAGGAACAGGAACGCGTGGAACGGTGAAAGCGTTGAACCGGTATCACGCAGCAGTATAGCCCTGATGTATGTGACAAACGCCGCGGGACCGGCTGCCTCTGCAAAAGAAATGCCGTGATAGCTTGGATTAGCTTCTGAGATCCATGGATATCTGCCCGAAGCATTCCAGTCGAACTTTCCCGACTCGACGATGACGCCGCCTATGGCTGTTCCGTGACCTCCTATGAATTTTGTCGCCGAATGAACTACTATATCGGCGCCATATTCCATCGGTCTTACCAGAAACGGCGTTGCAAAGGTCGAATCCACGACCAGCGGTATTTTATGCTTATGCGCTGTTTTCGCGATCTCTTCGATATCGGCGATGTTTGAGTTGGGATTGCCCAGTGTCTCGATGAATATCGCCTTGGTGTTGCTCTGGATGGCCGCTTCAAAGGAGCCTTCTTCTTCCGGATCTACGAAAGTCGTTTCGATCCCCGATGATAGCGGCAGCGTATGGGCGAGGAGATTGAAGGTGCCCCCGTATATAGTTTTGGAAGCAACGATGTGTTCGCCGCTTCTCGCCAGCGCCTGAAGCGCGTAATTTACAGCCGCTGCGCCTGATGCAACAGCAAGGGCTGCCGATCCTCCCTCAAGGGAAGCTATGCGCTCTTCAAATACACCCTCCGTCGGATTCGTTAGTCTGCCGTAGATATTTCCCGGATCGCGTAGTCCGAAACGGTCTGCCGCGTGCTGAGCATCGTGAAAAACGTACGCTGCTGTGGCGTAAATTGGAACCGCCCTTGAATCCGTGGCCGGATCTGCCTGTTCCTGTCCGATATGTAACTGACGGGTCTCAAAGCCCCAGGTTTTTGAATCATTGATGTCTGCCATATTTTCTACCTCCCGCGTATATCCGCTTATGTCATTACTTGCAGTATTGATTTTCTGTCCTTACAGTTTCCTGTTTTTGACTGTCCCAATTCTATCATCCCACGGTAAGCTTCGTCCAATACATGAAAACGATATCGTTCAATAGGCTTTGTCTATAAGCCATATCGCTGTTAATCAGCGATCCCGAGGTATTTTCTGATTTCTTCTATATACAGTTTGCCCATTTTGCTCTGTATGGTATTCTTTCTTACGATGTACCCGATCTCCATGACGCTGTTCGGGTTAGATTCGTCTGCCATGAATGGAATCGCCGCGTAATCCGTACCGTTGAGTTCCTCACATATAATGCCTGAACAAAGAGTATACCCATTCAAACCGACCATGAGATTGAGCATGGTCGCGCGGTCACTGGCCTTAATGGTCCGTGGATACTCGTTGGTCGACAGTATCTCCTCCGCAAAATAGAAGGAGGCGCTGTCGCCCTGTTCAAATGACAGACAGGGATAATCCGCAAGCTGCTCAAATGTGATCGAGCTTTCTCCTGCCAGTGGATGGCCCTTCCACAGATAAACATACGCATCACAGTCGATGAGGCCCCTGAATTCCAGTCCTCCTGCACTGAGCAGCTTAAGTATGGCCTTACGGTTGAAATCACTTAGATACAGAATGCCGATCTCGCTCTTCATCGTTGCAACATCATTGATGACCTCGCTGGTCTTTGCTTCTCTTATGGCAAAATCATATTCCAGCATATCAAAGCTCTTTACCATTTCAACAAATGCCTTTACTGCAAAGGAATAGTGCTGTGTAGATACGCCGAATTTTTTTTTCAGATTTTCGTTGCCGCCAAATTTTTCCAGCAGAACATTATACTGGCTGTATACCTGCCTCGCATAAAGAACGAATTCCGAGCCATCCGGAGTCAGCGTCACACCTCTTCCGCTCCTGTTGAAAATCGTTATTCCCAGTTCTTTTTCCAGTTCCTGCATCGCACTGGTCAGTGACGGCTGCGACACAAAAAGCGCGCTGGCGGCCTTGTTGAATGAGCCCGTCTCAGAAATCGTTATCGCATAGTTTAACTGCTGCAAAGTCATATGAAACTCCTTCCGGTAATTGTCTCGATAAAATCATGTTTTCTCCTATTATTCCTATTTGTTTGATAGGTATTATAACTAAATACGCCGCCTTTGTCAATATGTCAACACCTCTGTTTTTCTGTGAAAATCTTCATGAATGGCCTTTATCTCGTAATATTATGTTATAATATAACAAAATCGAAGGGGGGAATTTTCATGCTGGATATTTGTCTTTTGGGAACCGGAGGAATGGTCCCGCTCAAGGACCGCTGGCTCACATCTCTTTACGCTAAATGCGAAGGCCATGCCATGGTCATCGACTGTGGTGAAGGTACTCAGATAGCCATGAGCAGATCAGGCTGTCATCTCAAGCCTATAGATCTGATATGCATAACTCATTTTCACGCTGATCACATCGCGGGACTGCCCGGGCTGCTTTTGTCCATGGGCAATTCCGGAAGGACAGAACCTGTTACCATATGCGGACCTGCCGGACTGGTCCAGGTCCTGAGATGCCTGCTGATCATAGCACCTTCCCTGCCCTTTGAGATCGATGCCATCGAGATCAATGACGATTCCGAGCAGTGCCTCAATGCAGGAGCAATGGTGGTCAGATCATTTCCGCTCAGGCATATCATCCCATGTTTCGGTTATTCTGTTTCCGTGATGAGGCAGGGCAAATTCGATCCTGAGAAAGCACGTGAACTTAACGTGCCGCTTCCAGGCTGGTCCATTCTGCAGAAAGGTGAACCAATCAAAGCCGGCGGCAGACTTATCACCCCGGAAATGGTCATGGGACCGCAGCGCCGCGGCATCAAGGTCGTCTACGCAACAGATACCAGGCCTGTAACTACAATTTCCGATGCCGGCAGGGACTCCGATCTTATGGTGCTTGAAGGCATATATGAAGATAACGAGAAGATCGAAAAGGCCATGGAATGGGGCCACATGACGTTCCCGGAAGCTGCGGGGCTGGCTGCCGCCGCCGGAACCAGAGAACTCTGGCTCACCCACTTCAGTCCGTCTCTGCCTGATCCGGCATCATATCTGTCCAACGTGACCGATATTTTCCCAAATACCATTACCGGCACCGACGGCATGAAGAAGACCATCAGCTTTGAAGTCTGACATGTCTCAAAAAAAACTCCATTTAATCAAGATATTTATTGCGAAAAAATCCAATCGTGATATAATAATTCCAAGTGTAATTTAACGTTAGTATTTTGAGAATGGAGGCAGTATGAGCAACAATAACATAGTCCAGATCGAAGAGAAGGTACCTCTTAAACGCGGTATTCCTCTCAGTATCCAGCACACCTTTGCAATGTTCAGCGCATCGGTATTAGTACCTTATTTACTCGGGATAAGTCCTGCTATCGCACTTCTGATGAATGGCGTCGGCACACTTATCTTTATTTTTGTCACAAAGGGCAGATCTCCAGCCTACCTGGGCTCCAGTTTCGCCTTTATATCCCCGGCCCTGCTGGTCATCAACAATCCGCAGCTCGGCTATCAGTACGCTCTCGGCGGCTTTGTCATCACCGGCTGCATATTCATCATCGTAGCAATCATCATCAAGTTCGTCGGAGTTCACTGGATAGACGTGATCCTGCCACCGGCAGCCATGGGTCCCGTAGTTGCCCTTATCGGTCTTGAACTTGCGGGCAACGCGGCTCAGAACGGCGGCATCATCACCAATACCACCACATATACGCATATCAATCCCAAGTTCGCGGCGGCATTTCTGATCACCCTGGCACTGGCAGTATTCGGTCAGATCCTGTTCAGAGGCTTCGCGGCAGCCATAGCGATTCTGATCTCCATCATAGTCGGCTACTGTTCGGCGCTGGCACTTGGCATCGTGGATTTCACAGCTGTACACCAGCAGACCTGGCTGGCTCTGCCTAACTTCATGACTCCAAAGTTCAGCCTTCAGGCCATCCTGATAATAATACCGGCTTCACTGGTAGTCATCTCCGAGCACATCGGACATCAGGTAGTTACTTCCGAGATCGTAGGACGCAACCTTCTGGAAGATCCGGGGCTCCACAAGACCCTGCTTTCAGACGGCATATCCACTGCCCTTTCCGGACTCTGCGGATCAGTTCCAACGACTACTTACGGCGAGAACATCGGTGTCATGGCCATAACCAAGGTCTACAGTGTATGGGTCATCGGCGGCGCGGCGGTATTCTCGATCTTCCTTTCCTTTATCGGAAAAGCATCAGGACTCATCCAGACCATACCGGCTCCTGTAATGGGCGGCGTAAGCTTCCTGCTCTACGGCATGATTGCAGCCTCAGGAATCAGGCTCATGGTAGACTCCAAGATAGACTACTCCAAGCCTCGTAACCTGGCGCTTACCTCAGTAGTATTTATTACCGGCCTTTCGGGCGCATTCATCCAGATCGGACAGGTACAGCTGAAGGGAATGTGCCTTGCAACCATCGTCGGCATGACCCTCGGAATCGTCTTCTTCATACTGGACAAGCTCAAACTTACTAACGATTATGAAGATAATGAAACTGCATAGATAACACCATAACATGAACAAAAACAGCCTCTGCGTCAGAAATCCTGACGCAGAGGCTTTAAATTGCTCTTTGGGGAACCCGTCCTTATTTAATTCAGATCATCGCCTGCAAAGCTCAGAGCCGCCAGGCGTCCGACGTTATTGTTGGAGCCCATGACCCAGATAATGTCATCTTTCTTGATAATCATATGAGCATCAGGCATTATGACCGGATAACCGTCTTTCTGTATTCCCAGTACTATACAGTGCCACTTCTCGATGAGCCTGCTGCTGCGTATCGGCTGACCGCAGTATGGTTCGTCTCCGTTGAGCTTTATGACTCCGCAGGCCAGCGCGTGTTCAGTATCCGGGTAGTCACTTTCCATGAACTCTTCCAGAGTCCTGATCCTCCGCTTAGGTTTGACGCCTGTCAGCTTGTAGAAATTCTTCAGTGATGATCTGTCGCCTACCGCGTAAACCTTATCGCCGGCATGGAGCTTGGTATTGCCTCCGGGCAGCAGAATGTACCTGCCATTATGGTTAAGATGGATCTTTACAATGTAAATGCTGTGCCTTTTGCCCCAGTGGAGCTGGTTCAGCGACTTGCCCAGAAAATCCGCATCCAGCGGCACAAAGAAAGAAATGATGTTGATATCCTCATCCAGCCATTCCTGCTTACCGTTTTCCTCCTCCACCTTTTTAATAAGCTTTTCGTTGAGGTTACGCAGGAAACGGGTTTCCATCTGTATATATGATGTGGAGACGGCATCGGTCTTTCCTATGAAATATATGGCCAGTGCGGCCAGCACCAGGATGATGCCTTCATGCACATTGAAAAACCTGTGGATCGGTATCATGGCTATAGCCAGAATGACCATGACCTTGATCACCACCAGTACCACCAGGGGCGGCCGGTTAGCCTTGCTTGACAGCCACAGATGAGTGAAGGAAGTGCTGTGGAAATTCAGCATCGGTCTCAGGAATATCGCTATCACCAGGTAAATCACCATGCAGGTGAATATGTGAGCCCACATTGAAGGCATTACCATATCCAGCGCCGGAGCCAGCAGTCTTACTCCCGCAATGGCCGTCACCAGCATGATCACGCCATATATCAGCAGTCTGGAAAAGAACAGCTTGATATGCACTGTCCAGTCCTGGTTCTGTTCCTCTTCAATGTGTCCGCTGGAAGTATACTGATCGATCTTTCTCACATACTTTTCCGGCAGATGACGTTCCAGATAGTCAGTAACCGTATTGGAATGGCGTATCAGCGACGGCGTTATGAGTATGGTTATTATTGAAGCCGCTACTATTACAGGATAGAGATATTTATCCATTACGCCCAGGGAAATGCCCAGTGAGGCGATTATGAACGAAAACTCGCCTATTGGAGCCAGACTGAAGCCGCTCTTGACTGCTGTAGACAGATTTTGTCCCGAAAGCAGCATGCCCGCCGTGGCAAAGATCAGCTTGGCGAATATGGCTATCAGAGTTATAGGTATTATGGACTTCCAGTGGTTCACGATCACATCAGGCGATACCATCATTCCCACGGACAGGAAAAATATGGCGCCGAACATGTCCCTGATGCCGCGTGTTACCCTTTCCACCCTTTCCACGTGTACCGTGCCAGCGAACAGTGACCCTGCCAGGAAAGCGCCCAGTTCCACAGAAAAGCCCAGCTTATCGGCGATCATTGCCATGCCGAAGCATATGCCGAGTGAAACCACGATCACCATTTCATCAGTCATGAAATTCATTATTTTATTCAATAGAGTAGGCAGCAGGAATATGCCGAGAAGCAGCCAGATGACAAGATAACAGCCCATGAGAAGCAGCCTGACCGCGATGTCCTCGCCGTTGACGTTGCTGGCCACTGCCAGGGTCGACAGGATGACCATGATAAAGATGCTGAGCACATCTTCCATTATCAGCGTGCCCATTACCAGGTTCGTGTATTTTTCTCCCCGTACTCCCAGCTCGTCAAAACTCCGTTTGATCACCACAGTGGAACTTATGGAAAGCATGGCGCCGAGAAACAGCCTGTTCATCAGCGACAACCCGATTATCGCTCCGAATCCATAGCCGATCAGCATGACTCCCGACATCTTGACCACCGCCGTAATTATGGCGGTACTGCCGATCCTGACCAGCTTGTGGAAATCAAATTCAAGACCAATATGGAAAAGTATGATGATGACTCCCACCTCGCTCCATGTATTGATGGAAGCGGTGTCTTCAACGTTGAAAAACATAGGAAAAAACGGGCTTATCAGAAAACCCGCGACAATATAGCCGATGATCAGCGGCAGTTTCAGTTTCTTGAATACCACCGTCACGACTCCGGCTGTCAGCAACATGATTGTCAGGTCTGAGATCATGGTCGGAATGTGCATCTGTACCTACCTTTCAGCGTCTGTATTACATTCAGTACATATACTTAAAGTATAACTTATTACGCACCATCCTACAAGACTTATTCAACACTGAGCAATATCATTCCGCCCTTCTCTTCATAACCGGTATCCCACAGCTGATGGAGCGGGAACCATCTGGCCTCGCCGTATGTGGCCGTCTTTACAGAAAAAACATCCTTCTTTTTTTCATATCCCGTCAGCAGGAACCAGTGCCACCTGAAATCCTTCAGCGCGGGATCCCTGTGATACAAAACCAGATAAGGTATTGGAATTCCGGCATCGATCTGCCTTGCTATGATCTTTTCCGCGGCCGCCTCTTCGCCGCTGCCGGAAAAGCCCTTCATGGCCACCCCATCGACCCCGGCATCGTCCATATACCTTGAAAATCCTTCCATGAATATCTCCAGCGTATTTATCCCGGACCATCGTGGACTCAGGTAGGGTTTCATTTTCATGGCAAAGCTGACATAGACCCGTCTGGTGAGTTCTTCGGGAACAAAGGGTATCATGCCGCTTTTTCCCTGATACATGGCCAGACATATCGAAGCATCACAAGCGGCGGCTGCGCCGCAGCCTCCGAAATGCATGGTCGGCTCCAGGAACCAGTCCTGGTTCCCGCCGAAGGAGCCTCCTATATGAAAATATTCAAGTTCATTTCTGTCGGTCATCGATTTCTCCAATTATTTTTCCGCCGCCTCATTGACCGCTGCCAGGGCATTGAGACTCCGCGGATATCCGATATACGGCAGACATTGGGATATTATCCTGATAAGGAATCCCCGGTCGTTACCCACCTTCATGTTTCCGCCCGCGTGAGCAACTAGCTGCGGCTGACATCCTCCCTGGGCCGCTATATAACAGAATGTTATCATTTCCCGCTGTGCCAGGTCAAGTCCCTTCCTCGTATAGTAGTCGCCAAAACAGTTGGCAGCAAGCCATCGGTTGATGTGCACGGTCTCAGCCGGTCCTGATTTGTAGAATTCCTTCATTCCCTCTCCAAATATCTCTACCTGAGCCGCCGTACCGGCTTCCCGTCTCGTCTCCAGGGTCGTCGTCGCCACGGCCGGAAGCGGCAGGCTTATTCTTTTTTGTTCAAATATACTGTCCATTGCTCTGATGAAAGGCAGTACTCTGCCCATGCCCAGATAAGCCGTTGCCTGATAGACGATCTCGCGTATCTCCAAAGGCTCCACCCCAAAGTTCAGTGCTGCTCCCATCATATCCCTGAACAGGTCTATACCCTGGCAGCCGATAAGCGCCGCCAGTATCGCCATAAACCTGGTTTTGTCATCCAGATCGTCCTCTTTCACCACTTCGTCAAAGGCGAAGCTGGCAAATCTCTCCATAAACTCAGGATCGCTCTTCATCAGTTCATCAATGCCCTCCTGAGACATTTTTTTCACATATTTTCTCGCGTTTTCTGTCATTTCCATAGTGTGACCTCCATTTCTTATGTCAAGCATATACCCTGGAGTGCACTACAGGTCAAGACTTATTTGACACGGCTCCTCAGCTCATCGGCCTTTGCCGCCTGCAGATTCCAGTTCTCCCATGTCAGCTTTTTATATTCCAGAGACTCGATCCCGTCCTTTACCTTGCGCTCGCCGGTGAGTACAAAATGCATGCTGGCTTTGTCCCTGGCGTTGTCTGTCCTGGAATATGCCTCGTAGATATACGGCACAGCTCCGCCTGACAAGGATGCCATGGAGTTCTCGTCCATCAGCTTCATGGTACCGGCTTCATATCGTGCCATGTTGTATCTGGCTATATGACCGTCGATGTTTCCGTAGACAAATCCCAGCATCATTACCAGCGCCAGGATCACAACGATTCTCGTACCGTTGAACCGGCGCAGCTGCCTCGCGAAGATCACCGCAAAGGTCAGCGCCATGAACAAAAGGAAAAGGGAGGTGTACACGCGAAGCCTGGTCAGACCGTAAGCATCAATGTACATATACATCTTGCGGAAGGCTGTGGCAGACAGTCCGATGGTGAACAAGGCCATGATGGCTGTTTCGACCTTTAGTACCATGGCTGAATGGATGGACTCGCTCTTTGAGAAGGAGCATGCCGCGGCAACCACTGCAAAGTTTATCACCGCCACCAGACAAAGCTGAAAGAAACCGCTTCTGGCGTATTCGGCATAGGTCATTCCGTCCGGCAGCACATTTTTAAAGGCAGAAAAAAGATATGAGGTCTGGAGTACCAGAAATATCGTGTAGATCAGATTCAGTACTGTCATAACCGTCAGCGTTATGGCCGCCGGCATCGCCTTCATCTTTGCTGCCCTGGCTGCAAGTGAATCTTTGTTCAGTACGTCTCTGTTTTTGCCCTTGACATTGCCGAATACCAGGCCGAACAGGTAGAAGGCCACCGGCAGTCCCAACATGAAACTAAGCAGATAAGACGTCCAGTTCCAGTCATAGATGTTAAATATATGAAACATGACGACTCCAAATCTGGAATCGGCCGTGGTCAGCAGATAGATCACCGCAAACACCAGTGGCACAGAGATTATCAGGCCGAAGATCACGGCGAAGACTCCCCTGCTGATTTTTTTGTTCTTCGGTCCGCTTATGAATGAAGCCGGACAGCCGAAGAAATTTCCCAAAGGTATGACGAAGAACTGCCTGATGGCATCGCCTATCACGTAGATGGACAGCCCCTCTTCCACCCTGGTTCCGGTCGTGACCGCAACCCAGTATACATAGACCGCCTGCAGCGTCAGAAAGCCGAAAACATGCTCGCAGTTTCCGTCAAAGAGCATGAATGATGCCGCCAGCAGTCCCATGATACCGACGCATATCAGACTCCGGCCGCTCTGCCGGTGTCCCCTCATCTGCAGATACGTCCAGGTGATTGCCACGATCATTGCTGTAAACAGCGTTACAGCAGCCCCCTGATCCTCCGAACAAACTCCCAGTTCCCAGTAGCAATACCCGCATAAAACCATGGCTGCGCTCAGAAACACATCCAGTCTGTCATATTTGATTTCCATTTTACCCCTCTTAGTCTTCCCTGTACTCCAGTATGTCTCCGGGCTGGCAGTCCAGGACCCTGCAGATATCCTCCAGAGTGGTGAAACGGATCGCTTTGGCTTTATTATTCTTTAATATGGAAAGGTTGGCCTGAGTAATGCCTATCTCCTCGGCAAGATTTCTCGCCGAGATTTTGCGCTGTGCCATTACCACATCCAGATTCACTATTATTCTGCCCATGTGGTACCTCCTATATGGTATAGTCATTTTCTTCTTTGATGACTACAGCCTCTTCGATCACATTTTTTACTACCCTGAGGATCAGTCCCATGAATGCCGCTGCTGCCGCCACAGTGATGAACAAAGTATAGTACTTTGCCGCCGCCAGGGCCAGCACCGCCGCCGCGAAACAGCTCCATGAGATCACTCTCAGCAGTCTGACATTGCCGCTTATGAACACCTGTCCGTTTCTGATATTCTTCAGAAGCCGGTCCAGACTTATGAGAGCCGCAATGGCCGGAGCGCATTCACAGTACAGTATAACCATCAAAGGTATTATACTGTCTGCCTCCAGTGTCCCCTTGGCCTCATAGAATCCCATTATCTTCGGCAGAAACGCCGCGATAACGACAAATATCACCATAACTGCCCTGGTACATACCAGAGAACAAATCGTAGATTTTCTGTGGTTCCACATATTCTTTCCTTTCCCCCGTGAAAACAGGGATACCATGATCATGTTATATACATATTATCTCAATTAATATCGTTTGTCAATATTTTATTATCGTTTTTCGATAATTATTTGTTGTTTTTCGTTACGTCATTGATTATTCCGCCGACAGGCCGTTCATGGTGTTTTTCATAAAGACGCCACAAAACTCACTTCCTGTGATATAGTAGTCATAGTAACAGAAAGAAGGATATTAAAATGAGCATAAAAAAAATAACGGCTTTATATTTCAGCCCTACAGATAATACCAGAAAAGCGGCCGAGTGTCTCTGCGATTTTCTGGCGTACATCCTCGATATCCCTGCAGAGCACCTGGACTGCACACTGCCCGGCGCGCGTACCGCAATGCTCAGCTTCGGCAGCGAAGATCTGCTCATTGCAGGCTTTCCTGTCTACGCCGGCAGGATCCCCAACAAGCTTCAGCCTTACCTCCATGAAATGATACATGGCGACGGTACCGCCGCCATCCCTCTCGTCACCTACGGTAACCGTTCATTTGGCGATGCCCTGACGGAAATGAAGAACGAACTAACCGGCAGCGGGTTCCGCGTCATCGCCGGCGCCGCCCTGCCCTGTGAGCACGCGTTCACCCATGCCCTTGCATCGGGACGTCCTGATAACAATGATCTGAAAGCGCTGTGCTCCTTTGCAGATGATGCCGCAGAAAAAATAAATGCGGGTGATTTTTCTGAAGTCACGCTTCCCGGCAGCGATCCGGTCGGCCCCTATTACACGCCTCTTGGTGAAGACGGCCAGCCGGCAAAATTCCTCAAGGCCAGACCTGTCACAGACGCGGAAAAGTGTACGTCATGCGGGCTTTGCGCAGAGAAATGCCCCATGGGTTCCATTTCCACAGCTGATCCGACGATCGTCACAGGCATCTGCATAAAATGCCAGTCCTGTGTCAGAAAATGTCCCCATGGGGCTAAATATTTCGATGATATCAGATTTCTCTCCCATGTTTCCATGCTTGAGCAGAACTTCACCCGGCATCAGGACTGCGGGTTTTTCATCTGATATTCGCTTTTATAGGCGTCACCGCTTACCAGCGGCTGCTCGATCTCCTCTTCCTGCTCGTGTTCCGACTCGGTTTCAGCCATATTGAGCCAGATCTTGCCTTCTTTGATCAACTCTACAAAGGTCATGGCAAGCTGTGGATCAAACTGTCTCCCCGCCTGATTCACGATCTCCTTAGCTGCGTACTCAACTGAAAAAGCTTCTTTATATGAGCGTTTTGAAGTCATTGCGTCAAAGCAGTCTGCTATGGCCATGCATCTGGCGCCAAGCGGGATATTCGGTCCCTCAAGTCCGTTGGGATATCCGCCGCCGTCCCATCTCTCATGATGTCCGACTACGGTCGGTATCAGATAATCCAGATTAGGCAGATGCCTGATGATCTCTATGGAATGTTCCACATGGGTCTTCATTACGTCGTATTCTTCACCCTCAAGCTTTCCCGGCTTACTGAGGATCCACTCCGGTATGGCGATCTTGCCCACATCGTGGAGCAGGCCTGCTTCATATATCAGCTGTACCAGTTCACGGCTCATACCGACCTTCCTGGCCAGGGTCATGGCATAGGTGGCAACATTTCTGCTGTGCTTGAACGTATAGCGATCCTTGGCATCTATGGCCGCCGTCAAAGCGTAAATAGTAGGCGCGGCCTCTTCATAGCTGCCAAGATTGATGTGGATCGGACCACCCTTTTCTCCATTGCCCGAATACTCTCCGGATATGCTTTCCGCCTGATACGTCACGATCTTATCCTTGCCCGTTCGTTTGCCGCTGTAAACCTGCATGTTCACATTGGTCAGCAGTTCCTTCAGATTAGAGGCCCCGTAAGGGATTGAGCAGATTCCCGCGCAGAAAGTGAGCTGCTTCATTTTCATGGAATCCGCTCTGGAACCGCCTCTGCGCAGCTGGTCTCGAATGTTCTCCGTCAGCTTCAGCGCCTGCATCTGATTCTTTCCCGGCAGACAGATAATAAATTCTTTACCGCTGTATCTGCCGCAGATATCATCCTTGCTTATGCTGTTGACAATGATCCTGGATATGGATTTAAGCGCGGTATCACCCTCCTGGGACCCGTAGAGCTCGTTATAAAGTCTGAAGTCATCGAGACTTATCATTATCAGTGAAAGCTGATCTCCTCTGTGCCTGATTATCTCATCCTCTGTATTCTTCAGGAAGGCGTTGCGGTTGTATATGCCTGTAAGGGCATCTATGTCTGCTCTCTTCTTTGTCTGCTCAAACAAAATGGCATTGTTGAGCGCGATGCTTGCTATCGACTGTATGGACTCGATAAACACCATATCATCATAGGTGAAATCGCCGTTTCCTTCTTTGCTTCCTATGAGAATTATTCCTATCAGCTCGTTGTTGTTCTTCAGAGATGTTATGCACGCGATATCCGAATCCATGAGCAGCGATTTTTCCTTTTCCCACATGGATCTGAAAGTAACCGAGCGCTTGAATTCATCAATCATCAGACAGGTATCGCTGTCCTTGATGAATTCCACATAAGGTACGTCTTTTTCTATCTCAATATTCTTTTTGTCCAGTGGATTGGCAGTGTATGAAAGTGTATATTTTTCCTTGTCTGCATCATACATGAATATCATCAGGTGGGATACTCCGATGCCTGTGCAGAGTACATCGGAAAGCTGTTCCATTATATTTCCTGCATCGAGACTCTTGGATACTCCGATACTGAAGTTCTTTACCTGGTCCTGAACCACCTGTTCGCGTCTCAGAGTTATGCGGTTTATGGCCTTATATGCCAGCAGTCCGGACAAGAGTACGAATATGGTAAACAAAATGGAAATTATTGTTATCACTGTATTATATGAAGTCACATATTGTCTGACCAGATATATCAGCGGATTTAGAAACATTGAACTCATGGCTACCATGAGTATCAGAGTACAGTAAAGTACCACTGACGGCGATACCAGCAGCGTGAGCTTGAATGCTCTCCGCTTGGTCAGTGTATAGAATACCATCCAGGCATTGATTATTCCTGCCATGGTATCAAAAGGTATGAGATTTCCCGGTAAAACCGAAACTATATTCCCTACTATCAGGAAGCCCGCGCCCACCAGCACCGGATAAAGCTCTGTCACAATTTTGTGCTTGACTATGATGGAATCCCTGATCAGTTTGAAACTCAGACCTACCAGCACTACAGCCATAATGGCCGGGAAGATAAGACGCCAGTCGGAATTGTAGACAAAAATAACATTGCCTCCGTCGGTCTTCTTCAGCACCGGTACATCAAGGAATACATGAAAATACGTCAAAACCAGGATAACTGCGGTAAACAGCAGCATGGCCGTGTGCTGCACCCTGTTATTACCCTGGAGATAACAATAAACAAATTCATAAAAAGCATAAGGCAAAGCAAAGACTGCAATGATGGAAACCTGATACCACACCTGATATCCCGGATTCATCTGAAGTCTCATAAGCATTGAACCGCATGTCCACAACAACAACACTAGAATGTAAAACATAAAGGAATAGATCAGTTTACTCTTCTTTGCAGAACAAAATGCTATCAGCAGGAACGAGTAAAAGAACACCGCAAGTACCGGTACCCATATGTATGGAACAGCAGTCGTCATTACTAAGGTCTCCTTTCGCCATTCTATCTCAAGATGTTGTTTTCAATGAGCCGGTTGATCTCGTATGTGCTTGGATTCATATGCGAGATCTGCTTTCCCTCCTTGTTCAAGTAATTATCAAACGTTCCACACTTCAAAACTGTTATCTTTAACGGATCGATGCCCAGGATCTTCTCAAGATCATCGTAATCCGTGTCAAGCGATTTAAAATACACCTTCAGATGCTCTCTCAGCACCTGAACACTCAGAGCAGAATTATCAACACTGTCAGGTCTTATCTCGATGTACATGTGCATGTATGGTCTCTTGCCCCGATAGTACTCCTTACGGGCTACCCAGTTCTGTATCGGCAGCCTTGAAAGCGATACCACATCAGACACAGAATTTTTGGTTATTCTGGTAAACCCGGCAATATCGATCACATCCCTGATCCTGTCAAGGAAGCTCACCAGCGGCAGTTTTGTCGACTTGTCTCCATACCTGCTGATGCATCTGAACATGTCTCCTACCCTGTATCTTGCAAACACCCCGCCCTTCAGGCTGGTGATCACAAGCTCATAGTTCTGTCCTTCCTCAAGTTCTTCCAGCAGCAGCGTCTGCGGCGTATAAGACGGGTCCTCCTGACATCTTATAGAGTCTTTTTCCGGTATGAATTCCGGAAAGCAACTGTCAGGGAAAAATACCATCCCGTCGTGAGTCGGAGTCTCTGTACAGAGCAGCGACATCTCGGTGCCTGCAAATATCTCCTGCAGAGTTATGCCCCAGGCCTCCTGTAGCTGAGCCTTGTAGCAGCCGGTATCTGTACCGGCGCATACCAGCGCCTTGAGTTTGAATATATCCTTGGGCAGCATAGCCCTGTTTTCCTTCTTACAGGTGCTCTTGGCGCTCAGATAACGCAAAAGCATCTTAGGTTTGATCTTATAGCCCGGATTGGTATCGTCATCTTTCTTCTCGTGGCTGTGACTTCCTGCCGACTTGCTGAAATGCTCCGTCATATATGCAATGATACTGGTCATGCCGAAAAATCCGTCTATGCCTCCTGCAATACCCATCTTGAAGCCCACCTTATTCCGCTCTGAAAAACTCATGGCATTGGCTTCTTTGACCGGAGGCAGAAAATTGAACTTGATCTCCCGGTCAAGCACCAGCGGAAAAAGTCCGGTAACGTAAGGCAGCGGTGCCAGACCGAACAAAACCCTGTCCTTGTCTCTTAGCGTCGACTGGTTTTTCTCCCTGGACGATGCAAAGGTCATGATGGAGAGCATATTGTTGTTGAAAGCCTCCAGCATTCCGTTGGTATATGGAGCTGTCTTTATAGGGTGACGTCCGCCCTCCCATGTGGTTTCCAGCCAGATGACCGGTTCCTCAGGCAGCAAATCGTTTCTTTTATTCAGCAGAATATCCGCATAGTCTTCATATCTGGTCAGCGGCACCATATTTCTGAATTCTTCTATGGTAACGGGATGCTTTCCCTTCAGTATGCTCTGACCAATGCCGCTCTCCGACCATTTTCTTATCTGCTCTTCCATGAGGCGTTCCTGGATCTTCTTGAATTCACTGTATTCCAGATCAATGAACCCGCAGTATTCTCCCCATAAGTCTACATCATGCTGCTTCTTAAGCTTTGCGCCATATTTCATATCATCCTCCTGCTAAGCTTTGTGGCCTAAAGGCAATAAGAAATGCGTCGTCTGGCGATATTCTTCATAGCCTTCAAAGATCCGCGGGAATATCCATTTATCCTGGACAGCTACATAGATCGTGTTGCAAATTGTAAATATGACTCCCGCTATCAGAAGATCTCTCTTACCCATAGCAAGCGCCGCGAATATATAAAGGCCTGCCAGGAATAAAACTCCCGGATGCCTGCAGATTCCATAAACTCCAGTGGTGCAAAGCTTCTGCTTTGACCCCTGTACATACGCTGAGTCGAACGGCACTGCGAAAAACAGTGTGTAGATCAATAAAACAAAAAAAGCAACAGCTATTATTCCAAGCAGTATCATAGCCCAGCGGTTTATATCATACACAACAACAGAAACTAAAGCTATCTTCAGTGATACCACTGAAAGCAGCACGATGCCTACAGGAAATAACAGCTTAAAAGCCTTCCTGTTGCCTTTGATCTGGTTCAAGTCGTATAGGATGAATAGCGCAAAAGATGCTGTCCCTAAAATATATAGTGTGCTCATATCGTCCCTCACTCAATTAACGTCACGTTTATTATACATTTATTTAAACATTTTGTATATATAAATATTCTATAATTGTAATTAAATGTAAAAAATTTTCTGTAATTTCCTGTAAATTTTCGTAAAAATAGGGGTTGCCAAACCGCAAACCCCTACTAATTGTGGCCTTGCTGATTTGTAACCCCAAAATACCACTGCAAAACGCCTGGCACCAGCCAGGCGTTTCCTGAATTTATATATATTTATTATTATGCGTTCATCTGTGCAGCTACTTCTGCAGCGAAATCCTCTTCCTTTTTCTCGATTCCCTCGCCCACTTCGTAACGTTCCATTTCGACAACAGCCATATCCTTGCCGATAGCCTTTGCTGACTCAGCAACATATTCGCCGACTGTCTGATCGCTGTTCTTAACGAACTTCTGATCAACCAGGCATACCTCTTTCAGCACTGCCTTCATCTTGCCCGGCAGGATCTTCTCTACCAGATTCTCCGGCTTACCCTCGTTGATAAGAGTCTGTCTTGCGATCTCTTTCTCTTCCTCGAGCCATTTCTGGTCTACCTCGCCGTCGTTTACGAATCTCGGGCTCATGGAAGCTACCTGCATGGCAACGTCCTTGCCTGTAGTCTCGATCTCTGAAACAGCAGCTTCAGTCTTGAGTCCTACCACAACTCCGATAGTTCCGCCTCCGTGGATGTAATCAGTATAAACTACGCCAGGTGTAGCGAAACGCTCGAATCTTCTGATGTTCATATTCTCACCGATCTTGCTGATCTTAGCAGTCAGAGCTTCCTGAACTGTACCCTCTCCTTCATAAGGAAGAGCCATGAAAGCTTCCATAGAAGCATTCTCAGTGCCCAGTGCCAGTTTGGCAAGATTCTCGACGAACTCGATGAATTCAGGATTCTTGGCAACAAAGTCAGTCTCTGAATTCACTTCGATAACTGCAGCCTGCTTGTGATCCTCTGAAAGAGCAACTCTTACAAGGCCCTCGGCAGCGATTCTGTCAGCCTTCTTTGCAGCCTTTGACAGTCCCTTCTCACGAAGTACGTCAATAGCCTTATCGATGTCGCCATCGGTCTCTACCAGTGCGTTCTTGCAATCCATCATACCCGCGCCGGTCTTGTCTCTTAATTCTTTTACTAATTTTGCACTAATTGCCATATTTATTTCCTCCAATCAGATCGATTACTCAGCAGTTTCTACAGCTTCTTCTGTTGCTTCTTCTACAGCTGCCTCAGCCTCTGGCGCTTCACCCTCTGCAGGTGCTTCGTCGAAGCTCTCTCCCTGGTTTCCTTCGATGACTGCATCAGCCATTCTGCTTGCGATAAGCTTTACGGCTCTGATAGCATCGTCGTTGGCAGGGATAATGTAATCAACGTCATCCGGGTCGCAGTTTGTATCTACGATTCCGATGATAGGAATGTTGAGGATCCTTGCTTCCTTAACAGCTATTCTTTCCTTCTTAGGGTCTACGATAAACAGAGCGCCAGGCATTCCCTTCATGTCTCTGATACCGCCGAGATATTTCTCAAGCTTGTCGTGTTCAGCTCTCAGCTTGGTAACTTCCTTCTTGGAAAGCTTGCTGAATGTTCCGTCCTCTTCCATCTTCTCGATGTCGTTGAGTCTCTTGATTCTGCCGCTGATAGTCTTATAGTTGGTCAGCATTCCGCCGAGCCATCTCTCACTTACGTAATACTGTCCGCATCTCTTAGCCTCGTCTACGATGGCGTTCTGAGCCTGCTTCTTGGTTCCTACGAACAGGATAGGCTTACCAGTCTCTCCGACCTGTCTCATGAAGTCATAAGCCTCATCGATCTTCTTTACAGTCTTCTGGAGGTCTATGATATAGATTCCGTTTCTCTCCGTAAAGATGTATGGAGCCATCTTAGGGTTCCATCTTCTTGTCTGATGTCCAAAATGAACACCGGCTTCAAGTAATTGTTTCATTGAAATTACTGCCATTTGTTTTTCCTCCTGGTTTTTACCATCCACTCGGCCTTTCCCTGCATAAAACCGCCTTATAGGGCGGCACCACTGTGCTGATAGCCGGGTGTGTTAATTTATTCTCCGGTCCGAAGTCGAACCACAAAATATTATATGCGATATTCTTTGGAAATGCAAGCATTTTCTGTTATTCCCGACATTTATTCTTCCGTTTTCGCAAATACACTGCGCATCCTGGCATTGAAAGCCTGCCTCGTCCTGATATAATTGTCTCTGCCGAGGATCATTCTCCGCCCGTCATCAAAACTTATGACCATTTTCTCCATTGAGCTTATCTTGTCCATGTTGATGATGCAGCCCGACATGCACGGATAAAACCTTTCATCGAGAACATCTCTGACCTTGTCGATCTTCTCATAGATCTCATATTCACTGCTGTCTGTGATCACTTTAAGCTTGCGGTTGTCCCGCTCGATCATCACCACGTCGCTGACCCTCACCTTAACGCTTCTGTCCCGCGTGATCACCGGAATATACTCACTATACATACATCTTTCCTCCTTTTAAAAACATGTCCAATGAAAATGTCGGCTCATTATTGATTTTATAACAGATCCGGGGTCACGGTAAAGTTAAAGAAGTCGACTTTTTTTGACCTGGCTTAACAAAAAGCAGAGCCGGCTGCGGCTCTGCATGATTTGACATATAAGTCTGTTTTTATTATTTGCTTTCCTTCAGCACTTCGCAGACGAATTTCCATGTCCTCTCAACAGAAGGAATAGAAAGTCTCTCATCTGAAGTATGAACGCCGGTCATGTCAGGTCCGATGGACACGGCATCAATGTCGCCGCCCATTTTTCCTGCAAAGAGTCCGCACTCAAGTCCTGCGTGGATAGCCTCGATTTTAGGCTCCTCGCCGTACTGAGCTTTATAAACTCTTACACATGTGTCGCGCAGTTCAGAATCTGCTCTGTACTCCCAGCCAGGATATGCTCCGGAGTATTCAACTTTGCCGCCCAGGCATGCGCTCAGGCTTTCCAGCTGATCACATAAAGCATCCTTTCTGGTAGCGACAGCACTTCTTACCGCGTACATGGCAGTCATTTCGCTGTCAGCAAGCTTAAGCGCACCCAGGTTCAGGCTGGTCTCCACCAGTCCCCTGATATCCATACTCATGTGCTGTATCCCATAAGGGGCATTCATCAGATATGTAATTACCCTGTAAACGCTGTCGGCATCAAGTCCGGCTTCCTTCACTTCGCCTTTGTCCTCGCATGAAATGCTAAGATCAGGATCAGCAGTCTTGAATTCGTGCTTTATTATGTGATTCATTTCCTCAACTGCTTTATCCAGCTCTTTCGCATCTTTGTCAGAGACGATGACTTCTGCGTCTGACTTCTTGCAGATCGCATTGTCAGCAGTTCCGCCACCCAGCGAAACTATTGAAAAGTCGGCTTTCTTTGCTGCTTTATATAAGACTCTGCCGATTATTACGTTGGCATTTCCACGCTCTTTGTCTATTTCCTGTCCGGAATGTCCGCCCAGAAGGCCATTGACTGAGATGTGATACAGCCTTCCGGCCTTTTCTTCTCTCTTGACCGGGATTATTACCTTGGCAGTAACTCCGCCGGCACAGCTTACCGTGAATATTCCCTCGTCTTCGGAATCGATGTTGAGCATCTTTCTTGCTGTAAGGTTGGAGATATCCATGACTTCAGCTCCCAGCATACCGATCTCCTCGTCGACTGTGAATACAGCCTCGATCCTCGGGTGCTTCAAAGTATCAGAATCCATTGCTGCCAGTGCCATGGCAACCGCGATTCCGTCATCTCCGCCGAGAGTAGTGCCCTCTGCATGGAGCCAGTCTCCGTCAACGGCAAGTTTCAGTCCTTCTTTTGTCATATCAATATCACATTCGGGAGTTTTTTCGCATACCATATCGATATGTCCCTGGATTATGATAGGTGCAGATTTTTCATATCCTTCAGACGCCTCCTTGATGACTATCACGTTGTTGGCATCGTCCTGATAATGCTCAAGTTTTCTGTCTGCCGCAAATTTTACCAGGTAATCGCTGATCTGCTTAGTGTTTCTGGAACCATGAGGTATCGCACATATCTGTTTGAAAAAATCAAATACCTCTTTTGGTTCAAGGTTGTTTAAATCACTCATTTTCTTGCCTCCCATTTGATGGAAGACGATATACCGTCTTCCCGTCTGAATCTGTATCTTCGGTGACGTAATTGTTTCTCAGCATATAATCTATGAGCTGAGCCTGAAATTCGGCGCCATTCTTGATGGTAGCCACCTTCTTGGAATAAAACTCTTTGGCTTTGACGTCCTTGATCAAGTAGCCGATTCCATCAGCCGTGACGGTATCATGCTCTTTAAGGTATTTCTTTACACGCAAAGTTCCATTGTTAAGAAGCATATTTATAAGGTTCTCGTTTTCACGCATCTTTTTGCGCAGTCCGATAACATATAATACCGCTGTTGCCACTGCGAAAAGCAGCACGCTGATTATGATATACAGCGTATGATTCATTTCTCTTCTCTCCTCTTGTCTTCGAGTGTAATGTACTTGACCTCATTAAGTGTATAGAAGTACTTGCTCAGACGTTCGTACAGAGGCTCCGCGTCCTTTCCGAAGCGGGCCTTTACCAGAACTCCGATGTCATAGATGCTTCTATTCCCATCTATCTGGAGCCACACAAAGCTCCCAAAGCGATCAAGGTCGATCTTGCTCTCACTTGGAGTCTTGAACAGTTTCTGCGCCATCCGGTCATACAGTCCATTGTTTTTCTGAATTACAGTAACCAGTCCATTGTTTTCTATCCAGTCAAGATCCCCGTTTCTAACAGGGATCTTGTCCAGATAGTTATCTTGTTGATTATTAAGTGAACCGGCTTCTTTCTTATTAAGCCGCTTCATTTTCGTTGTCTTCGTACGCACTCTTGTTCCAGATTGAGAACTTAAGCAGCGTCAGTACAAGCAGTCCGAAGAATACAAGTGATGCAACATTGCCTGCTGTCGGGCTGATTGCTGAGAAGCTTGCTCCATGATTTGTAAGATTCATCATGTCTGCCAGGTAATTGCCGTTGACCTTTATTATCGCAAAGACAGCAAGCAGTATACCAACCAGTCCTTCTCCTGCGATCATTCCTGATGAATACAGGATTCCACTTGTGATGACGCCGTCTCTTGACTTCTCGTTCTTGAACTTTCTCTTCTCGAACCAGAGTTTTACGAGTCCGCCGACCATCAGTGGAGTCGAAAGGTGTATTGGCAGGTACAGACCTATTGCTATAGGAAGTACCGGCAGCTGCAGTATCTCGATGATGATGGCAATGAACACTCCAACGAATACCAGAGTCCACGGAAGCTTGTCTCCCATAACTCCCTCTACCACCAGTTTCATCAGTGTAGCCTGAGGTGCAGGTATGTCCTTGGAACCAAACTGCCATGCTTTGTCCAGCAGGTACAGTACGCCTACGATGGCAACGCCTGAAGTCAGAGCTCCGATCAGTTCGCCGATCTGCTGCTTTTTAGGAGTTGCGCCTACAAGATAGCCTGTCTTCAGGTCCTGAGACATGTCGCCGGCCATGGCTGCAACTACGCATATTACAGTACCGATCATGATAGCTGTGAACATGCCCTGTGTACCGTCGTTACCGGTTGCCTTAAGCAGGATAGAAGCAATCAGCAGTGTAGCGATTGCCATTCCTGATACAGGGTTGTTGGAACTTCCTACAAGACCAACCATTCTGGATGATACTGTAGCAAAGAAGAAACCGAATATGATGATGATGATTGCACTGCCGATTCCCATAGGGATGGACGGAGTGATTACCAGGATCGCCATTACAATGATCAGAATGCCTATCAGTATAACAGGTGACATATCCTGGTTTGTTCTCGTTACGGCAAGGTCGCTGCCTTCTTTGTTCTTGATGCTTGACATGCTCTCGCTGAATGTCTTGATGATCATCGGCAGTGACTTGATCAGTGACATGATTCCGCCGGCAGCTACTGCGCCTGCGCCGATGTATCTAACATAGCTTGACCAGATCGACCATGTGTCCATGCTGCTGATCGGGTCTTTGGACGGAGCCATTACCATGTCTCCTCCGAAGAGCTTGATCATAGGCATGATGATGAACCATGCCAGGATTCCTCCTGCCAGCATGTAGGAAGAAATTATCGGTCCGCAGATGAAGCCTACGCCTGCCAGAGCAGGAAGTACGTCCATTCCGACTCCTGAACCGTCATATTTCTTGAAAGCCCAGTCTGCTTCACTCGGGAACAGCTTCAGTCCATCAGTGATGAACTTGTATCCGGCTGCGATTCCCAGTCCTGCAAATACAGTCTTGGCTGCGCTTCCGCCTTTTTCTCCGGCCATCAGTACTTCTGCGCATGCAGTTCCTTCAGGATAAGGCAGAACACCGTGTTCTTTAACGATAAGAGCTTTTCTCAGAGGTACCATGAATACTACGCCCAGCAGTCCGCCGCTGATGCAGACAAGTGCGATGGTCAGGAATGAAGGCATAGTGCCGATTCCGTCTGCCACCCACATGAATATTGCAGGCATTGTAAAGATAACTCCGGCTGCCAGTGATTCACCGGCTGATCCAATTGTCTGAACCATATTGTTCTCAAGAATTGAATCCTTTTTCATAATAAGACGAATGATTCCCATAGATATTACCGCCGCAGGAATTGATGCGGAGATGGTCATACCTACACGCAATCCCAGATAAGCGTTGGCACCGCCGAAGACGATGGCCAGGATGATACCCAGGATAATTGATGTAGCTGTAAATTCCGGCACGATTTTCTCGGCTGAAATATACGGCTTGAACTCTCCATTAGAAGGTCCCTTGTTTTCCATATTATTCTCCTTTCATAATAAAGCACAGTGGTGTTTCACCACGAGGGTATTATACCATTTGTTTTACGGCACTCCAAACATAATTTAACTCTTTATTTAAAAAATAGCGTGAAGATTGCATTTATTAAAGTGCAACACAATTGTAAGTAAAAATTATTGTTCAGTCCCACAAATTTATCGCATTAAAGCACTAAAAAACCAGCTCTTTCGAGCCGGCATTTTTTTACTGAGTTACTCTTCCGCCTTTTCAGCTGCTGCGTTCTTAGCATTGTCCATAGCGCTCTCATCGCGGCTGTAGGTGATAAGGTCCTCTGCTATCTCATGGGCTGCAATGGACACAGGCTGGTCAACGGCAGTATCAGTCAGCGGCGGTTTGCCGTCGATCAGATCACGAGCCCTCTTGGCAGCCAATATCACCAGCGTGTATCTGCTGTCCGCCTTTTTTCTGATTTTGTTGATCGATGGATATAGCATTATATCTCCTCCTTATATTTTGCAATCAATCTGTAAATATCTTTTGAAACTCTGGAGTGTTCGGCCACAGATATGGCCTTGACCCTTGCAACGGCCTCCTCCAGTTCTCCATTGACTACACAGTAGTCATATTTATCTATGTAAGCTATCTCACTAAGGGTCTGTGAAAGTCTAAGGTCTATGGTCTCCCGGCTGTCAGTTCCTCTTCCTGTTATCCTCTTGCGAAGTTCCGCCATTGAAGGCGGCAGTATGAAGATGAATATGCCGTTTGGGTAAGCCTCCTTGACCTTCAGCGCCCCCTGTATGTCTATTTCGAGGACCACATCGATTCCCTGTCTCAGCTTTTCAATGACCTTGCTTTTAGGCGTACCGTAGTAGTTGCCGTATACCTGTGCGTGCTCAAGCAGTTCTCCTCGTTCCACCTCTTCCTCAAACTTCTCTTTAGTCGTGAAGTAGTAGCTGACGCCGTCCACTTCACCAGGTCTTGGTGTCCTGGTGGTCATAGAGATAGACAGGCATATCCTGTCCGGATCGCTGTCAGAAATCAGTCTCTGACAAATGGTACCCTTGCCGGCTCCCGAAGGGCCTGAAATTATGAATAATTTTCCTGAATGCTGATCGTATGAATCCATAGATGCTCCCTCTCGTTATCTTTCATTAAAGGAATATTATATCATCACTTCCGTCTCTGTTCAAGATAAGTTTCTCTCTTTTATTCTATATTCTGGACCTGTTCTCTGATTTTCTCTATCTCGGCCTTGACCTGCAGCATCAGATTTGTCACCTCTATGTCGTTGGCCTTGGAACCGATGGTGTTTGCCTCTCTGTTCATCTCCTGCACCAGGAAATCAAGCTTCTTGCCGTCCGCGCCCGTGCTGCCGTTGATTATGCTCTTCATCTGATCCATATGACTCTTCAGTCTGGTCAGCTCTTCAGTAATGTTGCACTTGTCTGCGAATATGGCCGCTTCCACCATGATCCTGTCCTCAGGAATCTCCACGCTGCCTTCCAGCAGTTCCTGGATCCTGTCCTTCAGCTTCTGCGCATACTGCTTAGGCACATCCTCTGACTTTTCCTCTATCTGATATACCAGATCCTTGATCAGGTCAGCTCTCATCAGCAGATCAGCCGCCAGCTTTTCGCCTTCAACGGCGCGCATCTTCTCCAGATTCGCCGCCGCTTCGCTGACCGGCGCCAGGATGCATCTGGTCATTTCTTCCTCGTCCTCGACGTCAGGCACCTGTCTCATGATCTCCGGCAGCCCTGCCAGAAGTTTAAGATCGATGTCTCCCTCCACGCTGAAATCGTTTTTCAGCTCGTTGAGGTTTTCGATATACTGAGCCGCCACCATTTTGTTCAGAGAAATGTTTATATCGCTCTCGGTGATGTTCTCCACCATGATGGAAACATCCACCTTCCCGCGCTTGATGTTCTCCTTGATGGTCTTCTTTACCTTGTCTTCGACAAATGAATACCTTCTCGGCATTTTGACGGTAATATCGCTGTACCTGTGGTTCACCGTCTTGATCTCCACAGTTATATTCCGCTTGCCGTCGTTAGCTTCACCACGGCCAAATCCTGTCATACTCTTGATCATATCAGCCTCCTCTTTGTTATGTAGTTATTTTAACATATTCAGTCCGCGTTGACAAACTGATATCTCAAAGAGTAGAATAAAGTAAATCAAAAGACAGGAGAAAATTATGGCATTTGACGGAATCATCACTGCAGCCATGACTAAAGAGCTGCGGGACAAAATTTTACTTGGCAAGATCGACAAGGTCTATCAGCCTGAGGCTGACGAGCTTGTTCTTAACATACACACCAGATCGGGGAATCAGCGGCTCTACGCCACTGTGGACAGCTCCGCCGCCTGCGTCAGGCTCATCGAAGATAACCCTGTGAACCCGCCGGCGCCGCTGGCCTTCTGCATGCTGCTGCGCAAGCATCTGCAGGGTGGGCGCATAGTAAGCGTGGAACAAAAAGACTGCGAGAGGATCATCGAAATATCCCTGGAAACCCTCAACGAACTGGGCTTCAGCGTTTCCAAAAAACTGATATTCGAAATCATGGGCAAACACAGCAATATCATACTTATGGACATGTCCTCCGGCAAGATCATCGACAGCATCAAGCGGATATCCATCGATGTGAACAGGGCGCGGCAGATCCTGCCGGGCAAGCTTTACGAATATCCGCCGGGACAGGACAAGATACCTTACACCTCAGCTTCAGCAGCTGAACTGGCATCAGCAGGAGAAATGGGCAAATCCATACTCTCAAAGATAGGCGGCATTTCGCCGGCCATCGCTGCCCAGCTGGCTGTCACCGATGACCGCAGAGGCCTGCTTGACGCCGTCATGACTGAGATCAGCTGCGGCACCTTTGTTCCCCGTGTATATGAGGATGACCAGGCTGTACCGAGGGAATTCCATATCACCGCTCTGACAGAATATGAGGATGCCTGCATATGCCTGACCTTCGATACCCTCAGCCAGGCTCTGACCTATTACTTTGAACACAAGCTGTCATCCAACCGGGCACGGCAGAAGTCTCACGATCTGGTCAGATCGGTCAGCGCCGCCCTGGACAAAGATTATCTCAAGAGGCAGCGGCTCAACGAGGATCTGCTTTCCGCTGAAAACTCAGAAGACCTGCGCCTCTACGGCGAGCTTCTGACCGCCAACATACATCTGATGAAACCAGGTATGAAGGAAGTAACCGTGACCAACTACTACGACGGCAGTCAGGTTACCATACCTCTGGACCCACGTTTTTCACCAAACAAAAATGCCCAGAGTTATTTCAAGAGATACGGCAAATCCAAGACTGCCATCAAGGAGAAACGCATCCAGCTCTCTGAAAATCAGGCCAGCATCGATTATCTGGAGTCGGTCCTCACCTACCTGAACAACACCGACAGCATCCGCGAGATCGAAGAACTGCGCGCAGAACTTGAGGAAACGGGCTATGTAAGGCGGCGCAGGCAGTCAGGCCGCGTGAAGAACAAAAAGTTCCGGGCTGCGCCCCGTGAATATGAATCGAGTGACGGTTTCCGCATTTTAGTCGGCAAAAACAACAGGGAAAACGATGAGCTGACCATGCACATGGCGGGAAAGACCGACTACTGGTTCCATACCAAGGACATCCCCGGTTCTCACGTCATCGTCTTCACTGCCGGACGTGAAATTACGGAAAGCTGTATATTCGAGGCGGCGGCCCTGGCTGCTTTCCACAGCAAGGCCAGGGATTCCGAAAACGTACCGGTGGACTACGTACCAGTCCGCTACGTAAAAAAACCAGCCGGAGCAAAGCCCGGCATGGTCATATTTACCAATAATAAAACTGTATGGGTCAATCCTTCCGAGCCTCAGCGCTCCCGGGATTAATCATCGATCTTACTGCTCATCTTCTTAAGATAGGCGTCACGGCTTCTCCCGCCCTGATTGCCTATTTTTTCGCGGATAGCAAGCATTCTCATGTCTGTATCGGCGATGGTATCTGCACAGCCCTTAAGATCCTGAGCTATTTCGTCAGCCTTGTACTGTGGGATATCCTTCTTGTAGCGCATCTGATGCTCCAGACTTGCCCAGAAGTCCATGGCCACGGTCCTGATCTGGACCTCGACGCGCATAGGCCTTTTCTCATTAGAGAAGAACACCGGTACCTCGACTATCATGTGATAGCTGCGATAGCCGTTGGGCTTGGGATTCTTGATATAGTCCTTGACCTCTATAAGGGTAATGTCGTCCTGCTGCACCAGCATTCTGGCCACCTTGTATATGTCGTCAACAAAGGAACATATGACTCTGATTCCCGCAACATCGTTGAGGTTTTCCTCGATGGATTCCAGAGAAATGTCATTTTCCTGTTTCAGCAGTTTTTCATAAATACTGAGAGGTTTCTTGCGTCTGGACATTATGGATGAAATAGGACTGTTATCGCCTATCAGCGACAACTCGTCGTTTAGTATTTCCAGCTTTGTTCTGACCTCTCTTATGGCAGAGTCATATCGCATCATCAGAATATCGAAATCCGCGAATGCGGTCAGCACGTCCTCCGGATGATCCGGCAAAGTACTTCTGATAATTTTAGATGCAGTTTCATCAGTTTTGGTGTCTTTTGCGTTATTCATTTTTATCTCCTTCAGTTAAACCCTGAAATTGAGCATTAAAAGTCGAAATATCGACATTTGAAAATATTTTCCTTGCTTTCCCCATACAACGGTTTTAAAGTGATGATACAGACAAACCGCTGCCGTATATCACTATCTGACAGGAGGAAACGCATGGAAAGGAACTGCTCCCTTTGTGGAAATATTTATCACAATACCGTCTTCAAAGGTGGGTATGTATGTGAGGACTGTCTTCAGTTTATCAAGACAACTGATATGACTGAAATGCTGACAGTCGACACTTTAGCCAAATAACATAACCAGATTACCTGACATCCAACTCAACAATTGAATCCAATCACCATTATCACAATCAATCGATCACAAACACCTTAAACATTTGTAACAGTTAATGCACTCCAGTGCGGCGGTATTGTCACCGGCGGGGCTCCTTCGCGGAGTTCCGCTTTTTTCTTTTACGCTCTATGGTTTCTCTGTTAACTCTGCGTCTGGTCTTGGGTCTCATTACAGAATAACCAAGCCTGCCGATGGGATGTCTCTTGATGCCGTAGTATTCGCCATGGCAGAAGCATACCAGTCCCGCCTCTTCAAGGCACAGCCTGTTGGTTTCATCGAACAGCTTATCCGCGGCATGTACCTTGACGATTTCAGCCACGAACATATCGTGTGAGGGATATTCGATTACATCCTTTACGATGCACTCCAGGTTTACCACTGCCTCATCCACCATTGGCGCGCTTACGATCTCTCCCTTAACCGGCTTAAATCCGCATTCAGAGAACTTGTCGATGTCTCTTCCCGATTTTACTCCACAGAGATCCAGTTTAGGCGTAAGTTCTTCTGATACCATGTTTATTACGAATTCTCCCGAGTTTTTTATCATTTCATGAGAAAACCTGGATTTCCTGACTGAGATATATGTCATCGGCGGCTCCGAATTGACTATGCCGGTCCACGCTATGGTGATCAGATTGTTTTTCTCTTTGTCCCTGCAGGAGACAAGCACGGCCGGTACCGGATTAAGCATGGCCCCGGGTCTCATGACTCTTTTCTTCATATAAGTCCTGCTTCCTTTCTCAGCTTGTCCAGCACCTGCGTGAATTCTTCAGGCAGCTCGCTGGTAAATTCCATATACTCTCCGGTCTCAGGATGCACAAATCCCAGCACGCCTGCATGCAGCAGCTGACCATTGACATCAAAGACCTGTTTTTTTGATCCATAAAGAGGATCTCCCACCAGCGGATGTTTGATATATGCCATGTGCACGCGTATCTGATGGGTACGGCCTGTCTCCAGCCTGCATTCCACCAGCGTATATTCACCATACCGTTCCATAACGGTGTAATGTGTCACCGCATCCTTGGCACCGATCCCATTTACCGCTTTTTTCAGTCTGTTCTTCGGGTCTCTGCCCAGCGGCAGATCTATAGTACCGCTGTCCTGCTTGATGTTGTCCTGAACCAGGGCAGTATACTTTCTCGTAATAGTATGCTCATAGAGCTGCTTTGACAGAGATATATGAGCACGGTCACTCTTGGCCACCATCAGAAGACCACTGGTGTCCTTGTCGATCCTGTGTACGATTCCCGGACGTATCACGCCGTTTATGGACGAAAGCCTGTCGCCGCAATGATACATAACAGCATTTACCAGAGTTCCGCTCATATTTCCTACCGCTGGATGGACGACCATGCCCCTGGGCTTATTGATCACCAGTACATCGTTATCCTCATATACGATATCCAGAGGAATGTTCTCCGCTTCGATATTGAGTTCCACCGGATCAGGTATGGTGACCTCGACCACATCGCCTTCAGATATTTTGAAATTCTTGGCTGTACACTGCTGCCCGTTGACTCTGATGCCTCCTATATCAAAAAGTCCCTGCACATGGGATCTTGATACGCCATCAATGAGTCCTGCAATCACGGAGTCCAGACGTTTACCGGCGCTGTCTTTTTCTATTTCAAATCTATACTTTTCGATAAGGCTAACTCCTTTTCTTTTTTAAGGTTTCATCGAACAAAACGTAAAACACCAATAATACACATCCCAGGGTGACTGACACGTCTGCCAGATTGAAAACAGGCGGAAATATACTGAATGAAAACATATCCGTCACCTGACCAAATGCAATTCTGTCAATAAGGTTGCCTGTACCGCCCGAAATTATAAGCAGCAGAGCGATCCTGCAGGACCAGTGGTTTTCCCTGTGAACCGCAAGATACCATATGGAGACTATTATCACAGCCACCGGTATGACGATCAGGAACAGACTCTTTCCTGACAGCATTCCAAAAGCCGCTCCTCCGTTATTGATGCGCGTAATCTTAAAAAAATTCCCTATCACATTAATAGATTCTCCCGGAAGCAGCGTGATTCTTGTCCAATATTTAATTAACTGGTCTGCAGCAATCAGCAGCGCTGCCGGAATAATATATCTCATACATAAATCACGGGGCAGCTAGTGCCCCGCCTCCATCAGCGTCGTCAGGAGAGTATGTACTCTGCCTGACACCTGTTATTTTATTATTCTTGTCTTCTTGTGAAGCATGTCATCTGAGTCGATGATTATGGTCTTGGCCTTGTTGTCAAAATCCCTGCCGTTGATCTCCTCAAATACCTTTTCTGTAAGAGTAACGTCAGATGTCTGCTTGTCATCAGCATCATCGCTCATGTCCAGATTCAGCTCACTGGTCCTGAAACCATTGACCCTCGCCGGCTCATCAGCTTCAGGAGTTTTATCTTCTGAAGTTGTCGACATGGATGCAGGATAAAAATCATCCTTCAGATCAGCAAAAAAGTCATCCGACTGTCCGTCCACCTTTACCAGCTCGTCAGTCAGCATTTTCTTGTATCTTTCCTTAAATGCCGCCACACGTCTCTTAAGCTGTTCACTCTCATCCGTGAGCCTTGAGACAGAGTCCCTGGCGTCGCGGGTGATCTTCTCAGCGTCAAGCTGGGCATTTTTGATTATTACCTCAGCTCTCTTTTCAGCACTGGCTGAAATGTCGCTCATAAGGCTCTTTGCCTGCTCCAGGGTATTCATGACCGAATTCTCAGATTTCCGACACTCATTCAGATCATTGTTTAGCTTCTCAAGATCTCTCTTGAGCTTGCCGTTTTCATTGATGAGGCCCTGGTAATCCAGCATGATCTCATCAAGAAAAACATCTACTTCTTCTTTTTTGTATCCTCTGACCGAAGAAGCAAATTCTTTACTTTCGATTTCATTAGGTGTAATCATAGCATTTCCTTTCTGCGAGATCACATTTAATCAATATTTTCAGACAGTCTCTAATATGCAACATTCATTATTATCAAAATTATGATCTTTGCAACGATCTCGATCAGGAAGAACGCGAGAAGTACAGAGAAATCAAACATTCCTGTATTGAACCTTCCCATCAGCTTCCTGCACGGTGCTACAAAAGGCTCTGTGAGTCTTACTGTCATCATGTAATACCTGTAAACCGGCGAATAAGGGTTCTGAGAGAACCAGCTCAGTATCGCACGCGCCATAAGTATCATAATCAAAATCTGAGCAAACCAGTTCACTGCTCTTGCTAATATTAATGCCAAATATCTTTACCTCCATGGACTGCTGGCTGAATTGCTTTCATTTCTCGTGAATTCAAACCCCGGCTTCTCGTCTTGCTGTCCTCCGGCAATATCAACATTTTCAGGAGCAAAAATGAAAATGTTATTTGCTACCTTCTGTACGTTTCCATTGAGGGCATAAGTCGCTCCACTCAAGAAGTCGAATATCTTCCTTGCAACATCTGTTTCCAGCTTCTCTAAATTAATGATCACCGGTCTTCTGCCTTTAAGGCTGTCCACCAGTTTAGGACATTCTTCAAATGTCTTCGGCTCTATCAGTACAAGCTTGAATGCACTTGTATTGGCTACGGAAAAACGTCTGTCCCCTGTCTTGGCTGCTGCGCTCGGCCTCTTGTCTGCTGCAGTTTCATTGATAACACTGCGTCTCGGCGCCTGCTTTACGATCTTTTCCTTTGCTGCGTTGACTTCCTCTTCCGTGATTTCATCATCGTCCTCGAGTTCTTCGATTCCGATCAGCTTTTTCATTGAATCACCAATGCTCATTCTTTATTCCTCCTGTTAACCATCACTAAAACTATTTTTCTTCTTTTCTATAATCTCTATAACCGAAAATCGCAGTTCCAACTCTTATGAGATTGGAGCCTTCCTCAACGGCCACTTCAAAATCATTTGTCATGCCCATGGACAGATATTCAAAATCGACTCTGTCCTTCTTCTGGGCAGCATATTTGTCAAATATCCGTTTAACTGCTGCAAAATATGGTCTTGCATCGTTGGTATCATCTTCATACGGTGCAATGCACATTAGTCCCTTGATCCTGATGTTTGGGCATTCCTCAGATATCTGTTTTATCAGATCATCCGTCTCATCAGTAGTGATCCCGAACTTCTTTTCATCCAGAGCCGAATTGACCTGGATCAGAATATCCATGACGATCCCCTGCTGAGCCGCCCGCTTGTCTATCTCTTTGGCAAGATGGAAGCTGTCCACAGAATGTATCATGCATACTTTATCGATGATGTACTTGACCTTATTGGTCTGGAGATGTCCGATCAGATGCCATCTTACAGGTTTTACAGCATCATATTTGTCCATTATCTCCTGCACCTTGTTTTCTCCGATATCGGTCACGCCGGCATCGATGGCTTCATTGATCTCCTCAGGAGTATGAAGCTTGGTCACCGCCACCAGCAGCACATCGTCGGCTTTTCTCCCCGACTTTTCAGCCGCTGCTCCTTTCAGCTCATTGACATATTCGATATTTGATTTGATTGACATACTATCACCGTCTTTTCTTTATGTTAATTATATACCTGACATTATTATGAAGCTCTCCTGAGCACCTCGTCATAACTCTTGACCGAAGGGATCGAATTGCCCTTGCTGTCATAAAAATATGATTTGGTGATCACTGATTTCTTGCCATCGGTGGATATCACGTTGATCCGTGTGAATTCATAATGACCCGTCTTCTGCTTTACATATACTCCCTCATGACCATCCTTCCTGGTGATACTCGAGTTATATATGACAAGCCCCATGGCATCCGATGTTATGAGCTTTACCTCAGCTACCCTCTGAGTAGCGAATTTCTTATAATAGTAGTCCGTTCTGATCATCAGCTTCACTTTGCCGCTCTCAGTCTTTTTCTGGCTGATACGCCCAACCAGGTCAGTCGAGCCGTCAAGCACTATCGACACCTTGTAGCCTTCCTTATACCGGCTCCCGTGATCATTCGGTATGTAGCAGACTATATACCATCCTGACCTGTCTACGATCTTAAAGACCGGATCTCCCTTGGCAACGCTGCTTCTTGCCAGCTTTACCAGATCGTCATTCTTCAGTTCCCTGTATGACGAGTAACTTTTCTTTGCCATATTGTCCGGTGTAAACTCCGATTCATGGCCATCAGCATAATACGTTACTATGCCTTCATCCTCTGTAACAAAGCTGTCCGTTTTCACCTTGTCACTGCCGATGCCGTCTCGTATGCTCTGGAACTTGCTTTCCTCAGAAGCATCAGAACTTCCCTCCAGGGCCATCACTGTGGTTCCCTTCCTTACCAGTTTGCCCTCTGACATATAGCGGTTCTCACTGCCCCCGCTCCTGGCAAAATAGACTTTTTCATTGCGGACAAAATATCCATCGGTCTTATCATATGTCTGAAGTTCTCCGTATTCAACGGTATATGAGGATTTCAATGCTCCTGTTACCTTTGGTACTATATATATGATTATATATAGCGCCACCAGCACGATCAGAAATAATAAAATTGGCTTCTTTTTTATCTTACTCATAAAAACCCTCTCGACAATATTTTACAACATATCGATAACTTTTTCCATTACTTTCTGTTCATCTTTATCTAATTCCCCATGATTCTTCACAAATTCATCAAAGAGATCGGGTCTCAGCCTTTTGGTCAGCTTAAGGGCCTCCTCTAATTTCCAAAGTCTGATCAGCTTATGATTGCCGTTCACCAGCACCTCCGGCACCTCTATTCCCTCATAGTTTCTCGGCTTAGTGAACTGGGGATATTCCAGAAGCCCCGAATAAATGGACTCCTCTGTTGCCGCCTCCTGACTGGCGAGTACTCCGGGTATCAGCCTGGACAATGAATCTATCAGCACCATGGCAGGCAGCTCGCCGCCTGTCAGTATATAATCCCCTATCGACAGTTCCTCCGCATGCCAGTAGTCCAGCGCCCTCTGATCGACGCCTTCGTAATGACCGCACAGTATCACCAGCTCCGGCTCCCTGGAAAGCTCTGTCAGCAGCTCTTTGTCAATGATCCTGCCGCGCGGAGACATGTAGATCACCCTTTTGTTCTCCGCACGCACAGACCTCATGGCGCCGAATATGGGATCCGCCATCATGACCATGCCGGGTCCGCCGCCAAAGGGCGTATCATCAGCGTGTCCGTGCTTATCGTTGCTGAAATCCCTTATATTGACAAAATTAAAATCCAGTATTCCTTTGTTTTCCGCCCTGCCGATAATGCTTGAAGTGACAGGTGTGAACATCTCCGGAAACAAAGTCAGTACGTCAAAATGCATCTCACATCATCCCTTCTATCAGTCTGACTGTTATGGTCATGGTTTCAGCATCAATGTCTCTGATGAACTCGTCGACTCCCGGCACCATGCACTCTCCGCCGCCATCCAGTTTAATGACATATATATCCTGCGGTCTGTCTGTCATTACGTCCCTGAGGATGCCTATGTGCCTGCCGCTCTCGGACTCAACCACATCTGCTCCCACCAGGTCTCTTATGTAAAAGGTCTCCTCCGGCAGCTCCGCCAGATCCTCCTCAGTCATATACACCATTTTCCCCTTCAGAGCTTCAGCGGCGTTTCTGTCACTGATTCCCGCAAGGCCCAGTATGACCATATGCTGCTGATGCCTGACACTTTCTATTTTAAACTGCCCCGCATCGGTGATGATCCGCTCCAGGTTCTCATACCGGTCGTCAAAACCCGAGTAATTGTAAACCTTGACTTCTCCCCTGATGCCCACGGCATTTACTATCTTACCTATTATTATTTTTCCTGTCATCTCCCGCTCCTGACAAAAATGCAGGGCACATGTAAACCCGCCTCGAAGTTCAGGTCTTCCATGTGCCCAATCGCTTTCCTAGTTTTCTGATCCCTCTTCGTTCTGCTCGTCCTCAGAAACGATCTCAACTATTACCTTTTTCTTTTCCTTTGTCGCAGCAGCTTTGACTACCGTTCTCAGAGCCTTAGCGATACGGCCCTGCTTTCCGATAACCTTGCCCATGTCGCTGCCAGCGACCTGAAGCTGCAAAATACTGCCCTGTTTGTCTTCCTTCTCAGTTACGATGACCTGATCAGGATTGTCGACAAGAGATTTTGCAATGGTCTCAACTAATTTAGTCATTTAGCCTCACCGCTTTCCTTACTCAACGATCCCGGACTTTTTAAACAGATCTCTTACGATCTCTGTAGGCTGAGCTCCTTCAGAGAGCCATTTCTTTGCCTTTTCATCATCGATCTTTATTACAGGCGGCTCTACCATTGGATCGAAGTATCCGATCTCCTCGATGAACTTTCCATCTCTCGCATTGCGTGAATCCGCAACAACGACTCTATAGAAAGGTTTCTTGTGAGCTCCCATTCTCTTTAATCTGATCTTTACCATTTTATATTTCCTCCATTAATATTAATTATTATTTATTAAAACATTCCACGGAACATTCTGTTTCGTTTCATTGCCTTCGGGTTTGAAAACTGTTTCATCATTTTCTTGGCTTCTTCATATTTTCTGATGAGGTTGTTGACCTTGCTTACCGGCTGACCGCAGCCTGCCGCTATTCTCTTTCTTCTGCTGGCGTTAAGGACACTGGGATCCCTGCGTTCTTCCCTGGTCATGGAATAGATTATGGACTCCATCTGATGGAATTCCTTTTCTCCCTGCTCCAGGTCAACGTCCTTCATCTGCGCCGTGTTCATGCCCGGCATCATTCCGAGAATCTTGCCGATGCCGCCCATTTCTTTTACCTGACCGATCTGGTCCAGGAAATCCTCCAGTGTGAACTGGTTTTTCTTCAGACGCTGCAGCTGTTTCTCGGCCTTGGCCTCGTCATAATTCTGCTCAGCCTGTTCGATCAGGGAAAGCATGTCTCCCATACCCAGTATCCTGCCGGCCATTCTGTCCGGATGAAACGCTTCCAGGGCGTCATATTTTTCACCGGTTCCCAGGAACAAAATAGGTCTCCCGGTTACCTTCCTTGCAGACAGTGCCGCGCCGCCTCTGGCATCTCCGTCCATCTTGGTCATGATTATGCCGTCGATGTCAAGTTTCTCATCAAAGCCCTTGGCTGCATTTACCGCATCCTGGCCTGTCAGAGCGTCAACAACCAGCAGTATCTGATGAGGCTTGACTTTGTTCTTGATGTTCTCAAGCTCAGCCATCAGCTCTTCATCTATCTGCAGACGGCCTGCCGTATCTATTATCAGTACGTTGAAGCCCTTCTTTTCAGCCTCCGCCTTGGCCGCCTTGGCGATCCTGACCGGATCCCTGGAATTTCTGTCAGTGTATACCGGCGTGTTAACCGCCTTACCCACGACCTCCAGCTGATCTATTGCTGCCGGCCTGTACACGTCACATGCACAAAGCATCGGCTTTTTTCCGTTTTGTTTAAGATAGTTGGCCAGCTTGCCGCAGGTGGTGGTTTTACCTGTACCCTGAAGGCCCGCCATCATTATAGTGGTGAAGCCTGCAGGATCGTACTGCAGTTTGGCGCCCTCGCCGCCCATAAGGTCGGTAAGCTCCTGATTAACTATTTTGATGACCTGCTGCGCCGGAGTCAGACTCTTCATCACCTCTTCACCAAGGCATTTCTCCTTGACGTCGGCAACGAATTCTTTTACTACCTTAAAATTGACATCTGCCTCAAGGAGCGCAAGCTTAACCTCGCGCATCGCCGCGTCGATGTCTTTTTCAGTGAGGACTCCCTTGCCCTTCAGCGTTTTAAATGTCCCCTGCAACTTGTCCGATAAGCTTTCAAATGCCATATCTTACTCCGCTTCCAACTGGCCGATGACGCGTCTTATATCCGCCAGTCTGCTTTTCAGCTCACTGTCGTCGCCACTGGCTCTCTCTATATCATCTATCCTTTCACCTATCTCGGCAAAAGCTCTGCTCGTCCTGTTGAATTTTTCCACCAGTCCAAGCTTTTCTTCATAATTCAGAAGCTGCTTTTCCGCGCTCTTCAGCGAATCGTGGACCGCAGCCCTCGATATCCCGAACCGCTCCGCTATCTCAGATAAGGAAAGGTTCTCCTCGTGATAAAGCTCCATCACACTGCGCTTTCTCTCAGTCAGCAGCTGACCGTAAAAGTCGAAAAGCAGACTTTCCCTTGCGATATCGTTCACTGTTCAGCCTCCTGTAAAGGTTAATTACTTAACACCTTGATTAATTTACCATAGTATGAGACCGTTGTCAAGGGTTATTACATCATTAGTCCTCAATTTCTTCGTACTCCTGGATTTCTTTGGAAATGGGTCCTTCAAGCACCAGTTTTCCCTCTGTGCCGCATACCGGGCACTTGCCGAAACCGTCTCCCAGCGCCGCGATCATATCCGTCGCCGAACGAAACTTCTTGCCGCACTTCGGACACTCATAGCACATGTACATTGCTCCCCAAGTCATTTTTTGTCACCTCGATCACTTGCTTACATTAGACATGTAAGTCACTGTAAATTTGTTATTGCTGCCAAGGAGCGCCTTGATCTGATCATACTGAGAATCAGCCGCGCTGACACCCAGCAGATTTCCTATGTCGGTGCCGCTGAGCTTTTTCTCCATGAAGCTGCCCAGAAGACTGCCTATGAAAGAGCTGCTTTCAGCATACTGTATGTCCTGAACATCCACTCCCTGCAGGTTATAACGGGTCTTCATGTCTTTTTTCGCCTGATCAAAGGTTGCGATCTCATCGATCAACCCGTTGGCCTTTGCCTGCTTCGCCGTATAGACGCGCCCGTCTGCCAGTTTCTTCACATCAGCCGTCTTCATATTTCTGCCGTCAGCTACAACGCCGACGAACTGATCATAAGCCTCATCCACCAGACCCTGGAAAATCTTCCTTTGTTCACTGGTCATCTTCACCGCCGGACTTCCCATGGCCTTATTGGCGCCGGAAGTGATCGTCACCGTCTTGACCCCCATATTCTTCAGCAGACCTGTCACATCATACAGTGTTCCTATGGTAACGCCGATAGACCCGGTCCAGCAGTTTCTGTTGGCGATTATCCTGTTACACGGCGAAGAAATATAGTATCCGCCGGAAGCCGCCTCGCTGGCCATGTACGAGTATACCGGCCTTCCCGTCTTCTTCTGGTACTCCTTTATCTTATAATAAAGTTCATCCGATGCATACACGCTGCCGCCCGGTGAATTTACAAACAATATCAGTCCCTTGTTCTCCTTATCCTTCATCATGTCATCGATACAGTTAAGGAGCCACTGATGATGATAAGTGCTGCTGGACAAAAGGCTGCTGGAGTCGCTTTCCGAAATTGTCCCCTCCACGTGCAGCTCGCCGATATACGGATCACTGAAATTCACGCTCTGGCCGTCGCCGATCACATAGGCGCCGCTCTTTGTTCCATGAGCAAAATAACCGATTATCATAACCACGACCACCAGTGCCGCCAGTATTCCCACAAAAATCAGCAGGCCCTTCTTCCACGAGAACTTCCTGCCGCCTCCCGGCCCGCCTGCTCCGTACTGAGCCGGATCATATGTGTTCACTCTATCATTCATTTCAATTATTCCCCCTTGAAATATATTGATTCAATTCTAACATTTTAATATTGTGATGTAAAGAAGGTACCGGCATTTGTCCCGTATTTTAGCGATCATTGACTGATGTGCCGGAAAACAACCGGGCCTATGGCGGGCCGCCGTTCCGGCATCTCGACAAATTCAAGGTTGCGCCGGACTCGCGTGCATCCCTGGAGTCGAATAAATCAGCGCTATTGTCCTGATTTCCCGATATTCTGTCAATGCACCATAAAAACCACAAAACCGAACCATTCTAAATCAGGTAATCCATGGACAATATCAGGTCTGATGTACATAAATGATCAGTGATTTGTGGTGCATTACCTGAGTTTACAAGATTTTACCAAAATTCAAGAAAGTGCTTTTGTGGTGCATTGCCCACATAGAAGAAAATTGCCATAATAAGGCTTTCCATTTGACTTCGAACCTCACATGTAACCTGCCATCTATGCAGTAACCTAAACTTATGTCAGTCTGATACTTGTGATAGATATTTATCAATTTTCCACAGCAGCGAAGTTTCACCTCAGGCCGCACAGCATTCGCAGGTGCAGCTGCAGCCAAAGCCGAAATGAGCAAGAAGAACAGCTATATCACGTGCACTGTCTGAAGTCGAAAATGTAATAAAAATACGTGAGATGCTCAGGTTTACCTGAAAGCATCACACGTATTTTTATTGCAGCAGCTCTCCTGAGAGCTGCAAAGATTTTCGACGAGTTTGCACGTGATCCTGTTCTTCGCGAATGAGGCGTGTTGGCTGCCTGCGGCGAGGACAGCTGCGCGGCTTGAGGTGAATGCGGAGCTGCCTGCGGCGAGGACAGCTGCGCGGCTTGAGGTGAATGCGGAGCTGCCTGCGGCGAGGACAGCTGCGCGGCTTGAGGTGAATGCGAAGCTGCCTGCGCCGATGACAGCTGTGCGGGTGAAGGTGAATGCGCAGCCTAGGACAGTGGCGCAGCCGCAATGCCCGTGACAAACTCAATACTTTTTGTTGAATACTTTAAACAGCACAGCGTAGGTCAGGCCCTGTCCGGCGACCAGGTAACACAGTACTTCTCCCAGCAGGCTGTCATCCAGGATCAGCATGCTGAAAAGGCCAATGGCCAGTTCAATGAACAGAAACACGTAGAATGTCCACGCCCGGGCTTTCTGGGCGATGAAGACCGTCCGCTCTTCGCTCTGCATGGCCAGCCATTCCTCAGCGCGTTCCGGATTGCGGCCTATCCTGCTGTATCGGATCATGCTGGCAATTCCGAACACCAGCATCACTGCTCCCAGACCGCTGAAGACACCGCTCTGGAACGAGGTCAGGCCGGCAAAAGCGGCAACAAGTATGCATACGACACCTACCGCCGCATAAACGGTAAATAATACTATTTTGTTCTTTATCTGCTTATTCATGATCATCCTCCTCAAAAATGAAAATCTCTTCAATTGTGGCCTCAAAGACCTCTGCTATTTTGTGGGCAAGTATTATAGAAGGATTGTATCTCCCGCCCTCCAGTGAGATTATGGTCTGCCGTGAGACTCCCAGCTCTCTGGCCAGTGCCTGCTGCGTCAGCCCCTTCTCCTTGCGTCTCTCTTCGATATGATTATTCACAGTCTTTTCCCTTTCTGGCTGATCTGCCGTTCGCGCGTATTCCGGTTGTATATCCCCTTTGAACAAAGTAAAGCGTCCTTTACATTTCCTATTATAGCATCACGGGGCAAAATGTCAAGCGTCCTTTACACAATCTTACGATTTCTTAAGAGAATGATTTTGTCATTGACAGTGTACTATGTATCGTAGTACACTTAAGACACAAAAGGGATTCACATATATCTAAACCGCGCGGCGGTCCAGGCTGCCGCGCTCAATTAACCGGGGGTATTTAAGATGTTTCAGCTTGATGCAAAAAGTCACAAGTCCATCTATGAACAGGTGACCGATAATGTAAAAGAGCTGATCATGACCAACGTTCTGCCGGAGGACAGCAAACTGCCGTCCGTGCGTGAACTCTCCAAAGATCTTACCGTCAATCCCAATACCGTTCAAAAGGCCTTTAAGGAACTGGAACGAGAGGGATACATCTATACCATATCCGGCAAAGGGACCTTTGTCGGCAGTAAGGACGGTATCAAACTTAACCCTGCTATGGTAGCTGAGATCCAGGAAGACATAATGGCTTCCTTCCGAGAACTGCTATATCTGGGTTTTAGCTTGAACGACGCCAGAGAGCTGGCCATCAGAGCCATAGACAAAGCCAGCCATGGAAAGGAGATCGGGTTATGATCAGGATACAAAGCGTATCTAAGTCTTTTGACGGATACCCTGCCCTTGACGATCTGGAAATGACCATACAGACTGGATCCATATACGGTCTTATCGGAGTCAACGGTGCAGGAAAGACTACAATAATCAAACATATGAGCGGCATGCTCAGACCTGACAACGGCATCATCACCTATGACGGCGATGGTATCTGGGAAAACGAAGTTCTGAAACAGAAGATCGGATTGATACCTGACGAGCTTTATTTCCCCAACGGATACAATATGAAAGACATGTGTCGGATATACCGCGGTTTTTACGAATCGTGGAATGAGGATAGATTTGAAGAAATGGCACGTCTCTTCAAACTGGATATGAAAAAGAAGCTTCGCGCCTTTTCAAAGGGGATGAAAAAGCAGGCGATGTTTTGCCTTGTAATGTCAACCATGCCTATGTATCTGATTTTGGACGAGCCTATAGACGGGCTTGATCCCATCGTAAGAAAGCTGGTATGGAAATTCATCGTCGACGATGTGGCCGATCACCAGATGTCTGTTCTGATCTCCTCACATAATCTGAAGGAGATGGAGGGTATCTGCGACTATATTGGCATTATTTCTCACGGCAGGATGCTGCTGGAACGCGAGCTGGACTCCATGAAGAGCGATCTCCATAAGATCCAGGTTTCCTTTGGAACAAAATCACCGCAGGATCCGTACGAAGGTCTCAACCTGCTGCACAAGGAAAGCCGCGGCACTGTAGACCTCCTGATCGTAAGGGAACGTGCTGAAAAAATAGAGGAAACGCTGTCAGAGTATGACCCTATTCTGTTCGACATACTTCCGCTTTCTCTGGAAGAGATATTTATCTACGAGCTGGGAGGTGAAGATGATGAAATCAGCAAACTTATATTCTAACCCTTCCAAAGCCTGGGTGAGAGAAAACATCCGCAGATTCTGGATACTTCCGCTTATGGAGTTTCTGGCTCTTTTTCTGATAGGAATATTGCCGATACTGATCAATTACTCTCATTACCAGTATATTCTGGACTACGTTAACGGTTCGCTGATGAACAACAATTACGGGATCATTGCCGTGTTTGTCATCTGTTCGATCGCCATGTCAGTGGCTGTATTCAGCTATATACACGGCACCGCGTCATCAACTGTGGCCCACAGCTTTCCCATAACCAGGAAACGTCTGTTTGCGTCATCCTTCTGGAGCGGACTGGTAATGCTGCTGATACCGGTGCTGATCATCACCATCATGTACATGATGGTATCCGGCGCTCATCTGTCTGCAGATTACGACAAAAGCGCATTTAATCCGGTCGAGGCTGCCAAGGTGATAACACTGGTACACTGCCTGAAGTGGATGGTCGAATCATCGATCATCATTGCCTTTGTTTACGCAATGTCCAATCTGGCCGCCATAATCGCCGGAAACCGGGTGATCCATGTGCTGCTTGCCATGCTGATAAACGGCCTGCCTTTCGCGCTGTTACAGCTGTTCAGGATCTATGAGCAGGAATTTCTCTTCGGTTATCCGCATGACGGGCGCTTTGCAATATCCATGCTCTCCCCTGTGTCACACGCCATCAGAAGGTCATGTTACATGGGTCCCAGCGATATTGTGCCTGAACTTGTCTACGTTGCTGTAGTCATACTTACTACTCTGATAAGTGTATGGCTGTATAACAAAGTCCAGCTTGAGCGTGAGCGCAGCGCCTGCGTTTTTCCAAAGATCAGTGACATCATCTGTGTGATCGTCACATTCATGGGAATGACACTGCTGGCTCTGTCACTTTCTTATCAGATAACGACCCTTGACAACGGACTCATTCCTAAATGGATATTCATACTGATTTCGATACCGTCAGCCCTGGTTTTCTACATAATATGCCGAATGATCGCAGACGGTACCACCAGGATCTTCAATATGTCCAGTCTAAAAAAATTTGGCATTTATCTGATCCTCGCAGCAGTATTTTTCAGCTTTACGGTGTTCGATGCCACCGGCTACCAGAAACGTATACCGGAACTGTCGCAGATAAGCTGCGTGGATATCGATTCTAATTACGAGACCCTGGGCACCATCAGACTGACATCTGAAGCTTCGATCAAAAATGTGATCAGCTATCATAAGGCTATTCTGTCAGACCACGGCGGCAGCAGCTGGAACGTGAATGGTAACGTAGACTTAGTGACGCTGTCGTACAGGCTCAAGAACGGCAATACGCTGAAACGATCGTATACGGTACCTTCATATAAGAAGGACATCGCTACCAGCCGTGCATATAAGGCGATTTTCTATTCCAGAGAATACAGGGAGAAAAACATTATCAGCTACTCACCAAAGATGATCTCCAGGATCTCGCTGTATAACCCCGAGGCCTCCGGGAAACAGGTTTACATATACCCTGAGGACTATGAAACTTTCATCGCCGCCTTTAACAAAGACATAATCAATGAGACCATAATCGACAGGCAGACCAGCCATGATATCGCCAGTGTCGAGATCATGCTTAAAGGAAAATACAGTACCGGCGAAGAGGCGATAACACCAATCACTATAACAAAAAGTGACAAAAACGTCTTACGGTTCCTGAAGGCTGACGGCTACTGGGCGCAGTATAAAAAACTAAACAAAGATCAGTAAAATATCCCCGGTCCGGAATCGAGTTCCAGGACCGGGGATATTATTTTTTACAAATGTTTCTATTGTTCGGAAGTGTCCGTCTCATCACATTCATCCAGATCTACAGGCACTATGATGTTCTTTGCATCCTCAAGGCATTCTGCCGGAACGTATATCTCGATATCGCCCACAAGGTTGTTTCCGAATACGATCTCAAGATATCCGCTGGCACCGACGTATTTACGCTGTGTCGGAATGTCCTCGCTGCGCAGCTTCGACTCCAGTATATCTGCCTGAAAGCTGTTGTTCACCGTGCAGAGATATGCTCCGTCACGCCATCTGTACTCATCTGTAGAGCCGTCCAGCTCTTTTTTTGTAAATATACCCATAATAACACCTGCTATTCTAAAAGGCCCCAGACGCGGCAAGGCGCCCGGGGCTTACAATTACTCCATACCCAGTGATTTGTCTTCGATTTCCTTCACCAGCTTGGCGATGAAATCATCCACCTTCATAGTTCCCAGATCGCCGATCTTGATGGAACGAACAGCCAGAGAGTCAGCCTCGACTTCTCTTTCGCCGATTACGCAGATGTACGAGTTACGCGCATTACGAGCTTCACGCAGCTTGTAGCCGATCTTCTCGTTTCTTACATCGACCTCAACTCTCAGGCCCGCCTCTTCGCACTTCTTCCTTACCTCTTCAGCATAAGGTGCAAATCCTTCAGCCACTGTCAGCAGCTTTACCTGTACCGGAGCCAGCCAGAGGGGGAACTTGCCTGCAAAGTGCTCTATCAGGATTCCGATGAATCTCTCGATTGATCCGAAGATAACACGATGGATCATGATAGGTCTGTGTTTCTCATTGTCAGAACCGACGTAAGTCAGATCGAATTTCTGAGGCATCTGCAGATCCAGCTGGATCGTGCCGCACTGCCATGTCCTGCCAATTGAGTCCTCCAGGTGGAAGTCCAGCTTAGGTCCGTAGAAAGCGCCGTCTCCCTCATTGATCATGTACGGAACGCCGATCTCTTCCATGGCCTTCTTCAGTGCATTTTCCGCCATATCCCACTCTTCTTTGGTTCCCATGGAGTCTTCAGGTCTCGTGGACAGCTCGATGTGATACTTGAATCCGAACATGCTGTAAACATCATCGATGAATTTTGCAACTCCCACGATCTCGTCAGTCACCTGCTCAGGCAGCATGAAGATATGCGCATCGTCCTGCGTGAAAGTTCTTACTCTCATGAGTCCGTGAAGCGCACCGGACAGCTCGTGTCTGTGGACCTGACCCATTTCTCCCATTCTGATCGGGAAGTCTCTGTATGACCAGAGCTTTCTCTTGTAACAAAGCATCGACCCAGGGCAGTTCATCGGCTTGATGGCGTAGTCCTTATCGTCTATCTTTGTAAAATACATGTTGTCTTTATAATGATCCCAGTGACCGGAAGTTCTCCAAAGCTGTTCATTCAGGATCAGCGGAGTCTTGATCTCCTGGTATCCTCTCTTATGATGCTCCTGACGCCAGAAATTCTCCAGCTCGTTTCTTATGATCATGCCGTTAGGGAAGAAGAACGGGAATCCCGGGCCCTCTTCAAACAGACCAAACAGATCCATTTCCCTGCCGATCTTACGGTGGTCACGTTTCTTGGCCTCCTCCAGCATGTTGATATAGTTGTCAAGCTCCTCCTGAGTCGGGAAACATGTCCCGTAGATCCTCTGGAGCATTTTGTTGTGCTCATCACCACGCCAGTATGCTCCGGCGATGCTCATGAGTTTTACGGCCTTGACCTCGCCTGTTGATTTCAGATGCGGTCCTGCGCAAAGGTCAACATAGTCGCCCTGCTGATAAAAGGAAATGATCTCATCCTCAGGCAGATCGTTGATCAGAATGACCTTGTAGTCCTGATTCCTCTCTGCGACGTACTTGAGCGCCTCATCCCTCGGAAGCTCAAATCTCTCAAGCGGAAGATTCTGTTTGATTATCTTTTTCATTTCCTTCTGTATAGCCGGAAAATCCTCTTCTGTAAGCTTATGCTCCATATCAACGTCGTAATAGAATCCGTCCTTGATAGCCGGACCTATAGCGAACTTTGCATCCGGCCACAGATGCTGTATGGCCTGTGCCATAATATGTGAAGTCGTATGTCTGTACCTCAGTTTGACGTCTTCGTCATTAAAATCGATCTTTTCTTTAGCCATTTTTGTACCTCTTATATTTACGTTCATTAAACTTTACTAACTTTTATTGAAAGATATCTCCGCCCGAATCACCAGAACTGCCGCCTGATGTGGAACCGCTGCTGCCGGATGAGCTGCCGCTGCTTCCTGACGATGAGCCGCTGCTTCCTGACGAACTGCCGCTGCTGCTTCCTGACGATGAGCCGCTGCTTCCTGACGAAGTCCCGCTGCTGCTGCCGGAAGTGGAACCACTGCTGTTGTTGGTAGTCGTGGTGGTCTTTTTCCTGGTTGTGGTCGAGCTTGAACTGCTGCTGGATGAACTTCTTGGCGCACTGGTCGTTGCAGCGCTCCTTCTCGATGTTATACCGGCAGAAATACTGTTAACAGTGCTGGATGCCGTATAGTCATCCTGACCGAACATGTCCTTATGCAGTTTCACAACGTTCGCCGCCAGATCTACCGGAAATACATATGATATTTCGTTGATATAGCCTGTGGTAACATTATATGGGAATCCGACGCTCTTGTTGAACTCCAGCTTGGATATTCTCTGCGCAAGTCCTATCATATCGTTGTTCGACAGATTGGTCTGGCACTGCGGCAGACAGTCGTCCATGATATCCATCATCTTGAATATGCTCTTGTCCTTCAGCTTGTTGGTCACCTTCTTGATGACAACTCTCATTCTGCTTGTACGCTTGAAGTCATCGCCGACACCCTTTCTTATACGTCCGTAGGAAACGGCCTGTACTCCTTCAAGTGTCTGTTTGCCGGCCTTGGTCACCAGCTTGTATTTCTTCTGTCCGATGTTGTGCGCGGTCTGTCTGGTGTATTTATTCAGCTGCTGTATCTCATAATCCTTTACATCTACTGTTATACCACCAACATCGTTTACTAAATCAGAAACCATCTTGAAATTGAACAGCACGTATTTGCTCACGTTCAGATCCATGGTCTGGTTTATGGTTTTCATTGCCGTCTCTGCACCGCCAGAGGCGTATGCGCTGTTTATCTTGCTGTATGTACTGGTCTCTCCGATCTTGGTATATGTATCTCTGTATATCGAAATCAGGTTGACCTTCTTGGTCTTGGTATTCATGCTTACTATAATGATGCAGTCTGTATTATGTCCCTTCAGATTCTTGCTGCTCATGCTTCTGGAATCAACTCCCAGAAGAGCGATATTCACATATCCGTCCACATCAACGCACGACAGTTTCTTGGTATCTATAGTTGTCTTCTTCACCTTGTCAAGCTTGCTGTTTAGATACATACGCACGCCTGCATAGCCAGCCGCCGCCCCGACAACGATGACGATCGCCATGATGAGAGCCACCTTCTGCCAGCGTTTCCAGCTTTTAAAGCCCTTTCCGCCCGCGGTGCCTCTGGCAGCCTTGGCTGATTTATTTGCCTTAGGCGCCTTGACCGATTTCACCTTGCCCTTGCCTTCATATTTGTTATTGTCGGCAAAAATATTCTGCTCTCTGTATTTTTTACTTCGCATGATAATAACCCCTCAGGCCGCTATTTGAACAGCTTGGCCTCTTCCTTCTTTTTGCGTTTTGCCGCATCCTCTACTTTTATCATTTCGTCATAGTATTCAATACTTTCATTAATATCTCCGTCGAACATAAGCTTGCCCTTCTTCATCACCAGGCCTCTGTTGCAGAATTCCGCGGCGACCCTTGTGGAATGGGTAACAAAGAGAAAGGTTATATTCATATTTTCTACCAGGTCGTGTATTTTTTCCGTGCATTTGCGTCGGAATGATACGTCGCCTACGCTGAGAGCCTCATCGACGATAAGAATCTCAGGGTCTATATTCACATTGATGGCAAATCCCAGTCTGGCTTTCATACCGCTGGAATATGTTCTCACAGGCTGATCCATATAGTCGCCCAGCTCTGCGAAATCGATGATCAACGGCTCCACAGCCTGTATCTCCTCGTTTTTCATACCCATGAGCTGGCCTCTGAAGTAAATATTCTCGCGGCCCGTAAACTCGGGATCGAAGCCTGCAGTAAGCTCCAGCAGAGCGCTGACGCGCCCGTTGACAAGAATGTCGCCCTCAGTCGGATAAGCGACGCCTGTTATCATCTTCAGCATGGTGGACTTACCGGCACCGTTTCTGCCGAACAGAGCCACAGTCTCGCCCTTATTTATCTTGAACGATACATTATTGATGGCCTTGCTCTTCTTGCATTTTATCTTCTTGGAAAAAATAGCGCGAAATCTCTGTTTATCATTCTTAAACAACTTATATATCTTTGAGACGCCTCTGAATTCGATGGCAACATCGTTGTCCACCTCAAGATCTCCTACCGTTATTACTTTATCACTCATATTTTAACCCTATAATACGTCAGGTATCTCCTTTCTCAGCTTCTTATATGCCCATACTGACAGTATGACCATGATTACCAGCACTATCAGATAATTTCTGATTTCACCTGGCGTTTCCCAGAACCATTTATTGTAGATCATGCTGTTCCTGTAGCCGTTGGCGATCAGCGTCACCGGGTTGAACAGCAGCACCACTCTTATCCAGTGGATAGGAATCTGATTGGCATTGTAAAGTATTCCGGACAGCCAGAACAGCGCCGGTACAAATGCCTTGACCAGGTTGAGAAAGTCATTGCTCATGGCAGACAAAACTCCCGCAAACAGTCCCCATGCTGTAAAGAACATCAGCATAAGCAGCATATACAGCGGTATCTGAAGGTAATATTTTGTCGGCATATATCCAAAACCCATGAAGATCAATACCATGATCACCTGCAGTACCAGATTGGTGGCAAACTCTGACAGACTGACAAATGTAGGTATGGTATCAACAGGATACTTGATACGCTTGACCAGGAATCTGTATTTTCGTATGGAATCCGCGCCGTGATTGAGCGCGTCCCTCATATAGAACCATGGTATCATTCCAGCGATGAGCCACAGAAAGAACGGGTACCCGTCGATAGGTTTGCCGTGTCTGATGCCTATGGAAAAAGCGAACCAGAAAACAAAGATGGTTACCGCCGGCTTGATAATAGCCCACGACCATCCCAAAGCCGCACCTCTATACATTTTAATGATATCGGACTTAGCCAGCTTGAACAGCTGCTTTCTGTATTTGATATGATCTCTTAAAATTTCAACAAATGTACTAAACATAAACCCTCTGTCTATCGTTTCTCAAATTCAGCATATTTTATTTATTATATCATATTGTGAACCTCAGTACAAGGATTATGGCCCCTGCCTGTTTGATTTCCAACTGAAATATGTTACAATATTTCAATCGATAAATCAACATTTTCAGGAGAATATTTATGAATTTCAATCATGTCATACTTGCATCCCAGTCACCACGAAGGCTGGAAATAATGAAAGACTACGGTTTTGACCCCGACGTCATGCCAGTCGAAGCTGATGAGACCCTGCCTGAAGGCATCGCCATGAAAGATGCTGTTTTGTTCCTGGCGCTGAAAAAAGCCCTGGCTGCCGAGAAACTGATCCTCGGAGAAAAACCAGAGCTTACAGGCAGCCTCATCATCGCTGCCGACACCATCGTCTATAAGGACGGTATCATGGGAAAGCCACAGGACATTGACGATGCCCGCAGAATGATCACAGCCATCAGAAATACCACCCACTTTGTCGCCTCAGGCGTGGCGCTTGTCGTTGCCGGTGAGCCGCGGCGCCGCTCCTTCTGTGAGATCACAGAAGTCACCTGCGGCGATTATGACGACAGCGCCATCGAAGCCTATATCGCAACAGACGAGCCTTACGATAAGGCAGGCGGATATGCCATCCAGGGCACATTCGGGCGCTATATCACCCATATTCTGGGCGACTACGACAATGTTGTCGGCCTGCCGTGCATACGTATGCTGAGCGAGATCGAAATGCTGTAACTCAGGATCAATCCCCTGATGGCGCGCACTTTTCGACCCACTTTATAAAGTTGGTCTCTGCACTGCCTGTGCGTTCAGCCATGGTGTGCCCCTGGCCCCATACCGTTGTGAACTTGACGCTCTTGACGTTTTTATTCTGTTTCAGCGCCAGGGCAAGGTTTGTTTCTGTCGTCAGAGCGGTATCGCCCTGATCAATGCCTGTATTTATACGCCAGTATTCTGCCACTGTAGATGTGCCGGCGCCTTTGTAATAGTCGCAGAGATAATACATAGGATTATACATATTGGATCTGTACTTAATGCTGTTTCCCTGAGAGTCTTTATAGGTCAGATCCTTTTTATATGCGCTGACACAGGATGAATCCCATCCGCTCTTTTTTGCGTAGCCGGACTTGTTTTTGCTGAGAAGTCCGGCCATTGTCGCGTCAAAATGCAGACTCTCATGCCTGTCATTTCCGAACAGATTGTTTTCCGCCTGTGATCTGTCAAGCGCATCAAACGCTCCCACGTCCTTGGTTGCCGTCTTGCAGTTTTTAACAAAACCCTTCAGGTTCAACACCGTAGCGGTGTTCTTTGACTTGTTATATTTGATCCATGTACCGTCTGAATTCAGTGATTTGATATACGCGGCTGCCGTCTTATACGTAGTTCCGCTGCCTGAACCTGAAGAGGTACTGCCGCCGATCGCTCCGGACGGCGCTCCTCCGGACGGCGCGGATGAACCACCGAAATTACCTGCCGCCATGGTCTGCGATGACTCTGTATAAGGGAAATCCGTATCCTTCAGAAAATCATTCAGCGACTTCTGAACTACGCCTACCATGTAATCATAATAACTGCCGGCAAGATATATGCCTGAGTCGCTTTTTTTCAGGGAAAGTGTATTCCCATCCGAATCTTTGAGTTTCAGCTTGTTCAGATAAGCCGCGTATGCTTTTGCCATATCATCTGACAGAAGCGAAGTCCACTTGCCTGATGCACGTGTTCCCGCTGCCGCGAACTGTCCCATATTCCATTCATAGGCTTCATCAGCCACATCCAGACTGGTTATCGGGCACCAGCACATAGCTCCGCATATACTGTCTTTAATGTAATCTTTGTCACTGTCGTACATGGCCGCTCCAATGGAAGTCAGGTAATCATAATACATTGAACTGTCTCCCGAAGCGCCCATTATGCTGCTTTGAGCTCCACCGCCGCTGTGTCCGAAGGTGAATATACTGCCGGTATCTCCCGGAAGCGAGTTTTTGTTAAAGCGGTAATAACGCACTGCGGCTTTCAGGTCCGTCACGCCCCACGGCGCACCGCCGCTGTAGTTTGACCCGTTCTCTCTACCCCGCATCCCTGCGTATACATAAACAAAACCAGCCTTGATATAGCTCTTGACGCTGCTGTAGTCGTAGGATGTCGGTGCCGCCTGAGCTGTATATCCCGGCGTGTTCAGCGGAAACACCACAGGCGCCGTTGAAGCTGAATAACCGTTGATCTTCCCGTCCCTATTGACCGTGCATGTATAAGTTCCGTCGCTGTTTTTCTTTCCTTTGAAATACTTACCCGGCACATAGATACCCATCGTTTCGTATTTTGTCGCTGCAGGCCTGGCACAATATTTCACCTTGACTCGCCAATATACATCGTTAGTTTTATCATAATGCCAGCCGCTCCTGCTGATTTTCAGAGCAGAACTGTCCTGGTCGTAGCTTTTGATCATCTTTTTTACCGCTGATGAATCGCTGCTTCCAGTATTTTTACTCTCCGTCTGGCCGCAGCTGCTGAACAGCGTGACCATCGCTATCATAGTTGCAAATATCACAGTCTGTTTTAGAATCCTCTTCATAGCATCCATCTCCTTAAGCAGAATATTATATATCCATAGTACCACCATTGGTCCGGGAGCATAAGTATTTTTTCATCATAGATAATATTTATTTATGTTTCTTTACACGATCATCACAATTGCGAGTTATAATTTGCATAACTTAAAAATAACCAAGTTTATTTAATTAATATTGGACCCGTTATAACTAATAGTTATATTAGTAAAGAGCAGGTGAGTTATATGACAAAAACTTTAACAAAAAGAATGCTGGTGATTTTCCTGTCTGCAATCGTGGCTGTCGCCATGGGACAGTTCATTACCCAGTCTGATTCATATGCCGCGTCCGGTCATCACGATCATCACAGCGGCCAACCGGGCGACCAGTTTCAGCCTCCTGATGATTTTGGCGGCAGCTGGTGGAACGATGATGAGGATGAATACTTTAACGGATCCGGTGATACCGAGATCGCAGAGGATCCTGAAGCTGCGGAATATGCAGTGGGCAATCTGGCGGATGACCTTTCCATTGAGCTTTCCGGAGACGACGAATCCGCAGCCTTTCAATGGTACGAAAATACTGCCGACAGCGAAGAAAACGCCACTGCCATTGACGGTGCCAATGAAAGCACTCTGAGCGGCGACAGCATCTCTACTGCTGCCGCAGGTACCCACTATTATTACTGCGTAGTGACTCTGTCTGATGGAACGGTTCTTACTTCCGGCAGTGCCGAGATAACTGTCCATGATCTGGCATTTACCATTCAGCCTGTGGGCGGCACCTATGCTGTAGGCAAGAATATTACTCTTACCGCTGCATTTATCGGTAATGGCGATATCCAGTGGTACTCAAGCACCGACAGCAGCAGCTGGACGGAGATAGACGGCGCCGATGGAACAAAACTGAGAGTGAGCAGTTCCACCGCAGGTACGACCTATTACAAAGCTGTCGCTACCAACGGACTCGATGAAGACAACGCTGATTTTGTCAGCATATCCAGCAGCATTGCCACAGTGACCATAACCGGTACATCTGTAGTAAAAGCCACCGTCGGCAAGCTCACCTACAAGACTACCGGTGAGTCCACCGCCGCAGTGACCGGAGTCAAAAGCAAAAAATACACATCTTTCACGATCTCTGCCACAGTCACTATTTCAGGCAAGACCTATAACGTGACCGCAGTCAGCTCGGGCGCCTTCAATGGCTGCAGAAAACTGACCGCCGTAACCATAGGAAGCAGCGTAACCTCCGTCGGCACTAAAGCCTTCGGCGGCGATTCCAAACTCAGAAAGATAACTTTCAGCGGTTCGTCTGTGACAGCCATCGGGAAGAATGCATTTAAAGGCGTATATCGCTCGGTTAAATTCGTGGTGCCATCTGAACAGCTTGACACATACAAGACGCTGATCCAGAACGCCGGCGCACCGAAAAACGCCAGTTTCACTATCCTCTGATCTTCAAAAAACACTTGAGCCATCCGCTGACCGGATGGCTCTTTTTCTGTTCTAATCCACAATGAATCTGCACGAATGCATGCCGCTGTCTTTAGCATACTTCTTCGTGAACTTTACGTAATATGTTCCCTTGGACAAAGTAAACTTTCGGCTGTTTCCGCCGGAATACTTTTTCGTGACGGCAGCGCCCCTGCTGTTTATGATCTGCACGTATTCTCTGCCGTTGAAGGTCTCAGACGACACCTGGAAATGGATCCTGTGTCTGGACTGAAGGTATATCTTCACGTACCTGGCGCCCTTGTCGCCTATGTACCGCGGTGCCTGAGCGAAGATATCATAATCATAAGATGAAGCATCTTCTCCCGGCTCGATGATATACAGCCGCGGCAGCTTTCTGGCTGTGCGGAAGCTTGCAGCATACTTGTTCAGCGTGCTGACGCGCATCGCTCCCACATTCATGATGCTGACGTTTGTCCCTTTCGCCCTGGGAAATGATACGCTGTAGTATTTGCCCTTTTTCAGGCCAAAGTAGCTCTTACCTCCATATCTTGTATCACTGAGCGGCCTTTCCAGCCAGTCAACGATCCTTGCGTTGATCCCGCCGACAAAATAAACGCCGGTTTTCTTCGGCTGTATGTACATGGTCACGCCAAATCCATTCGGTACCAGCGTAAACTCCGGCTGGGCATCAAAGGTAAACGTGTTGTAAACGATGCGCACCTTGCCCCAGATAGTCTCACCTGCGCCGCCATTCTCATTTATAGCCAGGTAATATTTCCCCGTCTTCACATAATATCCGCCGTTGCCTTTTGTTTCATCATAGGTCTTTCCATCCAGATTTTCTGTCTGCAGGCACTTTATTTTCTTGTCTGCGCTCCTTGAAGCATCGGAATAGAGACCGACCGTGGTATTTTCAGCATTGAAATCTGTCCATATCACTCCATAGCCCCTCATCTCAATGGGACATACAAGGCACTCCTGATCTCCGAAGGTAATGCTCTCATAGCTTCCCATTTCGCCGGTGTTTTTCACGACTTCCTGAGGCAGCTTGTCATAGTTCACATCAGTCACTGCAAATACAGCAGACGACATGGCGACTGTCATTACTGCCGCTAAAGCGATGATCAAAATCTTTCTCATAATATCGACCTCCGTCATTATTTGGATGATGTCTTATTCTATCATTTTGTTCGTCCCAATAATAGGGACTTTTGTCCACAAAAATTCCTGAATAATTGGACAATCGGTCATTTACACCACAATGTTTATCCATTTTCTGCTTCTGAATCTCGGTATGCTGACAGCGATCCTGATCAGATCCCCCAGTTCCACCGCGATCATAGCCACAGGCAGGCTCCAGCCGAATACCATGACCGCAATAAAAGCGACTGGCACCTGTACACAGAAGTTGCAGAACAGATCCCATTTCATGCAGAACAAGGTATCCCCGCCAGATCTCAATATCCCCACTATCGGCAGGTACCCCAGCATCTTCGGCGTGATACTGACAGCCTGGGCCCAGATAGCCAGCACCAGAAGATGTGTCGTCGCGGCATCAAAATCATATATTCCCGCAATGGGCTTTGCCGCTATAAACATGAAGCCGGTCACGATCACATTCATCACCAGCACCACGTAAAAGGCCAGCACGCCATAGCGATATGCTCTTTTTTTGTTCCCCTGCCCCAAAGTTTCGCCGATGAGCATGGCCGTGGAATTTCCTACGCCGAAGTAAAACGACTGCAGCAGATCACAGACCACATTGACCACCTGCGCCACCGCCAGAGCCGAAGTGCCCAGCCTGCCATAGGCTGCGAATATCAGAGCGAAAGACAGGGCCCAGCCGCCTTCGGTGAACACCACCGGAATGGCCATGCGCATGACCTTGGCGAACAGACTCCTCGGAAATCCGAAAAGCTCGTGAAACGTGCCCCTGAAGGGATGATTTTTTGTTCCATAAACGTAGATCATAATGGCAGCCAGCTCGCAGCACCTTGCGATGAGAGTGGCGATGGCCGCACCCTTGACGCCCATGAACGGCATGCCCCCCTTGCCGAATATCAGCAGATAATTGAGCACCGCATTGATGCACAGCGCCGCCGCGCTGATGGAAGTCACCACGTTCAGCTTCTGGATCGCCCTGGCGTTATACGAAATGACCATGGAAAGTCCCGCTATGGGATAAGAAATGCAGGCGATTCTGATATAATCTGTCCCGAAGCCGATGACCGCCTGATCCCTGGAAAAAAGTCTGATTATATCCGGCCCCAGCGTGTATGCCACAGTCGCTACCACCACCGCGAATACAATGGCGATAATGTAGTCGATCCCGATCAGATGCCTGATCCCCTGCAGATCCCGCGCGCCCCAGTACTGAGCGGTAAACACCGCCGCCCCGCTGAACAGCCCGAACAGAGTCACGACAAAAATAAAGTACACCTGGTTGGCCGCGCCCACCGCCGCCAGCTCCTGCTTGCCAAGCATACCTATCATCAGGGTATCTATCAGATTCAGCCCTATGCTGATAAAATTCTGAAATACGATGGGGATTCCTATGACCACCATCTTCCTGTAAAAATACCCGTCTTCACTGATTTTCGCCGTTTTCTCATTACTCATGGTTTTATTCTATAGGGTCTGCGTGTTTTCGTCAAGGGCAGCGGCGCCACTATTATGAACAAAAATAATGACGGACATGATTCAACATGTCCGCCATCAACATTAATAAGAGGTAAATTAGTATACCTTTACCGTCTTAGGCAATCCTGCTTTCTTGAATATCTTCTTGTAAGCTTTGATCTTGCTGTTAGGTACATTGATCTTGGCTTTTTTGTTGATACCCTTGAATGCACTGGCGCCGACCTTGGTTATTGATTTACTTGTTATCGTTATCTTCTGCAGCTTTTTGGTACCGTAGAAGGTCTTGCTGCCTATAGTCTTGACCTTGCTGCCAAGAGCTACAGTCTTAAGACTGGTGCACTTGTAGAATACGTTATTTCCTACAGTTTTAACGTTACTGCCAAGAGCTACCTTTGTAAGCCTGGTGCACTTGGAGAAGACGCCTGAGCCTACAGTCTCAACATTGCTTCCGACCTTAACAGTTGTAAGCTTTGTACAGTTTGCATAAGCACCCGCTGCTATTGCTGTAACTTTGACCGCTACTCCGTTGACCTCTACTGTAGTAGGAATCGTTACTGTAGTGATTGCTTTGCTTACCGGCTTGGTTACCGTTACAGCTGCTGCAGCATCCGTTGAAGTCGTAACTTTGTAAACACTGTTGTTCTTGCTTGTTCCGGTTGTTACAGTGGTTCCGGCCTTAGGCTGTACAGTTACAGCACATGTGGCTGAAACTTCTCCCATGGCGTAATTGTTAGTTTTTGCAATAATCGTTGCAGTGCCTGCTGCTACTGCAGTGACTTTTCCGGCTGCATCGACTGTTGCTACTGCAGTGTCGCTGCTGCTCCATGTAACTTTGGCTGCAGGATCCTTGGCTGTTGCTGTCAATGCTGAAGATTCTCCTGCTACCAGTCCGAGTGTTGACTGGGACAAAGTTAACGCATTGTCCTTCGGATCATGTGAAACCTTGACTGTGCATGTTGCTGCTGTCTCTTCATAGTTGTAATTAGCAGCTTTCACCGTAATAGTTGCTGTTCCCGGTGCAACTGCGACTACCTTGCCATTTTCTACCTTGGCTACACTTTCATCACTGCTGCTCCATGTGAATTTCGCGTTTGGATCGCTTGCCTTAGCTGTCAGTGTTGAATCAGCTCCGATATAAAGTGACAGATTTGCAGTTGACAGACTCAGCTGATTATCTTTAGCTGCATCCAGTACTCTGACTGAATACTTGCCATTATCCTCTGTTACCCAGCTTGTTTTTGGTACATATTTTGTAGGATCGACCGTAAATGTACCTGCTGTAATATTATACGAAGGAGTACGTCCACCTGCTGTAGGGTAAGTTCTGTAATATGTGTTGATCACCAGATTACCTACAAAATTACCACCTTCAATATTGACTATGCCTTCATCAAATCCTGTGTCAGCTGCACCGTTTGAAATTGCTATGCTGCAACCATTGTCAGGATTAAAATTTCCACCCTTGATAGTTGCTTCATTCCAGTTCAATATAGCCGTCTGATGAATGTTCTTAAAGGTTCCGTCATTTATTATTAACGAACCACAATCATCATTTTTAATCGTATTTAGTCCACCTGAAAAAGTTCCGCCATTTATTGTTAATTTGGCACTATATTCTTTTGCTCCGCTACTCCATCCATTTTCTACTAAACTTGCATGACTTGTCTTGGTGCTGTCCCAGCTGCTATTTTCTATAGTAACACCGGAATTGACTGTAACAGTGCCATGATTTAGCAATGTATAATATGTATCGTTAGTGCGATTGAACGTTCCGCCATTTAACTCCAGAGTTCCGGTATTATTGACTGCTGCGCAGCTGCCGACAACTCCATTACTTACAGTTCCGGCACCTTTAACAGTTAAATTTCCTGAATTGCTAATAGTGTCACCTGAAGCATCATTAGTAATATTGTGTCCGTTCATGTCCAATGTGATTGTTTTACTGGAATCAATTTCGATTCCTTCATTTACATCAGTAAGCAGTTTAACTGTCTGTGGAGTAGATACAGAATCAATTGCGCTCTGAACACTACCGTATCCCTGCTCTCCAACGCTTGCCTTTCCAACGATATAATTTTCATTACTCTTTACAACAGCACTGTCATTAGACACGTAAGCTGCCGGATCAGATGAAAATGTTCCTGCCTTAACTTCTATAGTGCTATTCTTACTCTTAGTGCTCCCAGCTGCTGTACCATATACATGGATAGCATTGTCTTTTTCGCTCTTAACAGTACCGCCATTGATTTCGATTTTACCTATTCCACCAGGATATTCACCATCAAGGTTTGCTCCTGTAGCGTACCCTACTTCAATACCGCCGCATGCAGTCTGAGTAGCATCACCCATCTTATCTCCAGCAGCAGCAGTACCGTTACCGGAAATAGTTCCGCCATTTACTGTAAGATTTCCACCTCTTACTACAATGCCAGCACCTGTAGTTCCTTTGATCATGCCTCCATTGATCACTACATCTCCTGCATTAGGATGATATAGCCCACAGTTTTTCCAACCGGCAGATTGTGTTTGTCCAATCAAAGCTCCGTCATTTACTGTGATCGTGTATCCGCCATCATTAACTGTATTATTATTACTACCGTTTCCACCTACAGCAGCATTGTCCAGACTCTTTATAGTTCCGCCATTGACAGTTAAGTTGCCGCCTTTGCCAAATACCGCAATTCCCATCTCCTGAGATGTGATCGAGCCACTTTCTACAATTACTGAAGAATTTACTGCTTTACTGTGATCTGGTGTTTCATCAGCTATTACAGTTATTCCCTGATGAGCAGCTTTTATGCTGCCGTTTGATGCAGAATCCTTTATGGTAAGTGTTCCGCCTACAACGTAAAAAGCATCTCCGTTATTTGTTTTATCTGTGCCCTTATTTACAGTCAAATTATAACCATTCATATCAAAAACGATATTCTTTGTTACTTGCGCAGTCGTTGTAGTTTCAACATTTGCACCCAAAACAACAGCTCCGCCTTTTTCAATGGCCGCAGTCAGTTCTTCAGCTGTTGTTACTGTAGTCGCAGATGTGCCTTCGCTGGCAAACGCCATCATTGGTGTCATAGCTATGACTACCGTTATTGACAACAGTATCATCAAAGCTTTCTTTCTTAATTTTAACATTATCTCACCTCTTATTCTTGATTCCCTGTGCGGTTCTATCAAAAGGCAGATAATTTCACCTCTTCTCCTATTCAGTTTGAGGACAACAAAAGACACCGCTCCCTTTATGAGATCGCTGTCCATTTTTAATACAATAAAAAATGTTCCCTCTTAATTCGCAATAAAACATTTTGCGCCTTCTTAATAAACCATCGCACATTAACTAATAAATAATTATCACAAAACCATTATACCACTTTAAAGCATGGTGTCAATAAAATGTCAGAAAATAAGAAAACAAAATCACCGGGCGCAAGCGCCCGGTGACCATGTAAGCATTTATGAACTCAATTAAGCGTTCTTCATAGCTGCGTCATGAAGATCCTCAGCCTTATCCCATTCATTGATGATTTCAGGGATAACCTTGTAAAGGTCTCCAACGATGCAGTAGTCAGCAATCTCCATGATAGGAGCATCAGGATCCTTGTTGATAGCAACAATGAAGTCTGAAGTCTGCATTCCAGCCAGATGCTGAATAGCTCCGGAAATTCCGCAAGCGAAGTAGATCTTAGGCTTAACGGTAGTTCCTGTCTGTCCAACCTGGTGTGACTGATCGATCCAGCCAGCGTCAACTGCTGCACGTGATGAACCAACAACTCCGCCAACTTTGTCAGCGAACTTTTTGATCAGTTCAAATCCGGAAGCATCGCCAAGTCCACGTCCGCCTGAGCAGATGATGTCAGCATCAGTAAGGGAAACCATTTCCTTAGCTGATTTAACAACATCCATAACCTCGATGTGGATATCGTCCTTGGAGATCTGTGGCTTGTAAGTGATGACCTCGCCAGTAGCTCCTTCAACCTTGTCTCTTCTCTGCATAACGCCAGGACGTACAGTTGACATCTGTGGTCTGGTTTTAGGGCAGATGATGGTAGCCATCAGGTTTCCGCCGAATGCAGGACGAGTCTGCTTGATGCCTGTTGAAGTATCTTCAGGATCAAGAGTTGAAGTATCAAGAGTAGTCTTCTTCTTTGCAAAGTCGATGTAGCTCTTAACCTTAACGTCAAGTCTTGTGCAGTCTGCAGTCAGACCTGTGTTGCATCTTGCTGCGATTCTTGGAGCAAGGTCACGTCCGATATGAGTTGCGCCGTAGAGAACGATCTCAGGCTTCATCTCATGGATAGCGTCAGTGATAACCTTGGTATATGCATCAGTAGTATACTGCTCCAGAAGTGGATCCTGGATCATGATAACTTTGTCTGCGCCATAAGCGAAACACTCGGCTGCCAGATGGTCGATGTTGTTTCCAACGAGAACTGCACATGTATCAGTATCAGCACTGATTTCCTCAGCCAGTCTCTTTCCTTCACCGATCAGCTCCAGAGCTACGTTCATCAGCTTGCCTTTTCTCTGCTCAGCATAAACCCAGATGTGTTTGTATGCTGACAGATCAGCTGCCTCTTCCTGCTGCACTTCCTTGATTGCTCCGAATTTGCAGGCAGTCAGACACTGGTTACAGAATGAGCACTTAGCGTTGACCTTTGCTACTCTGCCGAGCTTGTTGCCATCATATGGCTCAAACTCAAATGCGTCGTAAGGGCAGGACTTGAAGCAAAGTCCGCAACCTGTACATTTATCTTTTAAAATTTCAATAGCCATTGTTAATCCTCCTCCTAATTAGATTGCTTGCTTATCCTTCAGGTTAACCAGAAGGTTATCAGCGATTTCTTTCTCAGTATCTCCTTCGATAACTACGCCCTTGCCCTTAGGAGCAGGAGTGAATGATCTGAATACGTTTGTAGGAGAAGCCTCAAGTCCAACCTTGTTCAGGTCAACTTCGATGTCAGCGGCATTCCAGGTCTTCATTTCTTTCTTACCAAAGATGCCTGACATTGACATGTATCTTGGCTCGTTCAGTTCTTTGATAGCTGTCAGCATGCAAGGAGTCTGGATCTTGATCAGCTCATATCCGTCTTCCATCTGTCTCTTGACAGTGATGGTGTGCATGTCTTTGTCCATCTTGAATTCCTGTACGTAAGTAACCTGTGGAACTCCAAGTTTCTCAGCAAGCTGAGGTCCAACCTGAGCAGTATCTCCATCGATAGCCTGACGGCCAGCCCACAGAAGGTCGAAGTCTCCAACCTTTCTGACAGCAGCTTCCAGAGTGTTTGAAGTAGCCCATGTATCTGATCCGCCAACGGCTCTGTCTGATACCAGGATTCCTTCATCAGCTCCCTTAGCTATACATTCGAAAAGCAGGTCGTTAGCCTGAGGAGGTCCCATAGTGATAACGGTGATATGTGTATCAGGATATTCATCCTTTATCTTTAATGCTTCTTCCAGAGCGTTGTCATCATCATGGTTCAAAATGCTTGGAACGCCCTCTCTGATCAGAGTACCAGTCTTAGGGTTAATTTTGATAACGTTAGTATCTGGTACCTGCTTAGCGCATACGATAATCTTAAATGCCATTTTCTATTTCCTCCTATCCTTATTTTCCGAAAGTCCTAGCAGCGATTACGATCTTCTGAACTTCTGAAGTACCTTCATAGATCTCTGTGATCTTGGCATCTCTCATCATTCTCTCAACCGGATAATCTGCAGTGTATCCATATCCGCCGTGGAACTGAACGCACTTAGTAGTAACCTTCATAGCTGTTTCTGCAGCGTACAGCTTAGCCATAGCTGAAGCTTCGCCGTAGTCAGCGTGCTGATCCTCAAAGAATGCAGCTCTATAAACCAGAAGTCTTGCAGCCTCGATCTGAGTCTTCAGTGAAGCCATTTCGAACTGAAGTGCCTCCATCTGTGACAGTTTCTTACCAAACTGTTTTCTGGCCTTCATGTAATCAACAGTAACGTCGAAAGCTCCCTGAGCGATTCCCAGTGCCTGTGAAGCGATTCCGATACGTCCGCCGTCAAGAGTTGACAGTGCAACTTTGAATCCGTCTCCAACTTCACCAAGAAGTCTGTCCTCTGGAATTACGCAGTTCTGGAAAATAAGCTCTGTAGTTGATGAAGCGTGGATACCCATCTTCTCCTCAGTCTTTCCGATTGAGAATCCTTCGTCACCCTTTTCAACGATGAATGCGCTGATTCCGCCGTGAGTTCCCTTTTTCTTGTCTGTCATAGCCATTACTACGAATGTGCTTGCATATCCACCGTTTGTGATGAATACCTTGGATCCGTTAAGAACCCATTTGTCTCCATCTTTGATGGCTCTTGTCTGCTGTCCGCCTGCGTCAGTACCGGCGTTAGGCTCAGTCAGTCCGAAAGCTCCGATCTTCTTTCCTGCAAGAAGTTCCGGCAGATATTTCTGCTTCTGCTCTTCTGTACCATAAGCGTAGATTGGCCAGCAGCAAAGTGAAGTGTGTGCTGAAACGATTACTGCAGTTGAAGCGCAGACTCTTGCCAGCTCCTCAACGCAAATTGCATATGAGACCTCGTCTCCGCCAGCTCCGCCGTACTCAGTAGGGAACGGAATACCCATCATGCCGTACTTAGCCATCTTCTCAACAGTTTCCATAGGGAACCTATGCTCCTTATCGATGTCAGCAGCTAATGGTTCAACTTCGTTAGTGGCAAATTCTCTTACCATTTTCCTTACGAATTCCTGTTCCTTCGTTAGTTGAAAGTTCATGTAAATGCCTCCTTAAATTATAATAACGGTCCCTCAGGCTCGAGGGAGGTTTTTTAACCGTTTAACTTACTCTGTTTTCGAAAGTTTATTTTTTAACAAACGAAAAACAGCGCCATATATAGTAAAACACTTTTGTATACTTTTTGCAAGTCATTTTTGCTTTTTTACCAATTCGTGTTCACTCAATTTCAGGGTGATTCGTTTTAGAATCACCACCTACCCCTTATGCCGGCTCAACCTTTGATATCGACTATCTCTTCAGATTTCACCGCGGCTTCTACCAGACCTTCCACGTCCAGCCGTGATTCCGAAGCCTCTATTCTGTCAAGATGCGGCTTTGTCGTCGGATGTTTAGGCAGAAATACGGTACAGCAGTCTTCATACGGTTCGATGGACTTCTCATAGGTTCCGATTTCTCTTGCTTTGTCCATAATGTCGACTTTGTCCATGGCGATGAGCGGTCTCATGACCGGCATCTTCACACAGGCATCGGTAACCACCAGCGCCTCTGCTGTCTGACTGGCCACCTGCCCCAGGTTCTCTCCGGTTATCAGCATCATGCAGCGGCTTTTCTCCGCCACTTTTTCAGCTATGCGCATCATGAAACGCCGCACCAGGATGGTCGTCTCCTCTTCCGGGCAGTTCTGGACGATCTGTTCCTGTATCGGCAGCAGATTGATGACATGGATCTTCATCCTTCCGCTGTATGAAGCGACTATGCCTGCCAGCTCTTCCACCTTCTGCTGGGCCCTCGGGCTCGTGTACGGATAAGAATGGAAATGAACGGCTTCCAGAAGCATTCCCCGCTTGGCCATCATCCACGCAGCCACCGGGCTGTCTATGCCGCCTGACATCAGGATCAGGCCTTTGCCGTTGGTTCCAAGCGGCAGACCGCCGAAGCCCTGTATCTTCTCATCGAAGATGTAAGTTTTGTCATCTCTCAGATCGACAAAAAGCCTGCAGTCGGGCTCGTGTACATCGACCTTCAGCACTTTACAGCCGATAAGCACCTTGGCGCCTATTATCCTGGCTATGTCCGGCGACTTGACCGGAAAGTTTTTATCGGCGCGCTTGGCCTCCACCTTAAATGTCTTGATGTCGCGGTCTTCTATCTGCTTAAGCATGAATTTCACTGCTTCTTCTCCGATGGCATCAAGTTCGCTTGGTGCCTCCACCGCCGGGCTTATCGATGCTACGCCGAAGACTTTGGATATCTGCTTGATAAGTTCTTCAGCGTTGACGTTTTTCTCTGCCCTGACAAAGATGAGGCCCTCGTGCCTTCTCACATCTACGCCTTCCATGCCTCTCAGGTTCTTTCTGATCCTGTCCACCAGCGTCTTTTCAAAGTACGGCTTGTTCATGCCCTTCAGGGCCACCTCGCCGCACCTGACTATAAAAATGTTCTGTTCGTTCATTTGTTCTCCTCTATGATCTATCTGAAGCTTCCCAGCTTGCGGAAGCGCCGGACTGCCTTTTCAAGGCTGTCGAGTACTATATCCATCTCATCTATAGTGTTGTATCTGCAGAAACTGAAGCGGATAGCACCTTCTATTTCCTTATGGGAGAGTCCCATGGCTGAAAGGACATGGCTCTGTCCTTTTTTGTGGGACGAGCAGGCTGATCCCGTCGACACGTATATGCCTTCGCTCTCCAGTGAGTGAAGTATGACCTCGCCTCTGGTACCAAGGAAAGAAACGTTCAATACCGATGAGGCACCGTCCTCCGGGCTGTTGATCTTGACATCACTGATCCTGTCAAGTATCCCCACCTTAAGGTACTCTCTAATTTTGTCCAGGCCGACTCCTGATCTGACTGCTTCTTCATCTCCGGACAGAAGCTGACAAGCGACGCCCAGACCCACTATGCCCGGCACATTTTCCGTGCCTGACCTCTGTCCGCGTTCCTGTCCGCCGCCGACGATAAAGGCCGGCAGATTGACATTTTTACGGGCATACATGGCTCCCACTCCCTTAGGTCCGTGGAATTTGTGAGCGCTGACTGTGACAAAATCGGCGCCGGAGTTTTTCAGATTCACCTTACCGAAGCCCTGGACCGCGTCCGTATGGAAAGCCGCCCCATGGTCGTGGGCTATTTCCGCGGCGGCTCTTATCGGCATCACCGCTCCCGTTTCATTGTTGACAGTCATAACAGAAACGAGAATGGTGTCTCCGTCCACCTCTTCCTCAAGCTGATCCATATTGAGACGGCAGTCTTTGTCCACGCCTATGTAGCTTATCTCGAATCCGCGCTTTTCCAGCCGTTTACAGGCTTCCAGCACTGCCGGATGCTCAACGCAGGACGTGACTATCTTCTTGCCGCGATGTTTCATGGAGTTTGCAATACCGTAAAATACGGAATTATCGCCTTCCGTACCTCCGGAATTGAATATTATCTCATCAGGATGAGCTCCGAACATCGACGCGAACTCGCCGCGGGCCCAGTTCACTTTTTTTTCCGCTGCCAGTCCCATATCGTGCAGTGATGACGGGTTTCCATAGGTTTCCTTCATCACCTTCATCATGGCCTCAGTCACCTCATCAGCCTGTCTGGTCGTTGCACTGTTGTCAAGGTATATCATTTAATCTCCTCATATAATTAATACAACTATAGGGCTGAGCGCCTAAAGGTGCTTCAGCCCTACTGATTTACTGTCTTACTTGGCGTAATCGATGGCACGTGTTTCACGTACGACATTGACCTTGATCTGTCCCGGATACTCCAGTTCAGATTCTATTCTCTTGGAAATATCACGTGCGAGCAATGCGATCTCATCGTCTTTGACTTCTTCAGGCTTGGCGATGATGCGTATCTCGCGTCCTGCCTGAATGGCAAATGACTTGTCTACTCCAGGTGTGGTATTTGCTATCTCTTCGAGTTTCTCAAGTCTCTTGATGTATACGTCAAGGGTCTCGCGGCGGGCACCAGGTCTAGCTGCCGACAAAGCATCAGCGGCTGCAATGAGAACCGCTTCCATACTCTTAGGCTCATAATCGCCGTGGTGTGCTGCCATACCGTTGATTACTGCATCTGATTCCTTGTATTTCTTAAGGATCTGGATGCCTATATCTACGTGTGTTCCCTCATACTCGTGGTCAAGTGCTTTTCCTATATCGTGAAGGAGTCCTGCACGCTTGGCCAGCTTGGTATCAAGTCCCAGTTCTCCAGCCATCAGACCTGACAAATGGGAAACCTCGATGGAATGCTTGAGAACATTCTGTCCGTAGGATGTTCTGAAATGCAGACGTCCCAGGAGCTTGACCAGTTCAGGATGAAGATTGTGGATGCCGGCTTCAAATGTTGCCTGCTCTCCTTCCTCCTTAATAGTCTGGTTGACTTCTTTCTGAGCTTTTTCAACCATTTCCTCGATCTTGGCAGGATGGATCCTGCCGTCTACAATGAGTTTTTCAAGGGCTATCCTTGCCACTTCTCTTCTTACCGGATCAAAGCCTGAAACTATTACTGCCTCAGGTGTATCATCGATTATCAGATCGACGCCGGTCAGAGTCTCTATAGCTCTGATATTTCTACCCTCGCGACCGATTATTCTTCCCTTCATGTCATCGTTAGGAAGATTTACTACTGACAGCGTGCTTTCAGCTACATGATCGGCTGCGCATCTCTGGATGGCGCCGGTGATGATCTCTTTGGCATTTTTGTCAGCCTCATCTTTTGCCTTGGCTTCAATATCCTTGATCATCTGTGAAGCCTCGTGCCTGCAGTCCTTTTCGATACCTTCAAGGAGCAGGGCCTTGGCTTCCTCAGCGGTATAGCCTGAGATCTTCTCAAGCTCCGCGATCTGCTTCTCGTGGTAGGCGTCAAGTTCTTCTTTCTTTCTGGTTATTTCTTTTTCATATTGCGTAATGCGTTCTTCTTTTTTCTCGATTCCTTCTAATTTTCTGTCGACCGCTTCCTCCTTCTGGACCAGTCTTCTTTCTGAACGTTGAATTTCAGCCCTTCTTTCTCTGACCTCTTTTTCAACATCATTTCTCATTTTATGAGCTTCTTCTTTTGCTTCTAATGTGATCTCTTTCTTTATCGTGTCGGATTTATTTTCAGCATCTAAAATTAAATTTTTCGCTTTTTGTTCGGCACTGCCTATTGTTTTCTCGCCAACATTTTTTCTAAGAATATATCCGATCAACAGTCCTGCGACTATTGCTATTACTACTGCGATAACTGTTATTACTGGAGACATTAAAGCACCTCCTTTTCATTATTATTTTATTAAGTTTCCGTATATTTTTTTCAAAAAAAATTGCATTACGTAATTAAATCTTGATATGTTTATATCTTTTATATTATAATGTTCTAGTCAGCATTATGTCAAGAACAAGAGGGGATTTGCATGAACTATTTTTTAAATCTTATAAAAAATATTGACAAGGTCGTTGCAGGGGTCGTTGCAATACTTGCAGTTATCAGCATTTTAATGATCGGAAGCACTCAGATAAGCAGCGGATTCTGGTCTCGAGATGTCATCGTTCAGATGGGAGCCTATTTGATCGGTCTTGTCCTTTTGTTCGTCATCCTCTATATAAATTATATGGTCTTCGACGGACTTGGAAAATATTTATACATTTTAGCTATGGTACTGCAGCTGTCGGTTTACATACCTGGGCTCGGTATAGAGCAGTACGGCTCGCGGGCCTGGATAAACCTTGGATTTACAACAGTCCAGCCTTCAGAAATAGTCAAGGTACTCTTTGTTCTGATCATGGCAGAATATCTTAATAAGCACCATGACGACCTGTACAACTTTAAAGGACTGATAAAATCGGCCGTTGTCGCAGCGCCGATCATACTCATAGTACTGAAGGAGGACTTCGGAAGCGCGCTGGTCTTCGCCGTCATCTGGCTGGCGATGATATTCTTTGCCGGGATCAATATGAAGGTGTTCGCCAAGTTCATCGTCCTGGTCATAGCCTGCATACCGCCTATGTACCTGATGATGGCCAGTTATCAGAAAGAAAGGATCGCGGCGTTCCTGCATCCGTCTAACCTGTCGCTGGGCGGAAATTACCAGGTATGGGAATCCAAGATAGCCATAGGCTCCGGCGGAGTCTTCGGCACCGGGCTCTTCAAGGGTACACAGAAAGCCCTTGATTTCATACCGGTACAAAAATCCGACTTCATATTTTCCGTAATAGTGGAAGAGCTTGGACTTGTGGGCGGGGCCTGCGTTATCGGTCTCTTCACCATCATGCTGATCCGTTTCATGCGCGTTGCCATCAACGCCTATGATCTCTACGGGGCCCTGATCGTCGTCGGATTCATCGGCATGTTCGTATTCCAGATATTCGAGAACATCGCCATGACCATGGGCATCATGCCGGTAACCGGTATAACGCTGCCGTTCCTGAGCTACGGCGGTACATCAATACTTGGAAATATGATGGCTCTTGGTTTCATCATGGCTGTCGCCATACGGAGCAAGGGAATAAACTTCTGATATATGCATTATAAAACCCGCAGGTTCGGTGAACCGGCGGGTTATTTTTATTGTGCAAGTCTTTCAGTAATGTGATCGAAGTTCCGTCTTATGTATGTGCCCTCTTTCAGGACTATAGGCAGTCCCAGATTGGTGGAGATATTTATGTTCTCGTCGAACTGGATTATGCCTATGAGTTCAGGTCTCAGCATGGCTGTGATCTCTCTGAGACGCGGAGTGTATCCGGCGGACATCATCTCGGCTATGACTTTGTTCAATACCACATACCTCTGGCTTATACCCATTTTCTGCAGAGCGCGGTCCAGGATGTCAGCATCTCTCAGTGCCGCATACTCAGGTGTAGTCACAATTATAGCCTCGTCCGCTCCCGCTGCAGCCATTATCAGGCCGTCATCGATACCCGATGGTGCGTCTATGATCACATAGTCGAACCGTTCTCTCAGCTTCTCGCACAGCACTCTTGAATGGAGCGGAGTCAGATCGCCCTTATCGCGTTCCGGAGACGCGCCGATGATGCAGAGTTTCTCAAATCTGCGGTCCTTTATCATGGCCTGTTTGATTTCACATACACCAGTCATCACATCGTATACATCATAGACGACTCGGTTCTCAAGACCGAAATACAGGTCCAGATTACGCAGTCCCATATCCATATCAACTATGACTACACTATGGCCTTTTTGTGCATAAGATGCGCCAAGATTGGCCGCGAACATGGTCTTGCCTGTGCCGCCTTTTCCTGATGCTACTAGATACACCTTGCCCATTTTCTTTCCTCCCCAATCACAAAAATCATTGTACTGTATTAGTTCCTGTTTCATCCGTAGAGGATGTAGATCCTATCTTGTCTCCATAGAGGCTGAAGTATTTCTTCAGAATGGCTCTGTTGACCGGAGCCGCATTGCTGGAGTATCCACCCTGGATCAGCAGTACTGCAACGGCTATCCTCGGGTTGTCCGCAGGCGCCAGAGTCACTGTCCATGAATAGTAATCGTAGGAACCTTTTCCTGAATCTATCATCTTCTGTGTTATCTTATAATTGCTGGCAGCCTTGACTGCAGCATCTACTGTATCGTCCCTGGAAGGATATCTCGACGGGCTCTCCTTCATCAGCTTGGCCATCTGACTGGTTACCTGAGACCACGTTACTGAAGATCCCGCGGCGGAATTCAGACTTCCCAGATGGTTCTTGACATATTTTACTTCACTTGCAGGCTGCGGTATGCCCTGATTCTCGGCAGTACCGGTTTTACCTGCTACGCTTACGCCCAGGGAGCTGAATACGCCTGCCAGGGTTCCGTTGGTAGTTACACGTTTCATGCCTGCGAGAACATCGGGTATGGTGCTGCTCTTCAGCTTTATAGTGCGCCGGCTGCCCGACTTATCTGTAGTTCCTTCATTCTCCACACCCTGGATAACGCTGGCTCTGTTATAGGTACCGCTGTTTCCTACAGCTGAAATGTATGTTACCAGCTGCAGCGGTGTATAGGCATTGTCTCCCTGTCCGATACTGATATTGAACTGGTCACCGACAGTCCACGTCGCCTGACTGAAATAGTCATATTTCAAAGTGGCCGCAACTGAATCCAGTTTGCTTGCCTTGACATCCGTCTTGTTCTTCAGTCTGTTGATCAGTTCTTCATATGACGGGTTATCCTCTATCCATCCGGATATGAGATCAAGCTCGTCTGACAGTTTGGAATAGTCGTTAGCTATCTTCTCCGGGAATATGGTATGAGCTTTGCCGTATAAGTAATTCCAGGCATTCAGTTTGTAGCCCTCCATCTTCCGCTTGGCCGATGCCAGCGGAGTTACGGTCTCGTTGAGCTCTATCCCCGTCTTCTGCCCAAGCCCGAATTCCTTGGCAGTGGCTATGATCTTGTCAACGGTTATCTTCTTGCTGTATCCCAGCGAAGCTCCTGTGCTCCAGTCCTTGCCGGTGGCAATGCAGAAGAAGTAATAGTTGCAGGAATTTCCGATACCTGAAACCAGAGTTTCTGTACCATGATTTCCGCCGTAGTCATTGTACGCCGAGCATGCCCACTGATGGCCGCCCATTTTGATGTATCCCTTATCATAAATGCTTCTGTTAGGGTTCAGCCCGCATTCCAGCGCCGTAATGGCTGTGATCGGCTTGAATGTGGAACCCGGTGCGACTGAAGTCTTGGTGGCATTGTTATATAGCGGTGCCGGCGACAAAGGATCTCTTGCATTCTTGCTCTGAACTGATTTCCATGCTTTAGTGGAAATACCGCTGGCAAAAATGTTAGGATCATAAGTCGGATAGCTGGCCATGGCTATTACATTTCCCGTCTTGACATCCATGGCTACAGCAGCACCGCTCTGGCACTGACCGCCTATGGACTGTATCTTGCTCTTCAGAGCACTTTCAGCAGTTTTCTGAAGATCCAGATCCACCGTAAGGAACACGTCCTTGCCCTTTTTCGGCGAAGTGTTGCTTATTGTTGACACATACTCTCCGGAACTGTTGACTTTGATTTTCTTGACGCCTGCCGTACCGTGAAGCTGGTTTTCATAGGCTGACTCGATACCGTCTATACCGATGAGGTCCGTGGCACTGTAGCCCAGTTTATCCACATAATATGAAGTCTTGTCCTCGGAAATACTTCCCATATAACCCAGTATATGAGCCGCCGCACTTCCATTAGGATAATATCTCTTATACTGAGACGAAATGCTTGCACCCTTGATTTCTGATTCCTCGATGACCGCTATGGTCTTATTGGAAACATCCTTGGCAACGGTAATAGGTATATATCTTGTAAAGCCGTTGGTGGCTATTTCATTCCTTATTATGAATATCTTGCGTGCCTCGCTGTCGCTTAGAGACTTCTTGACCTTATATGTCTTTCTGAGGTATGCAAAACACTGCTCGGCGCTGATTCCCTTGGCTATCTTTTTATCGGAATATCCCCATTTGCTCAGAAACTGATCTTTCTGAATGTCATAGGTGTATTTCATCGATTTTGCCGAAATCGGAACCGTCAGGTTTTCCGTATCCTCCAGTTCGCTCATCGCCTCATATCTGGTCATGCTGTCTGATATCTTATACCTTTTCCTCAGAGCTCTGAATGCCTGAGAAGCTGTCATATCAGTCGGAAGCTCCATCTTGCTAAGCCAGCTTTGTATCTGCTTGTCATAGGTGTAATAGAAATCCCCATTCGAATTTATCTTGATAGGGAAATTATCCGTGTATTTGTCTCCGTTCTGCTTAAGCGTATTGATCAGTTCCAGCGTTGAATCGTTGATCTGATCAGTCTTCAGCCCGCTGGAATTGTAGACTACCGTGAATATCTGCTTGTTGGTAGCTATGACCTTGCCGTTGCAGTCATAAATATTGCCTCTCGGAGCAGATGTGTAAATTGACTTGACGCTCTGCTGATTGGCTTCGTTGGACCATTTGCTGTTCTGCAATACGGTAAGAACAAAAATTCTGCTTACCAAAATAATCATCAGTATCGCAATGACACCGACTATTATATAATATCTGTTGCTGAATACTTCTTTTCCCCTGTTGATCTTCATCCAAAAAACCTGTCTGTTCTATGAGGTGTAACTTTTCTGATCATAACCAAATAAATAATCATAAATGCAATAGCGTTGAAAATCACTTCCAGCGGCATGCTCTTGAGCACATAAAGGAATCCGTATGTACCGCCTGCAATAACTGAGATCAGCCAGTAAACTACTGAGTATACCAGTGTCACGAGCACTGAAAGCACCAGTGAATTGACTATATTCTCCGAGTTGAAGTAGTACTTGAAAACCAGTATGCATACTTCGACTATAAGCATTGTAAGCATGCCCAGGCCTATAAACAGTCCAAAGGTAATATCCATGATCAGAGCAAATACAACTCCGAATGCCATCCAGATGATATTATCGTCGCAGATGTACGTCAGCACCGCCGTAAGACACAGAATAAGGTTGGGAACAGCTGATATTCCCGGAAACAGTGCCTGCAGGAACTGCTGAAGTATGAACGCCGCTACGAATGCAAAGGTCCCCTTTAGAAAGTTGTTCATATGAGCACCGATACCTTCTGCAATGATTTAAAATCTACAGCCGGTCTTACTGTCACCTTCTGAAGCTGTTCATTGCTGTCATAGCTGACCTTTATTATCTTTCCGATGACTATGCCCGACGGGTATCTGCCCATACCGGACGTGATCAGCGTATCACCCTCTGTTACAGTGGCTTCGCTGTCAAGGGTGAATCCCGTCAGCGTTCCATCACTTGCTTCTTCCAGGATACCCAGGATCTTCAGATTCCCGTATACCTTGAAACTGATCTTGCTGGACTCATCGACGACTGAAACCACCTTGGACCAGCCATAACCTACTGACTTGACCTTTCCAACAAGGCCGTCGCCGTTCACAACAACGTCGCCTTTTTTTATGCCTTTTTCACTGCCTATGTTGATGGTGAAAATATTCATCCAGTTGGTTCCGTCCATGGAAATGACATCGCCTGAAATCAGCTTGGTGGTATCGCCTTTTCCTTTGTATTTCAAAGCTCCCTCAAGGTTCTTCAGCTCGTCGAGCTGATTGGCGGTGAGGGTAAGCGAAGTTACTTTTTTCTGCAGCGCCTGGTTTTCCTCTTTCAGCTGCTCATTTTCCTTCTTCAGCGAATTATACGAGAAAATGCCGGAAACTCCTCCGGATATCTTATTCGCTGCAGCTGTAAAAGGCTGCTCGATTTTACCAAGTACTGTTCCAGCGGCCCCCGATGCCGCATTGCCGGTGCCCCCTGATGCTACAGAATAGATCAGAAAGGAAACAGCCAGCACTATGACGATCAGTAGAAAACTGACCAGTTTGTGGTCTTTGATCCATCTCATCCCAGTTAATCCTATCCTCTATGAATGGTATTTGCGTATACCTTAAGTTTATCAATATCATTCAGGCTCATTCCGGTACCTGCTGCCACTGCCTCAAACGCGTTTTCAGCAGTCTGCACCTTCATACCTGTTCTCTTCTCTACCATTTTATCCAGATTATGTATAAGTCCGCCGCCGCCGGATATCATCATACCGGTGTTGGCAATATCTGCCGCGATCTCAGGAGGTGCCTTCTCGATGGTTGATTTGATGCCGTCCACCACGATCTCTATGGACTCCTGCAGCGCCATCATCATGTCCCTGTTCGTAACGTCTATAGTCTTTGGCAGACCTGAAATAATGTCCCTGCCGCTGGCCTTGACGGATTCGATTATCTCATCTCCGTTTTCGTCCAGATCTATGCTGGCGCAGCCGACCTTTATCTTCAGCTGTTCTGCTGTTCTCTCTCCGATGAGCAGTGCATGTCTCTTTCTCATATACTGAATAACGGCCTCGTTGAATTTGTCTCCGGCATATCTGATAGATGTAGCCGCAACTATACCACCGAGTGCAATGATAGCGATGTCGCTTGTCCCGCCGCCGATGTCCGCGATCATACATGCATCTGAACTGTCCACATCAAGCCCTGCTCCAATGGCAGCCGCCATCGGCTCTTCAAGTATATATACTTCAACAGCGCCCATCTGTCTGACAACTTCTTCAACGGCTCTCTTTTCTACTTCTGTAACGCCGCTCGGCACTCCGACTACTACACGGAAGTTCTTTACCTTGTTCGCTGACACAGCCTTTTCTATGAAAGCCTTGAGCATATCTGCAGTCCTGTCAAAATCCGATATAACTCCATCCTGCAGCGGTCTGATGACATCGATGTTTGCCGGTGCCTTGCCTATCATATTCTTGGCTTCCATACCTACTGCAAGGGTGATACCTCTTCTGTTCTCCACAGCAATTACAGACGGCTCGTTCAGCACGATACCGCTGTCCTTGATGTAAATCAAGGTATTGGCAGTCCCCAAATCAATTCCCATATCCTTCGTCAGCATTTTAAACATTATTTTACCTCCAAATAGTTTTGCCCGATTTATTTTATTATATCCATTGCCCGCAGGCTCCTGAAATTACCATCACCTATTATAATGTGATCCAGCACTCTTATTCCCAGTACTTCTCCCCCGTATACCAGTCTTTCCGTAGTCCTGATATCTTCGTCACTGGGGCTTGGATCCCCACTTGGGTGGTTATGCACAAAAATAACTCCCGCGGCGCTTTTCCTTATAGCCTGGCTGAATACTTCGCGCGGGTGTACTACTGTGCTTGATAATTCGCCTACTGACACATTATCGACTGAAATTATTTCTCCCTTGGCGTTTACCAGCACCGATTTGAAAAACTCTTTCTTTTCATATCTCAGATCCTCCATGAACATTGATGCCACGTCATCAGATGACGATATGGCTCTGCGTCCGGGAGGTCTGCTGGTTGCTATCCTTTTTCCAAGCTCAACAGCCGCCAGAATGGTACACGCCTTGCCCTTTCCGATCCCTGAAATCTGTATCAGGTCGTCCAGGCCGACGCTGCCCATACTGCTGAGCCCCTCTTCACAAATAGACAAAACTTCTTCTGCCAGATGTATAGAGGAACTGTTCCTGGTTCCGGTGTGAATTATCAGGGCCAGGAGCTCTGCGTTAGACAGAGCTCCCACTCCCTGCTTCAGTGTCTTTTCTATTGGTCTTTCGTCTTCAGGCAATGATTTGATAAGCATATTCTACCTCCATGCTATAAATCGCCTGAATCCACTCACTTTATGAATGCCCTTCTGATCACAAAACAGCAAATTAAAGTAAATTAAATTATATCATTATTCACATCCATATACAAGAGCTATTTGCCTTGTTACAGTCTGTGCATGAACAGTCCGCTACCCAGCTTAGGCTCAAACCACGTTGATTTTGGAGGCATTTCCAGTTCCCCGTCAGCTACTGCAAAGAGTTCGTCAACGCTGAGCGGGTAAACTGCTATGGCCAGCTTCATGTCGCTGTCTGCTCTTCTCTTCAGCTCTTCCAGTCCTCTTATGCCTCCGATGAAGTCTATCCTGTCGCTTGTTCTGGGATCCTCTATTCCAAGAATCGGATCCAGCAGATTCTTCTGCAGTATTGAAACATCAAGGGAACCGATGATATCAGAAGGTACCAGCTTATCCTGAGCTGTCATCTTATACCACTCACCATCGACGTACATTGAGAATTCCTGTTTTTTCTGAGGTCTGTATGGTTCTGATCCCATGTTCTCAAGTTCGAATCCCGCCGCCTTGATCTTGTCAAATAACTCCTCCTTGCTGTATCCGTTGAGATCTTTCACTACTCTGTTATAGTCGAAGCACTTGAGATCGCTGTCCGGAAGAATCGCAGCCATGAAATAGTTGAATTCCTCGTCTCCGGTATATCCTGGATTCTCCTGTCTTCTCTTGGCACCCACTTTGGCAGCTGATGCACTTCTGTGATGTCCGTCGGCTATGTACAGTGCAGGGATCTCCTTGAACAGATCTTCGATGCCTCTGATCAGTTCATCGTCATCGATGACCCACAGAGTATGGCCGATGCCTGTCGGATCGGTGAAATCATATTCAGGATCATGAGCATTCATGAATCCCTCTACGATGGTCCTGATCCTCTTGTCATCTTTATAAGTCAGGAATACCGGCTCTGTGTCCGCATTGCAGGCATCAAAGTGGTTGATTCTGTCCTGTTCCTTCTCTACTCTTGTGAGCTCATGTTTTTTGATGGTATTGTTCATGTATTCATCTACGCTGACGCATCCAACTATGCCGGTCTGATAGCGTCCGTCCATCTTCTGCCTGTAGATATAAAAAGCAGGCTTTTCCTCTTCAACAAATACACCTTTGTTCAGGAACTCATCGATGTTTTCCTTAGCCTTCTGGTAAACGGCAGGACTGTACGCGTTCTTCTCTTCAGGAAGATCTATTTCAGATCTGCATACATGAAGGAAGCTGTACGGATTGCCCTTCGCCATCTCTGCTGCCTCTTCTCTGTTCATAACATCATACGGCAGAGACTCAACCTTCTCCGCATACTCTTTTGCCGGCCTGATGGCCTTGAATGGTCTTACTGTAGACATTTTAACTCTCCTTATCTTAAACTATAGCGTTATAAATGGTGTCGATAACTTCTTGAATACTCATGTCAGTAGTATCGACCTCCACGGCGTCCTCCGCCTTTCTCAGCGGATTCAGCGCGCGGTGTGAATCGTTGTAATCGCGCTGTTGGATGTCCTTAAGCGTTTCCTCAAAACTTACATCCTGCCCCTTTTCCCTGAGCTCCTGGCATCTGCGCCTGGCCCTTTCCTCTGCCGAGGCGGTGAGGAAGAACTTGAACTGCGCGTCTGTAAAAACATTAGTGCCTATATCGCGTCCGTCCATGACCACGCTCTTTCTGTGGCCTATGGCCCGCTGTTCTTCAACAAGCTTCTCACGCACCATACCGATGGCTGAACATTCCGATGCCGCCTTTGACATCTCCGGCGTACGGATCTTTCCGCTGACATCCTCTCCGTCTAACAAAATCGTTCCGGCGGAATAATCTATGGTAGTGGTATCAAGCATTCGCTTCAGTTCCGTCTCCTGGTCAGGTCTGATGCCCTGGCAAGACATCTTGTATCCCACTGCTCTGTACATAGCTCCCGTATCGATATAGTCGATCCCCAGTCTCTGAGCCACTGCTCTGGCAATGGTGCTCTTGCCTGCACCGCTTGGTCCGTCGATAGCTATTCTGATAATTTCTCCCATTCTCTGCTCCTAATAGTTGTTTTCTTCGGCATCGACCAGATCGTCCGATTGTGGTTTCCGCCTTTTATCATCTGACTGCTCAGCCCTTTTTCTCATATCCTCATTGTTCTTATTGCCTACAAGCTTTTCTATTTCCTTGATAAATGTGTTCACGTCTGTGAACTGCCTGTAGACCGACGCGAAACGAACATAAGCGACCTCGTCCACCTTCTTGAGTTCATCCATGACCAGCTCTCCTATGAATTCGCTCTTCACTTCCTTTTCCATAAGGTTGTTGAGCCCGCGTTCGATATCGTTGGTCATCCTCTCGATCTCTGCCATCGGCACCGGCCGCTTCTCACAGGCCTTGATGATGCCGTTTGATACCTTGCTGCGGTCAAATGCTTCCCGCTTCCCGTCTTTTTTGATTATCATTATGATGGATTCCTCTACCTTCTCATAGGTGGTGAATCTCTTTCCGCAGCGTTCACAGCCGCGGCGTCTTCGAATTGCATGCCCGTCCTCTGTGGGTCTTGAATCGATGACCTTGGTTTCCAGATTTTCACAATATGGGCATTTCATATATCTTCCTCCTAACACATCCTGTCACACTGACGCAACACGCATATATATTTTACTACATTGTGTGTTTTAATTCCATTATTTTTACGATTTTATGCAACAAAAAGCACCTCGGCGGGTCTGAAGCCGCAGGCCCCAGGTACCGAAGTGCTCAAAAATACCTTATTTAGCTTTTCCGTAGTCCATGACCTTGTCGAGGACCTTGTTCAGCAGCAGATTTGTTCTGAAATCGTTTTCCTCTGCATACTCCTGAATGGATTCATTATACTGCTTCTTGAATGTAGCCTCCGTGAATCCGGCATTGCTGAGAAGATCGCTCAGATACTTCTTGTACTCTTTGTTAGTGACCTTAAGTCCCTCTTTGTCTGCGATGTAATGCATAACAAGCTTCTGCTTTACGACAGTCTTGGCATAAGCCTTAGCCTGCTTGTTGAAATCACTTTCAGACATGTTCATGTACGACTTGAGGAATTTCTTCCAGGTCATATCATAGCTCTTGGCCTGCTTCTTATATTTCTGGGTGACCTGTTCGATCTCATATTTGTACTGCTTATCAGGGTATTTCTTGATCGTTGAGGAAGCAACAACTATGTTCCACAGCGTATTCTTCACATTGGTCTCCGCGTTTTCCTTCTTGGTCTTCAGCAGATCCTTCTTCACAGATGCTTCGTAAGCGGCGATCGTATTGTACTTGGAGTATTTCTTGACAAACGCCAGGTTATATTCCGGTGTAACAGTTACCTGCTTTGAGTTGATGGTAACCGTGAAAACCACCTTCTTGCCCGCCACCTTGCTGTTCGAATAGTTTGAAGGGAACTTAAGGTTAAGCGTAACCTTGCTGCCTACTGACTTTCCGATAAGTCCATCCTCAAATCCCGAAATCATGCTGGATGAGCCTATAGTGATATTCGTGTTGTCAGCGCTGCCGCCGCTGAAGGTCTTTCCGTCGATCTTACCCACGTACGAAATGCTGATTGTATCGCCGTCCTTAACAGTACCGGTCTTGACTGTTTTGGTAGTGGCTTTGGCCTTTACTCTGGTCTTGATTTCGCTCTGTATCTCCTTGTCCGTAACGGTAGCAGTTATTTTGTTATAACTTAATCCCTTATACGTACCAACTTTGACATACTTGCTGTAATCAAGATTATATTTGGCGGTAAAGAACCCAAACACATCAAATACAAACACTAATAAAAGTGCCGCGACTACGATGACAGCAGCTCCTATCGAACATCCGATAATCACTTTCTTTTTTTTGGTCATATCATTTCTCCCCTATGTATTTAGTAATCAAAAAATGCCTTCAGGCAATATATAATTTGATTTTAACACCTTGTATACACCTTTTCAAATAAAAACTATATATTTCACCAAAACATCACAATTTTGTTCTTGCATTGGACACAGAATTCTAATATAATGATAAATGTCAAAAGGAGGGAGCAATCCCACTTTTGAACGTTCTTTCTTAATTAAATAAATATCGCAGCCAAAAGACCCTGTTTTCGGACGGGGCCTTTTGGTATTTTTGATCAATATTCTGTATCCTGAATCTGAATAGACGAATGATCGCCAGTTCTGATCGTCAGCAGCACATTTCTGGCTATCATCTTCTCATTTCTTTCAATATTCTGGAACATCGCCGCTTTATCTTCGATGATAGCCAGTATCGATCGTCAGCAGCACATTTCTGGCTATCATCTTCTCATTTCTTTCGATATTCTGGAACATCGCCGCTTTATCTTCGATGATAGCCAGTATCGATCGTCAGCAGCACATTTCTGGCTATCATCTTCTCATTTCTTTCAATATTCTGGAACATCGCCACTTTATTCTCGATGATAGCCAGTTCTGATCGTCAGCAGCACATTTCTGGCTATCATCGGGGATCCGCCAGGCCCATTTTTCACATAAAAGATCACCTGACCAGCGCATCTGATCAGGCGACAATGAAAAATTCATGCTGTTGTTAAAGCTGACAGAATCTGTCAAATCCAAAATTGAGTTCGGCTTTGTTGTGACAGTCGCTCGACAGTATTATCGGGCATCCCAGACGGTCGGCTTCATCTAAAATGAACCGGTCAGGGTAAGGTCTGGTGCGATAACCTCTGGCCATTGCACCGGTGTTTATCTCGATGATGGGACGTGTCCTGGCCACAGAAGCGAGCGCACGGAGGGCCGCCTTCTTATACCAGGTGCTGTGCTCATCGAAATAGCGGTTTCCCTCATTGAATTTGGTGACTATATCGAAGTGGCCGACGATGTCGGCGCCGGTTTTATCGATTATACCTGCGACAGTATCGTAATAAGCCTCTACGTAGCCGCGGTAATCTCCATCAAAATATTCGTCAACGAATCGCTGAGTCTTTTCTGCGGTATCGTCTACGCTAATATATACACCGTCTTTCTTCACATAGTGTACCGAGCCGATGATGTATTCATACGGAAAATCGTCGGGTTCACTGTAGTAGTCGCGCTCAATGCCAAGGCGTACAGTGATGCGGTCCGCGTATTTCTTCTTCAGTGCCAGAACGGACTCTCTGTATTTCAGGGTATTTTCCCTCGTCATGCAGACATCCAGGTCGTAGTCGGCGTATTCGTGCCCTGAAAATCCCAGGACTTTGAAACCCAGCTCCAGGGCCCTTTGGATCAGCTCTTCAGGATCGTCATGTCCGTCGCAGTATTTAGTATGGGTGTGGAGATTGAAATCCCCGTCAGCATTCAAGATATTCATTCTGTCATCTTCTCCTGTTTGACCTTGTGGTCTATGATGTGTCTGGATTCCAGCTCAGACATGACCTGATCAGGGCTGATGCCCATTTCCACCATCATCACCAGCACATGGTAGGTCAGATCTGCTATCTCGTACACGGTCTCTTTTTTGTCTCCCGCTTTGGAGGCGATGATCACCTCAGTGGATTCTTCACCAATCTTCTTTAATATTTTGTCTATGCCTTTATCAAAAAGATATGACGTGTATGAGCCTTCCGGCATCTCCGCCTTACGGCCCTGCAGCATCTCGTAAAGTGACTCTGCTGAAAACTCTGAAGGATCACCTCCGAATTCCGCCAAAGGATACTCGAAACACGAGTCCGTGCCCAGATGACATGCCGGCCCGTCTTTGTTCACCAGCACTGTCAGGGCATCTCTGTCACAGTCAGCGGTGATGCTAACCACATGCTGACGGTTGCCCGAGGTCTCGCCCTTTCGCCAGAGTTCCTGCCTCGATCTGGACCAGAAACATGTGGTCTTCTCACGAAGAGTGATCTCCAGGCTTTCTCTGTTCATGTAAGCCAGCGTGAGCACGCGCCGCGATGAGGCATCCTGCACTATGGCAGGAATCAGTCCCCTGTCGTCAAATTTTAATTCATCTATTGAAACCATTATTTATCTCCTTACGTTGATGCCTGCCGCTGCAAGCTGTTCCTTGAGTTCCGGTATGGGTACTTCTCCAAAGTGGAATATGGACGCGGCAAGTCCCGCATCGATATCTGGTATCTCGCGGAAAAGATCTATGAAATCCTGCGCCGAACCTGCGCCGCCCGATGCTATGACCGGAACAGAAACCACATCCTCCACCGCTTTCAGCATCTCTATATCGAAGCCGCCTTTGACGCCGTCGGTGTCGATGCTGTTCACCACGATCTCCCCAGCGCCGTCAGCTTCACCTTTCTTTATCCATTCAATGGCGTCAAGCCCGGTGTTTTCCCGGCCGCCTCTGGCGAAAACTGTGAATCTGCCGTCCACCCGCTTAACGTCCACCGACAGTACGACGCACTGATTGCCGTACAGGCGTGCTGCCCTTCCTATCAGCGACGGATCTCTGATCGCTCCTGAATTTACCGATACCTTGTCGGCTCCGCACTTGAGCACTCTGTCAAAATCCTCCACGGTATTGATACCGCCTCCCACGGTCAGGGGGATGAAAATGGTCGATGCCACATCTCTCAGCATGTCTGTGAACAGCTGACGATCCTCCGCCGAAGCGGTGATATCATAGAACACCAGCTCATCGGCCCCGTGGTCACTGTAGTATCTGCCCAGCTCCACAGGCGACGAGACATCAGCAAGGCCTTCAAAATTCACACCTTTCACCACTCGTCTGTCCTTTACGTCAAGGCAGGGTATTATTCTCTTAGTTATCATTTATCTGCAAACTCCTTGATCACTTCCTGAAGGTCCAGCGCTCCGGTGTAAAGAGCCTTGCCTATTATGGCTCCGTCCACACCTATGGAAGCCAGCTTTTCCATATCCGTCATGGACGATATGCCGCCGGACGCGATTATGTCCACATAGCCGCCGTAATCCTTGACCAGAGTCCTGTAAAGCTGTACATTGGTGCCTTCCATAGCGCCATCCTTTGCTATATCAGTACAGATTATGGTCTTGACGCCATCATCGATGAGCGTCTGGAACATATCGTCCACAGTGATGTCTGTAACATTGGTCCAGCCTTCTATGGCCACATTGATTCCTGTTATGTCGACACCCACTGCCACGCTGCGCCCGTGCTTTCTGATCATCCTCCCTGTAAACTCGGGATCCTTGATGGCCATAGTGCCAATGATCACTCTCAGCGCGCCCACCTTGGCGTATTCAACCACTATATCTTCATTTCTGATGCCGCCGCCTATCTCCACTTTCAGGTCAGTTCCCTCGATGATATCGCGAACTGCCGCGAAGTTTGGCTGCGATCCGTCTATGGCTCCGTCCAGGTCGACGACATGAAGATATTCCGCGCCCTTGGCCTCGAATTCCTTTGCCACCGCAAGAGGATTCTTTCCATAGACTGTCATTTTATTAAAGTCGCCCTTCAACAGACGGACTACGTTTCCATCCTTTAAATCGATTGCCGGAAAAATCTTCATAACCTACCTCCCTGTTCTCGAAGAACAATATCCTTCATCAGTTACAATTCCACAAATGCTTTCAAAATCCTCATACCCACGTCACCGCTTTTTTCCGGGTGGAACTGAAGACCGTATACATTGCCCGATGCCACCGCCGCGGTGAGTTCTGCACCGTACTCAGTGGTGGCGATGACCGAATCTTCACAGTCCGCTCCATAATATGAGTGGACAAAATAAACAAAATCTCCTTCCCTGATCCCGCTGAAAACAGGGCTTATTTCCCTGCTTTCAGGAAAATGCAGCGCGTTCCAGCCTATATGAGGGATCTTGTAACCCGGCGGCACGACCCCCTCCATGGAGACCACACTGCCCTTAATGAGACCCAGACCCTGATGCTCGCCATATTCCAGACTCTTTTCAAACAGAAGCTGCATACCCAGGCAAATGCCCAGAAGCGGCTTGCCGCTTTCTGCCTCCTCGATGACCACCCGGTCCAGTCCAGTCTTTCTCAGCTTATCCGCCGCATCACCAAAGGCGCCTACGCCGGGCAGTATTATTTTGTCTGCACGTCTGATCTCATCCGCATCTCCCGTCAGCATGACATCTGCCCCTACCCGGGCAAAGGAGCTGTAAAGAGAAAAGATGTTGCCGACGCCGTAATCAACTATCGCTATCATTATTATAACACACCTTTCGTCGATGGTACCTCATACTTGTATTTTTCATCTATGGAAGACGCCTGATCCATGACTCGTCCGAATGCCTTGAACATGGCTTCGATGATGTGGTGGGTATTTTCTCCCGACAGCATGCGGAAATGCAGCGTCAGATCCGCATTGCGCACAAACCCAAGAAAGAACTCTTTTACAAGCTCCGTATCCATATCTCCCACCTTTGCCTGAGGCATGACCGCGTCGAATCCCAGATATCCCCTGCCGGAAATATCCACGGCGCACATCATAAGCGTTTCATCCATTGGCAGTATCATATCTGCATATCTTCTTATTCCTCTTTTGTCCCCGAGAGCCTGACTGAAAGCCTGCCCCAGGGCTATTCCCAGATCCTCTACCGTATGATGATAATCCACCTTAGTGTCACCGTCGCATTTCACGGTCAGGTCGAACCTTCCGTGACGTGCGAAAAGCTCCAGCATGTGATCCAGAAAACCGCAGCCGGTGGCCACATCATACCTGCCGCTGCCGTCCAGGCTAAGTTCCAGCCTGATATCGGTTTCCGCCGTTTTTCTGTTTATCGAACCATTCCTCATTGTCCCGGCTCCTTTCCTCCGTCATCGATGATGTCGCCGATCTCGGCGACCAGCTTTTCCATCTCATCCCGCGTTCCTATGGTTATCCTGTTGTACTGTCTGATGGCCTCACTGCCGAAATGACGCACCAGTATTTTCCGCTCCTTAAGTTCCCTGTATAGCCTCTCCCCATCTATGACATCGTTTTTAACAAAGATGAAGTTGGCCAGAGAAGGTATCACCTGAAATCCCAGCTCCGTCAGCTTCTCCACGGTCCATTCCCGCGTTGCCGCTATCCTGCTGCAGTTTTCCATATAATACCCGTTCTCTCCGATGGCGGCCGTACCTGCCGCCGCCGTTACAGAATTGACGTTATACGGATTTGTGGAATACTTCAGCTTTTCCAGATCCCTTATGAGAGTTTTCGATCCCAGGGCAAAGCCCAGCCTGGCTCCTGCCAGACTCCTGGACTTTGAAAAAGTCTGTACTACCAGCAGATTATCAAACTCCCGGGTCAGCTCCACTGCCGTGGTACCGCCGAAATCCACATACGCCTCATCTATGATGACAGGTTCCCTGCCGTTGGCACCCGCGATCCTGCTGATGTCATCCAGGGTTATGGCCCGTCCTGTCGGCGCATTGGGATTGGCTATCACCACCGTTTTGTTCTTGCCCACATAATCCTCAGGATCTATGACAAAACCTTCCTTAAGCGGTACCTTGACAAAATCAGTGCCGTGAAGTTCTGCAAACACCTCATAAAATCCGTAACTTATCTCAGGGAACATTACTCCCTTGCCGCAGAATCCCATGAACACAAAGTTCAGGATATCGTCAGAACCATTGGATACAAAGACGTTGCTGCTTTCCACGCCGTAAAGTCCGGCTATGGCCCTTTTCAGCTTCGTGGAATCGGGATCCGAGTACAGCCGCAGCCGCGTGGCCGCCGCTGCATCTGCCACCGCCGCCACCGTGGCCGGTCCCGGCGCGTATGGCGACTCATTGGTGTTCAGCTTGATATATGCCTGATCCTTCGGCTGCTCCCCCGGCGTGTATTCCTCCAGAGCCGCGAATCTCTCATCTAAATAGGTATTCATCTTCTGTTGGCCTCCAGTTCCGTGGATATCTCCAGCTCAAGAGCGTTCTTGATATTCTCGATCTCCCTGGTCTTGAATCTGAAGCTGGCTTTGTTGGCGATCAGTCTGGCACTGATCTGAGCTACGGTGTCGATGACCTCCAGCTGGTTCTCCTTGAGAGTTTTCCCGGTTTCCACGATATCCACGATGACATCCGACAGTCCCACCACCGGCGCCAGCTCGATGGAGCCGTGCAGGTTGATGATATCTATGTCGCGGCTCTCCCTGTTGTAAAAATCTCTGGTTATATTGGGGAATTTTGTCGCCACTCTCAGGGTCCTGTCTGTGATCTCTCTGGTCCCTTTCAGGGCCGCCACCGACATCCTGCATTTCCCTATCTGCATGTCAAGGAGTTCATAGACATCCGGTTCATATTCCAGTATGATGTCCTTGCCGGCGATGCCGATATCGGCCGCGCCTCTCTCCACGTATATGGTCACATCGGATGGCTTCACCCAGAAATATCTGATGCCCTTCTCTTCGTTTTCAAATATCAGCTTGCGGTTGTCCTCCTTGATCGAAGGGCACTCATAGCCTGCAAGCTCGAACATGTCGTATACCTTTTTCCCAAGTCTTCCCTTGGGAAGCGCCACATTAATCATTTTGTTCAACGGTGATCACCTCACTTTCCTGCAGTCTGATCATTCTGCGGTATTTCAGTCTCTTAGGCACCGAGCGTTCCACCATCACCGACTCTCCGGACGCGTTGATATCACGCAGTGTCCTGTAGATGGTCTCCATGTCGTCACTCTCATCATAAATAAAGACCACATCGACGTCGAAATTCTTCTCGACGACATCGAGACGGTCCAGGTTGTCCAGGTATACGGCAAAGCCTATTGCTCCGCCTTCTTTGTCCATCCGCTCCATGAGCTTGTCGTACTGCCCGCCTGAAAGTATGGCGCTTGGCACTCCCTTGACAAAACCTTTGAAGAGGAATCCGCTGTAGTATGTAAGATCGTTGACTATGGAAAAGTCGATGTTGACCTTGCCCGCCATTTTGTTCTGAGCCATCAGGTCCAGAACTCTGGTAAGCTGATCCAGCGCTTCTCTGCCCTTATCTCCAAGCTGCAGCCCGCTGATCTTCTTAATGACCTTTCTGTAGTCACCGTATGTCGATACCAGGATCTCCAGTGACCGTATTATATTTTCATCTATACTATGGGCATGGCATATGGATTTGATCTCATGGATGTTTTTCTCGCCGATGCACCTTATTATTTCAGGTTTGATATCCTCCGGCAGAGGATGGATGATGTCCGCTATGAGGCCCATATGTGACACCTCAAGGACGTAATCGCTGCTAATGGCCGCAAGACTTCTCGCCGCCAGCATGGTTACTTCAAAGATCTGATACAGATCAATATCTCCCATGCACTCAAGACCCGTCTGCATTATTTCACGATGGGCATGGGCACTCTGAGACGCCCGGTAGATGTTTTCACTGTAATACACCTTCTGAACAAATCCGGGAACGTATCTGTAATTCTTGACTATTGACAATGTAAGATCGGGCTTCAGGGCCATGAGCTTGCCGTTCATATCACTGAAGGCGATTATGCTCTCTGTGGGGATGAAGTCCTTGTTGCGCACATAAAGATCATACTCTTCAAACTTGCCCATCTTATACCTGGAATAACCAAACTTCTGGTATATGGCGTGAAGCTCCAGCATGGCCTTTTCTTCCGTGTTCATCCTGCTTCTGTCTATTTTCATTTAGCCGTTCTCCTTTCGTACTTTATCATATTAACATATTAAAGTTTTTAGTCAAGGGCTTTTGGCCGTTTTTTTGTGTAAACCGCACAATTTTCTTTCAATAATTAGGTGAAAATTCAAAAAAATACACAGGATGATCCTATTAAAGATTCATCCTGTGATCTTTGTTACCGTATTTTACTGGGCAGAGCCTTTCTTTTCAGATTTCCCGCAGCTGCTGAAACTGGAACAGCCGCTGCATCCCATGCTGCAGTCCCAGGCTTCCTCGCCCTCCTGACGTTTTTCTTCGTCAGCCTTGGCAGTAAGGAACCCCCAGGCAATAGCCACTGCTGCAATGATCAGCCCTGCGATGATTATATATACTATATGCGACATAAAATATTCCATGATGCGCCTCCCTCTATGAGAATAATATACCACTTTAACAAAATGTCAACCATGAAAAATGCCCGCTGCGGCAAGCCGTGCGGGCGGTGTAAAGATTTTATTGATATTTTTAAGGAAGTTTCTCTCCTATGCTGAAAAAAATGGGAACTTCTTCAAGCCTTCGTTCTGCCATAGACAATTTGTAGGGATGTTGTGCGTCTGTGGAAGAACTAACTTCCTTGAAGCAGCCCCCGGAGAGATAATATTTAACGTGCCCTTTCGGGCCCCTGTTATATTATTATTATACTTTTTTCTGCTTTTTTGTATATATCTCGCCAAAGGTTATTGACCTTTTTTGCTTAATATAATAAAATATTTAAGGCAAAAACTTTATTTTATTTTGTAAGCAAAAAGGAGCTCCATAATGGACAACACAGACTTGAAAATCATCAGCTATTTACAGAAATACGGCAGAGCTTCCATCAAGGAAATCAGCGGTCAGGTAAACCTGTCGTCGCCTGCCGTTACAGAGCGTATAAAACGTCTCGAGGAGGACGGCGTCATAGAAGGCTACCATGCCGACATCAACTATCTTAAGATGGGTAAGACCATACAGGCTTTTGTCACCGTGGACTGCGATCCTAAAAAATATGATGCTTTCTGCAAATTCTGCGAGGAAAACAACCTCATAGAATCCCACTTCCACATCATCGGGCCATACAATGCCATGCTCCATGTGGCGGCATCAGATTCCGACGAGCTGGCCGGACTTTTGTCTCAGATACAGTTTTACGGCATGTCTCAGACCTCAGTCATACTCAATACCCTGTTTTACCGCAAGCAGAACATCGACTGGAACCGTCAATGATCCTGTACGGTGTATATCGTGCCCCTGATATCTCTGGCGAATACGTTGAAATTGTTCTGGATTATCGCCACGGCCACTATGCCGAAGCCGAACAGTGTAAGGAGCAGATATGCTATACCGTCGTCGCTGACACGGTTATAATGCCAGTACCGGACTGATGCCTCGGTCATCTTCCTTGCTCTGGTATACATCCAGTACAGATTATAAAATGGTATAAGGAAATACAGAGCGACCTCACCACCACAGTGAGGTTCTTCTCTGTTCAGAAGCTGTATCTTGCGGCTGAGGGTGTAAAACCAGTAAATGTAGTAAATCCCTATCGTAATTATCGAAAACAATATGCAGAGCACTATGCTTTTTTCTTCCGTCAGTTCATATGGCACCTTGACCGCTTCACTGTCCCGGCAGTTTTTATATTCGTTGAGCTTTTCCAGCTCACTGTCGTCTTTCCACGACTGATTGTCTCTTTTTTCATCGTCCATTTTATTTCTCCATATTTTCCATCACTTTGTTTCACAGTAAAGATAACGGCTGTCGTCATATGCAAGAATGCATAAAAATATCGGCCCAAAAAGTGTCAGACATATGCCAAAAGCCTTCGATCTGCCAAAACGCCTGGCCATCTCTATATTGACCACGAACGTCAGATAAATGTTATACAGCGGGATGAACAAAAGAAGAAATCTCCATCCGTTACCGTAAAACTCCCTGAAAAGCACATAGCAGTTGAACAAAGGGATGATGGCATACCAGCCCGGAAATCCCATTTTCCGGTATACCTCCCAGCTTGCCAGCAGCGTTATGATGATTATCATTCCAAATATGATCTGAAGCATGACATCTCACCTCTTTTTGTACTTACTTATTTTTATATTATTATACCATATGTTCCCGCACAGTTGCACTCTATTACAGACCGACCGGCACCACTTATTCAGTATTTGCATAAATGATGCCAACAGAACTGTCGAAAAAAAATATGTGACTATTTTGTTTAAAATGGCAGAAAACTTATCTCGAGGTTATTACTTCTCGTTTCCCGAACCTGTTGATAATCCCCGATTTATCACATTAAAGTGCGCAGAATGTTTGTTCTATGCTTTTTTTGTTATAATTATTATCCACATATTGAGATTGTACCAGCGTCCGTCATGGAAGTATATTTTAACTAATAAGTGTTAAGAATGTATTTGCATGTAGCCTCATGAAAGGAGGTATGGAACAAAGGTTACCCTAAGATTTGATCGTAAGGACTGGTCAGCACTAATAACATTCGGATCTGTCTGCGGTCACTAGTTATTTTGAGAGGAGATCTTTCAGATGAATGAGAATTTGAAAAAGGTTAGTAAGGAGATCCTGGTAATAGCCCTTGCAGTTATTACATTCGTCGGATTCGGCATGCCAAGCATCATGTACTTGAATTCCTCCTCAGGATCAGATTCATCGTCTGCCTATGCGGCAGTTGCATCAGGCGGTGAAAACATCACAAAACTCGACACCAAGAACACTGATGCAGTATCGGACGATGTCATTACAACAGCCAGCGGAGATACCACTTATGACGCAGGCATGACATTCATGTATAATGGCAGCGAAGTTTCTTACGTCAGAGTACTTAAGATCGTTGCCGGCGAAAACTATGGCAAGGCAAGCAACGGTCCTTTCGGAAGCAGCGCGGCAAAATTTGTTACCGTTTACGATCAGTATTTTGCACCTGATAAGAGCACAATGTTCGGAAGCAATTCCAACAAAGCCGGCACTGCAAAATATCGTATCGGTTACTATATCACCAACAGCGGAGTTGACGGCGACCTTTCCAAGGTAAGCACAAAACTGACCGGCAGCAAGCTTTCACTGGGAAGCGGAGTAGTCGGCGGCACAGTCAGCACAACTGCTGATGGACAGACCACCACAGTCAATGGGCTTAAAGTCAATTCATACAGCGACAACCTGAATCCTATCGTAGTTCAGGGAACCAATTCATCCAAGACCACTATCGCCAAGATCAACAATGCCAACATCAGTCTTCTCGGCAAGAGTGACGGAAACGGTACTGTATGTGACTTCAGTGCATGGGGCGCCGGTATCTCAGTATTTGACAACGCGAAAGCTTACATCAACAACGCAGACATCCATACTACAGGAGTAGCACGCTGTGCGGTTGAAGGCGATGACGGATCAGATACCTACATCACCAATTCCAGCATCCGTGTAGACGGAGGAACTACTTACAGCGGTTATGAGAATTCCGCCAATACAGAAACCATGGTAGAGCCGCCTTGGGTACTTGGTATCAAAGGAAATGCAAGAGGAACCAACCTTCTTGGTACAGCTTCAACCATGACAGTTAAGAATACAGACGCTTATGCAGCTAAATGGGGCGTTCTGTCAACTGACGGATGCAGCAATGTAGTTCTTAACACCATCAATTCAACGATCAGCATGGATCTGAGCGGCAACAATCTGACTTCAGACAGCGGCTACGGCACCTATGCCATCGGCAATGCTACTGAGAACTTCTACGGCACTACCTTCAACGTACCTACATATGCTACTATCTGTGCAAACGGAACCAATGTATTAAAGTTTGCATCATCCAAGGGAACCATCAAGACTTACAAGTACAACACTACTACTAAGAAATATGAGCTCCAGGATACATACAAAGATTCAAGCATCAAGGACAAGAAGACCACAGTCAATTCCGAGCAGTTCGGCGTTGATATCTGGGGCGGAGCCAAGATCAGCGTTAAAGACGGTACTACCTTCAACACAGGTAATGCAGCATTCCTGGTTAAATCAGGTGAGGCAGCTGTAAACATCAGCGGCAAATCCAAGATCAATTCCAAGAACGGCGTTCTCTATCAGATCATAGACAACGAAGATTCCGTAGCAGTTGATCCTGAAGGCGAAGGCATGACTTTCTCACGTAAATACTACTCAGAGAAAAAAGGCTGGGAAGGAATCAATGGAGACCTCTTCAGCAAGACTGCAACTACAGGAAACACCAAGTCAAGCATGACTATCTCCAACTCGACACTCAAGGGCAATATCTTCAACGGTTCAGGATATCAGTCAAAGGCTGAGGATCTGACAGTTAATCTGAATAAAGGCGCCAAGCTGACAGGCAGGATCAGTGCAACAACTATCAAGCACAGCACTGACGGCGGCAAGACTCAGAACAGATATATACCTCAGAGCAAATACTATCAGTTCGGACATGTTGTCAACAAGGCTTACTACAACAAGTCAAACAACGTAACAGTTTACATGAGCAAGAAGTCAACCTGGAAGGTTACAGGAACTTCCATCATTACTAAACTGAAGGTTGCCAAGGGCGCAACTCTCAAAGCCAAGGTTTACAAGAACGGCAAGAGAATCAACGTCAAGGCAGGAAAGACTTACAGCGGCGTTATCACATTGAAAGCACTGTAAAAGCAACTTAAAATCGAGTAGGGGCTAACGAGTAGCCCCTCTCACACCACCAAGCATGCCGTTCGGCACTCGGCGGTTCAATTCAAATAATAATCTAAACAACTGACAAGTCCTCGCTTTGCGAGGATTTGTTTGTTTATGAGACGTAATCCTGTGGTTTTTGCAACCGCCTGGTAGTGGTCTGCAAATCCTACAGATTGTCTGGCCATCCATTCTGGTGCTCCAAGTTTGCGCAGTCCCCACATTCTTTTCTGACCTGTCTTCCATTGTTTCCATATGACAATTCTCATTCTTGTACGCAGATGCTCGTCTATCTTTGTCATATTCCATTTCATCTTTCCGATTCTAAAGTAGTTGATCCAGCCTCGGATCACCCAGTTCAGTCTTTGGATTCTGATGTCCATGCTGACTGACCAGGAACGCTTTGTCAACTGCTTGAGTTTTCTTTTGAATTTGTCTAAAGAATCCTTATGCGGTCTGCATTCCCACTTATCCCCCATCTTAACAAATCCGAATCCGAGGTACTTAAGATTCGTGGGTTTCGTGACCTTTGTTTTGGTCATGTTTACCTTTAATCCCAGCTTTCTTTCTATCCATTTCGTGACCGTGTGCATTACTCTGTTTGCAGCAGCACTGCTTCCTACTGCTATTACGCAGTCGTCTGCATATCTCACGAAATGCAGTCCTCTTGATTCAAGTTCCTTGTCCAGTTCATTGAGCATTATGTTGCTCAGTATAGGTGATAAGTTTCCGCCTTGTGGCGTTCCCAGTACAGTGTCTTCATATTTGCCTTCCACCATAACTCCTGCTTTTAGATATTTAGCTATAAGAGATTCTGTGTCCGGGTCGTTTATGATTTTGTGTACCAGTGTCATCAGCTTGTCCTGATTTACATTGTCAAAGAACTTCTCCAAATCGATGTCCACTATGTATGTGTAGCCGTCGTTGAGGTATTCAAGCATTTTAATAACCGCCTGCTGTGCTCTTCTTCCCGGCCTGAATCCATAGCTGTATTCGCTGAAGTGCGGCTCTGCTATAGGTGTTATCACCTGCACTACCGCCTGTTCAATGATTCTGTCCATCACAGTTGGAATCCCAAGTTTTCGCACTCCCCCATCCGGCTTTGGTATTTCTACCCTGAGCACCGGCTGAGGTCTGTACTTTCTCTTTTGGATTTTCTCTCTGATACTCTCCCAGTTTTGTTTGATGTAATCATAGACTTCGTCTACACTTACATCATCTATCCCGCCTGCTCCTTTATTGGCTTTCACCTTTTTGTAGGCAAGGTTCATGTTTTCTCTGGATAGTATCTGTTCCAGTAGTTCAGACATTTGTCTCTTTTCCTTTCTTTGCTTCCCTGCATATCAGTCCTATCTCCTTTGAAGGCTTTCGCTCTGTTACGTCTTCGCTTCTTCGCTTTCTCGTCAGACCTATGCATTTACAGTTGTAAGTCAAATCGACTTCTCGAATTGTTCGGCCCTTCGCTCCATTTCCATTACAGAAACTTCTTCACTACTATGGCTTCTGCTGACTTCTCATAGTTCGTTGTTACTACAGATTGCTCCGTCTACGAGACCTCACGGGATAAGCTCGCCAGTCTTTCATCGTCTGCCTGCCTGATTTACCTGCATGGGTTACGGCTATCTTTTGGACTTCGTGACTTTTAGCCCACTCATCCGTCATGCAAGCCTTGATATCAGGTTTCTGTTCGTCAGGCTACGATTTCGCTATTGCTTCTTCTCGCCCACGTCTCACGATGTGAACCTTGCAAGTTGCTATGGGGTTCGTCGATAGCTACGCCCCTGGTGGACTTTCACCACAGACTTACGGCATGCCCGTCATACTAAAAAGAAACATGCGGCATCTGCTGCGTGTTTCTTTTTGTTCCTGAACAATAGGACGCTGCATCGAGAAAGATGTTATTGACGGACAGATGGCACTGACTGTGCCCAAATCGTTTTAATACCGGTAATTAGCCCCATAAATTCTTAGGAAAAGCTCGATTTTGCTGCATTTTACCCGCGAAACCGGTCATTTTATGGGTATAATTGATCGATATCAAGCCATTTATGGACAGTACATATTATTACGGTAGGTTAGTGAAGACCTTTGGCTTGATGTTTTTTCAATTATCTAATTTATCAGCTGTGAATTGATGCCGTACTTCTTTTTCTGCATAATGGAATTTACTTCATCCTGGTTTATCATGTCAAAGTTATCATCTCTTAAACAGAATCATTTATACAGGAATATAGCAGCAGGAGCAACATATGGGATCCATACATTACTCCTGCCTTTTTACGCTTTTATAATATTATAGTGTTTGCAGTCGTTTGGACGTGCTTAACCTACATGCAAGCTTCCTGTACCGCTACAGCACAAGCCACAGATGCGCCGACCATAGGATTATTTCCCATGCCGATGAAGCCCATCATTTCAACGTGAGCCGGTACTGAAGAACTGCCCGCGAACTGTGCGTCGGAGTGCATCCTGCCCATGGTATCGGTCATGCCGTATGATGAAGGACCTGCAGCCATATTATCAGGATGCAGAGTTCTTCCTGTGCCGCCGCCGGAAGCTACTGAGAAGTACTTCTTGCCCAGTTCCACGCATTCCTTCTTGTAGGTACCTGCAACCGGGTGCTGGAACCTTGTAGGGTTGGTTGAGTTTCCTGTGATGGAAACGTCTACGCCCTCGTGATGCATGATGGCAACTCCCTCACGTACATCGAATGCTCCGTAGCATTTTACCTTGGCACGGTCGCCGTTCGAATAAGGCACTTCTTCAACGACCTTCAGGTCTCCTGTATAGAAGTCAAAGTCTGTCTTAACATATGTGAAACCGTTGATCCTGGAAATGATCAGCGCAGCGTCCTTGCCGAGTCCGTTAAGGATAACGCGAAGCGGCTTCTGACGTACTTTGTTGGCGGAATTGGCTATGCCGATGGCACCTTCTGCAGCTGCGAATGACTCATGGCCTGCCAGGAAGGCAAAGCACGAAGTTTCCTCGTTCAGCAGCATGGACGCCAGGTTTCCGTGGCCCAGGCCGACTTTTCTGTCCTCGGCTACTGAACCCGGCAGACAAAATGCCTGCAGGCCTTCTCCGATGGCCTTAGCAGCCTCTTCTGCCCTGGTTGCGCCCTTTTTAATGGCAATGGCACATCCCAGTACATAAGCCCAGCATGCATCCTCAAAACAGATGGTCTGCACGCCCTTGACGATCTCATACGGATCAAAGCCCTTGTCTGTGCACATCTTGCGTGCCTCCTGCAGGTCGCTGATGCCGTATTCCTTCATTACTTTTTCGATTTTTTCTATCTTTCTGTCGTAGTTTTCAAACAATTCCATAGTCGCGCCTCCTATTCCTTCCTCGGGTCGATCTTCTTGACCGCCTCGCTGAATCTTCCGTATTCGCCGCTGGCTTTTTCCATTGCCTCTTTAGGATCGACGCCGTCCTTGATGAACTCCATCATCTTGCCAAGATTTACATACTTGTAGCCGATGATGTTGTTGTCCTTGTCCAGACCGTTTTCAACAATGTAACCCTCAGTCAGGTTCATGTATCTCGGTCCCTTCTTCTCTGTCGAGAAAATAGTGCCTACCTGGCTCATGAGGCCTTTGCCCAGATCTTCCATGCCGGCTCCGACTGCCAGTCCGTCCTCTGAGAATGCCGACTGTGTTCTGCCGTATGCTATCTGCAGGAACAGTTCTCTCATTGCCGTGTTGATGGCGTCGCATACCAGGTCAGTGTTCAGGGCCTCAAGTATGGTCTTGCCCACCAGGATCTCTCCTGCCATGGCCGCTGAATGAGTCATTCCTGAGCAGCCGATGGTTTCGATCAGCGCTTCCTGAATAACTCCGTCTTTTACGTTCAGAGTCAGCTTGCATGCGCCCTGCTGAGGAGCACACCAGCCGATGCCGTGGGTAAATCCGGAAATATCTTTTACTTCCTTGGCCTGTACCCACTTTCCTTCTTCAGGTATTGGAGAAGGACCATGAGTCGCATCCATCCTGTTTACAGGACACATGTTTTCGACTTCTTTTGTGTATATCATATGTCAAACCTCCATTAAAATTATGCTATATCCGTTAAGGAAAGTATAACATTCATAACAGCTTTATTCAACTGCCAAAAAATACTAGACTCCTGATCAAGATTGTGTTCTGCCGTTTCTGAAGCGGCAAAGCGTCGCTATCAGAAGCTCGTTATCAATCGGTTTGGAGACATGGGCATCCATCCCGTACTCAAGCGCCTTCTGAACGTCGGCAGAAAACGCGTTGGGCATCAGATTCGTAAGTATCTGATTGATCCTCATTCTGTCTCCGATCACCATATCATAGGCAATGCCATCCTTCTCTACTGAAAAATCTATGCCCGTTTTCCCTGCGAGAGCAGAATACACTATTTCCACATCATTTATCAGACCGGTCAGTGAAAATTACATCTCAGCCAGCTTCATCCTGCCGCCTTTTCTGACATTCTTAGACATCTCCTCCGTGGTCTCAGAAGCATCTGCCTGTGCCAGATAACCCAACACCGCATTGAGCGGTGTGCGTATCTCATGTGACATGCGCGATGTAAAGCTGGTCTTGACTCCACTGGCTGCCTCCACCTTCTTCAGAGACTGCTCCGAATAAGCCAGTCTTTTAAATGGATGAATACATTGAAATACAAATATTGTTCTTTATCCTCTTCCGGCGCTGCTAATTTTCCATTCTCCTTGCTCTTGTACCAGGGTAAATTCAATGTAACCGTGTTTTTCTTTTTTCGATTTATATTCTACTATAAATTTATGCTCTGACTTATCATCTTTTTCATGCCTTATGCTTTTAATGGTTGTAACATCCTTGCCATCAAAGGCTTCGTTGTCAGAAAAACTGTCTTGCTGCTCTGCAGTCCATAACTTATCTATTTTTAAGTCGCAATTATCGCTATAATAGAAAAACAATCCTATTGTTTCTTCAATCGTAAGATTCTTTGGATTTTTTATCACATCTCTAGAGATATTATAATGGTAAATTGGCAGCAAATAATATACAGATCCTGCTACTATTGCAATAGTAACAATAACTGCTACTAATTTCAATCTTCTTCTCATTTTAGTATCCTCTAATAACTTCTTGTAGAATTAACTATTAAAAATACAGCGTTTTTATGATTTGTTTTTATTCTTTCCCTTATCTGCACTTCTTTCTCCTGATGTTACAAAAGCCATATCCGCTGATTCCTGACATCTTCTTCCACTTCAGTACGGCTTTGTTCTTACCTGCACTAACTTTGTACCAGTAGCTACCTCCTGCTCTGAGTCTGCTGCTTGTATAAGACGTGCTGCTCCCACTCGGCAGATTTGCGGTTTCAGTGTATTTGTCATTTTTTGACCTGGGCATGTATATGATGTATCCGTCAGCTTCTGTTTTTTATACTTATAGCATCCAATCCAAAACATAGTATAAAAAACACATCGTATGGAATTGTTCAGTAATATTCTCTTTGTCTAAATTTAATGTGTTCAATTAGATGCCGAACATGTTACTATTGTTATAAACATCAAGCATGAGCTAATACAAGACATAAAAAGAAATACCCCCTTTTTTCGGTTATCTGCAGGCAAACTTAAGGCCTGGATAAGGAAATATGGGAAAAAAGCTGAAAGTATACTTGCAATAAAAATAAGAAAACTAACCAACATTTATTTATCTCCTCTCTTCAATTTACTTTAATCCTGTGAATTCTTTTAAGCCATTGTTGTGAATGATATTTTGTCATCATTGTAAAGCGTCAAAAAACAGGTACCTTTATTATAGAGCCATCCCCCTTGGTTTGCGGTTGGAAATCTAAATCTTACAGCTTGATCTGGAATATTTGTATCTTTATCTTTGTTGGGTACAGTATATGTAGAATATCTAGACGAATCACAAGTTAGTGTCGCTTTTAAATTGTTATATGATGTAAGTGTATGTCCATTAGTCCATCCAAATGCGATAGTATCATGAAAACCTACAGCTATCGGACGGCCACTCCAACTCCAAGAAACTTTAATGTGTTATTCCTAGTAGTTGATCCGGACTTAATTACGCTCATAGTAACCGATCTTTATATGCGGATACATCCTTGACCTCGGAATTTGTATAACCCAAATCTGTCATCTCATTTTCAGATAGTGTAGAATAATATTGAACGAAAAGTTTTTTGCCAAACTAACTTCTACCTACAACTGGAATTTAGATATTCCTACTAAAACTATTTCTTAATTTTCAATCCAGTAATTATCTCCTTAAATTCAGTTTCACTTAGGGTTCCATCAATCATTATAAAGGTCTTGCCTTTCTGTAATAAATAAACGCTACGACCATTTTCATAAGCATAAATTTTTATTTCATTCTCTCCAATGACTTCCGTACTTATTTTGCATTTCTCATTATCAATCATTGTAGTTAAATCAGTATTGTAACTTTCAGTTATTACTAAATTCTGCTTTTTATCATTTTCATAAATATAATTAATTTCCGCTCCTTCGATTTCATCTGTTGTAATGAAACTATAATTATCAGGAATAACAGTCGGCTTATAATAGCAATCTGTATTTCCATTTGATGTTTTTTCATTCTCATTAATCAGTTCTGTATGTGTTGAAGTTTCAAAGAAGCTAAAGTTAAAGATTTTAATACCTACCGCATTAGCAGTAGCTACTATTAAGGATAGCGTCATGATCAAAATTAACATTGTAAGAGCTATACGTTTAAACATTCTCTTATATCTTATCTTTCGAAAGCCGGGTACATACTCTTCAGAAAAAGAATCCGCAAAAGCTGCTCTTTGTTTTATAATCTCTTTCCCATAAAGTTTCATTACTTTTTTTGCTTTTCTTTTACTGCTCATTTTATGTACCCTCCTTTCTCAGATATCACTTTCTCTAATTTCTCTAATGCTCTTTGACACCTTTTATATACGGCATTTTGAGACATCTCCATAATTTCTGCAATTTCTTTGCAGCTATATCCAGCCCCATAACGAAGCGTGATAATATCTTTATCCATTTCATTTATCTCAGATAGAACTTCTACAATGTCATCATTAAACCCATATTTATCCTTAAATACTTCAATATCGATTTCCCCTTCTATATTATTAAACCTATCTTCATCTATGAATTGGACATTTCCTTGAATTTTGTTTTCTTTTTTTATCATTGAAAAAGCTACATTTCTAGTAATCGTTATTATGTAATTTTTCGTTTCAGCAGAATTCACATTATCTATCTTTTTTAAATTCTTATTAATTCTAATAAATGAAATCTGGACTATATCCTCTGCCAGATGTTCATCTTTAATAATATTCCTAGCAATGGTAGTCATCATTTTTTTATATTTGGCAACTATTTCATTTATTGCTGATTCTATAACTTGTAAAAGTGTAATAAGCATATCTCTACCCCTAATCTCAAAATGCATCCTGTTTTGATATATTATAACATGAATTATTAAAGTTCATCTCTAATCAAACAAAATCTGCATGAATGCCATTCTGCTTTTAATGTCCTTTTGTCATATTCAAGAGCTTTAGTTCTCTTTGCACCATCGAATCCCTTTATTTTCAACACTTTAGGCAATTATGGCATTTGGCGGACTTCCGTTCTTTTTGTTATAATATCTCTACAACAAGCATTTTAATGTCGAAAGGGGATGAAATGGCATGGCAAATCAAAGAAAGATGCTTATGATAAATATCATGAACACCTAAATAAAATATCTCAGGGATTAGATACAAAGAAACAATATTTTGGTATTGTTGCAGAAAACTGGATATATACATTCCTGGTTAATGACACCAAATTGAAAAATTCAACTAAAGATTTGTATGTCAGCCAGTGGAATAAAACATTAAAATAGAGACGGTTTCCCGTCTCTATAGATATCAAGATTACTGGTTAACTGCCTTTTTCTCTTCTGCAGCCTTCTTTTGTCTCTGCTGTTCAGCTCTGCCGCTTTCCTCCCAGATCCTCTCTGCTTCAGGCGCCCAGCATGCCGCGTAGTCCTTGCACTTGTCGCAGAGGTGTTCAACGGTCTCAGGTGACTGCAGGTCTGTGGATTTGGCTCCGCTTTCGTGGACCATCTTTACCAGCATGTCAGGATTCTCAAGCATCGGACAAGGTCTCAGATGATTGTCGTTGAACGGCTGGTTATTGTGATAAGCCATGAAAATAGGTGAATGCAGTATCTCAAGCAGTGTGTGCTCCTTGATGTTCATGTTTGAATAATGGATGAATACGCAAGGCTCTGCATCGCCGTTGGCATTGATATGGAAGTAGTTTCTTCCGCCTGCGATACAACCGCCTACGAACTCGCCGTCATTCTGGAAGTCGAAGGCAAACAGTCCGTCTCCGTCGGTCATGTTCCTTACATTTCTAAGTTTGTGGTACATGTACTCTCTCTGCTCCTTGGTTGGAAGCAGTTCAGGGGATGCATCGTTGCCTACCGGCATATAATGGAAATACATTGAGAACTGTACTCCCTTGTCGATCTCCATCTTGATGAATTCATCCGAAGTCAGAAGATCTATGTTGTTTCTGGTATAGCAGATGGACGTTCCGAACAGGCATCCGTTCTCCTTCAGGAGATCCATGGCATGCATGACCTTCTGGAACACGCCCTTTCCACGTCTGTCATCGTTGGTTTCTTCAAATCCTTCAAGGCTTATGGCCAGGTACATGTTTCCGACTCTCTTCAGATCCTTGCAGAACTGCTCGTCTACGAGTGTTCCGTTGGTGAAGCATGCAAAGGCGCAGTCAGGATGCATCTCACAAAGCTTGATCAGGTCATTCTTGCGAACCAGAGGTTCGCCGCCGGTATACATATAGAAGTATATACCAAGCTTCTTGCCCTGTTTGATAAGGTTATCCATTTCTTCCAGAGTCAGATTCAGCTTATGGCCGTATTCTGCTGCCCAGCAGCCTGTGCATTTAAGGTTGCAGGCACTGGTAGGATCCATCAGGATCAGCCATGGCACATTGCATTTCTGTACTTTTCTGGCATCCTCCATGACCTTGGTACCGCAGAACATTGCTTCATAACCGAAATTAAGCAAAGCCGTTTTCAGCACATTTCTGTCGAGATTATCCACTGCCCTGTTGATATATTTCATCAGTGCGCCGTCCTCGTTCATGATCCAGTCCTCACCCTTTTTGTAATCGATCTTGACATCGGTCTTGTCGATATACTTCTGAGCCATGCGGAACAGATCGAGTACAGCCTTCTGTCTGTCTTTCCCCATCTTTCCATAAGCTATGTCAAATCCCTTAGAAAAAGCTCTTCTTCCTAGTTTATGTTTCAGTTTTCCCATTATGTCTTTTCTCCAATCACTATATTAATCTATGTGCATAAAATATGCACTGCTTTCTAAAACTTAACCTATTATATGACAGGGTAATGTAAAAAGCAAACGACATTTTAGCCTATTCGTCTAAATTCTTGTCATTTGCACTATTCTTTTTGTAATTTTTGACACCTGGCGCACACGCCGTAAATGATTGAATTCCTGCACTGAAGTTTAAATCCGTGCTCCACCTCGATATGATGTGCGATTTCATCCATGAATCCGCAGTCCAGATGGATGATCGCGCCGCATTCCGTACACTTCAGATGAAGGTGCTCATCGCATTTATGCTCCCGGTCCACATACTGATATGCAGCTTTTTCTCCCTTTTCAGCCGTGTATTTAATCACGTTGCCGTCTGCTTCAAGTCTGTCAAGATATCTGTATATGGTCGTCTTGTTTACGCCGCTGTTTTCACGGCTCAGATGCTCTTCAATGTCGGAGACCGTAACGGTCCTGTCTTTATTCATCTGCAGGAATTCCATTATTCTTGTCCTGCTGTTGGTCCTGTATCCGTGTTCAGTCATTTTTTGTTCCCCCTGTTAAAATGTTATCCCCAGTAGTTCGATAGCCACTCCCCACGCCACACTGACAACAAAAAGAGTGCCGATGACCAGCAGATTCTGCTTTACGTGATGGTTCTCGCGGCATAACACCAGAAGTCCGACGCCTGCACTGGCCAGAAGGCCGCTCATCATCGGCCCCGCGCCGATGACGCCCTCCAGGTAAAGCTGGGTTATGACAACTGACGCCGCGCAGTTTGGAATCAGACCCACCAGCGCTGCCGCCAGCTCGCCCACCACAGGCAGACCTCTGAACAGGGATGATATGGCGTCGTGTCCCACAGCCGTGATGGCCAGGTTGATCACAACCGATATTATCAGTATGAATATGAAGACCTTCATGGTGCGAACAAAGGAATCCGCGATCAGGCCTGCCGCGCAGTTACAGCCGCCGTCAAAGTTCATCTCGAAATTTTTGGGCACATGGCGTTTCCTGGCAAGCCATCCGAAAAACAGTTCCACTATAAAGCCGGAGATCATTCCTATGACCACCTTGCTGACCATTATTTTCACGATGGTATCCGCAGGTACTTTTTCTGATATAAATATAGGAAGCATTTCGTCAGAAGTTGACAGGTATATGGAAATCAGAGTCCCCAGGGTTATGGCCTTACCCACATAAAAATATGAAGCGGCAGCAGAAAAACCACACTGCGGTATGACTCCCAGAAGTCCTCCCCAGATAGGGCCTACCTTCCCCGCTTCTTTGATTACGTTCCTCGCCCTGTCACTGGCCGCTCTCTCCAGCATACCCATAATAAGATATGTAACAAAAAGAAACGGTATCAGCTTCAGGCTGTCGACTAATGATTCTATTAACGCCTCTCCCATAAGACCTCCATGCTATTGATCGCTCAAAAATGCAACCTGGTCGTTTTTGCAACCTGGTTGCATTTTTTATTATAGCACTGAGTAATCGTTTGTCAACACCTTATTCAGGCCAGTAGATACAATAGCTTTCGTAGTTTTCACCCATATAGACCCATATGCTGTCACCCATATCGATCTTTTCATCAAAGACCATGTCAGGTACAAACAGTTTTATTGTAGTCCTTTTCTTGCCTTTCAGATTCTTGCCTTCCGGCAGCGGATCTGCCCGGAATTTGTCCAGCTCCTGCCGAAGATTGGTTATTCCTGTTTCTTTGGCAAAATTACTTGTGAATTCGTCTACCGGCGCGTAAACCACATGGTCCGGATTTTTAAACCAGCTTACATTCATTTTTTCCACCTCGATTATCATCAGATGCCGGGGTTATCTCCCCGGCATCAAATAAGTTGTAATCATCTTACTCTGATTGTTCTGATCTTGCTGAAAGCTCCATAGTATATCTTGCCCGATACCTTCTTATAAGCTCTCACCTTTACATAGTATTTTTTGTTCTTGGATAATTTGACTATAGTCTTCTTCAGCTGTTTAGCAGATTTGATCATTACGCTCTTCTTGCCCTTGCTGAACCTGGAATTTCTTGCAACTACCAGCTGATATCCAGTAGCAGACTTGACCTTAGCCCATTTGACTGTGATTTTTTTCTTGCCTGCAGTTACCTTTAGTATCCTGGCCTTAATTGGCTTTGCCACACTGTATACCTTAGGCGCATCAGTTTTTGTACCGCCGTTCACGGTCGGAGTTACCGGTGCCGGCTGTACAGCCGCTTTATTAATGGCAAAGTTCATGGTCTTAATGCCTGTATAGCTGCCTTTTCCTTGAATCGTGACTGTAGCCGTACCGGCATTGATGTTATTGCTGTACCGTACAGTATAATCGGTATCCTTTACCAGAGTGCTGCCTGCAGCATTTTTTACAGTCACCACCGGTTCTTTGGCTGTTCCATCATAAACAAATTCACTCTTGTCCAGAGTTACTGTGGTATTTCTGAAGGCGCGCTGTGAAGCAACCGCCGTGTCGACAGCATCGATATCCTTTTCAGCCTGCTTCTCTATCGCCTCCGCCTGATCCTTGCTCGTAGCTGCTTTAATATCATTCTTTGCTTTTTCGATGACAGCATACACCTTTTTCTGATTCTCCGCTGAATACTCATCATCTTTAGTATAATTTCCCAATATCTCCAGCTGATTCTTGCGATCATATTTGTTGTCCTGGATATCATCAAGGATGTCAAGCAGATCGTTTACGTCTTCTGTCCACATGTCCTTTACCTGGTACTGGTGGCCGTACTTGTCACGATACGCATTTTCGCCGTTCATGGCTGCTGCTACAGTAATAGCGCCACTCTTGTCCTTTTCAATGAACTGGTTCTGATTGTTGGTGTCAGTTGTCTTAGCATAGGTGGTAAAATCGCTCATGAGCTTTGCGCGTGCACTGACCAGGCTACCGTTCAGAACATTTTTTACATAGCTGTCCGACCACTCACTTTTGACCGCATTACCTTTTTCTGTATAATATGTCGATGCAATGTAAATGTATTTTGCCGTGTTGTAGTTGAATGTAAGCAACGCACGGATATTTCCGTTGCTCTTTACACTTTCACCTTTTGCATTTTTCCATTCGGGGCTGGTCATATCTATCCAGTAGTCGCCACCGCGGTCAGCCGTCAGCTTCATCTTCTTCGCATCTGCTGTCCAATGCTTATCTGCTCTTGGAGTATAGGTGATGGTACCGCTTATTGCGTCTCCACTGTCATTATAGAACTTTGATCCGCCAAACCACATAGGATTGTACATATTCGAAAATGAATCCCCAATTATCACCTCATCTTTAAGTCCGGTCGTGAATGCACTGCTTTTAAAATCACTCCTTGATGACGCATCCAAAGCTGTGTATTTTGAATCATATGCACCTCCTGCTTCAGCAAGGGGTTTATCTCCATCGTTGCTGCTGCCATATATTATGCCTGCATAACCTTTCCTCAGTATATTAATCTTATAATACTGCGTGGTTCCCCCACTGGTCAAAGCAGCATAAAGTACCCTTGTTTCTTTTTTAGGGGTGCATTTAGGGAAATAACTTTTGTCAGAACCGTAGACTCCCTTTTCAGTCGTACTCTCGGTGTACTCTCCTGTTATTCCCTCTGATGCAGTGAACCCCGTGCCCACCTTAAATGTCGCTCCTGACGGTATGCTCTCCGGGATCACTTTGATATAATTAATTTCCGTTTGGCTGGCATCACTGCTCTCCAGTGTCACGTTGACAGTGGTCCAGGTTTCCCCTGATTCCGTTGTCGTCTGATCTGTGATCTCAGCCGTTCTGGCCGTTCCGCTGTTAGCGCGCACCTTGAGACCGAATGAGCTTCCGCCTGTGCTGCCTGTATCCGCAAACGCCATAACCGGCATCATCGCCAGTATTATGGCAATTGATACAAACATCACGGCCAGTTTTTTCAGTCCGCTGTTTTCATGTGTTTTCAAAATTACTTCCTCACTTTCAAAAAATTATTACTTATTTTATATGAACGGTTTTAACCGTACTGAACGCACCGTAATAGTTCTTTCCATTCACCTTCTTATATGCTCTGACCTTGACATAATATCTGGTTTTTTTCGCAAGTCTGGTAACGGTCTTTTTGTAAGTCCTGGCATTGACGATCTTCTTTGCTCTTGTGAATTTTTTATTCTTAGCAATTACGATCTGATAGCCGGCCGCAGATTTCACCCTGGTCCATTTCAGCATCATCTTTCTATTGGCTGCCTTGACTTTAAGTGTTTTGACTCTTCTGACTGATATGGCCTTGTATGTTTTCGAGCTGTCAGCAGCTGCATTACTGCCTGTCACAGGCTTAGACACTGCGGCCTGCTTAGGCGTAATGGTGAAGTTCAAGGTCTTGATCCCGTCATATTCACCGGTTCCTGTTATGGTCACCGTTGCTGTGCCGGTGTTGATGTTGTCGCTGAAGGAAACCTTATAGTCGATTCCCTCCCGCAGCAATGTACCATTAGATGCCCTGCCGGTTACAGTCGGTGTTACGGCCGTGCCAGAGAATATATACGATGTTTTGTCCAGAACAAAATCTGCTCCCTGAAAGGCCTCTTCACGCTCATACTGATGCGTGGTTTTTTCTCCGTTCACGGTCTTTTCGTAATCTGATGCAGCCTTATTGACTCCCTTGACAGTCGGCGAAGCCTGTATCTTTTTCTCTGCCAGCACCTGCGCTTTTCTGATATTCGTCTGTTCGGCCTGTCTGTACAGGTCAAGGTCTGTGCTGTAGATCCTGGTTTCAGCCTCCTGGCGTGCTGTCTTCAGTTTACCTGGATATATGATCTCGGTATTGGACCCGTCTGCTATGACCTCGCCATCATCATACAATGCCGCAGCTGACCCGTTCATTGGCGACTTTGTTCCCTTAGTCAGGGACAAAGCGGGGCTCCCTGCTTTGTTAACCGTAAACCTAACGACAGCCACGGCACTTCCGCTGCTTCCAGCACTGATCAGATGATCCGCTGTGCAGTAACCGGCAGCCTGCACCAGACCATCTGCGGTATCGGTTCCCAGTGTTTTTATACCGTCTGCCCAGGTAAAACTGTCACACCTCATTTCCGAGGTATCGTATGAAAATGCCATTCCCAAGGTGTCAGCATTGCAGTTATACGCCTTGACCGTTGCGGTTGCCGTATCTCCGGCATTATATCTGTCCTTGTCAAATTCCACAGTCAACCACGGATCCTGTTCAATCTTCTTGTCCTTCAATGCATTGACCTCGTGGCCGACTATGGATATATCCTTTAGATCAACAGTACCGTCATCATTCACATCTCTCCCCTTATAACGGGCAGGCTGTGCGGCAGTCCCTGTCAATACGGATATCAAATAATTAAGATCATCGCTGTCTGCCTTGCCGTCAAGGTCTATATCGCCTCGAGGCATCACGGTGATTTTGAACTCCGGCAGCTTTTCACCGTCACCGGCAACATATTTATTCGGTATGTCCGGAGTAAAAACATACTCTCCCGCTTTGTACCTGTCATAACCCTTATCGCAGGTCCAGCTCAGGATATTGGCTTTACTTTTATTATCTATGATCGCCTCTGCGAAGGGGAATTCCGTTTCTGTTCCGCTGTTCATGCTTACGGTATTTCCCGCTCCGTTCTGCAATATTCTGGTACCATATTTGACAACTCTCGAAGTTTCCTGTCCCTGCGGAAGGGAAATAGCTGTTATCACATTTGCTCCCATGGCTTTTTTAAGCGTGCCCATGGCCGTATCGATATCCGCCTTTGTCAGATTTATTTTTTCCGCCTTGCTCAGACACTCGTCATAAGCCGCCTTGACTTTTGGATCCTTCAACAGTTCAGGTTTTGCTTTGATACCCGCCAGAGCATCGTAAAGACTGCTCCTGTTCATTCTGACTATATTGTCACCTACCCCTCCTCCAAGATCAGCTCCCAGACCGGCCAGGGTAAACTGCCAGCGAACGACATCACCGTCATAAGCCGTTGCTTCCGCTGACCCAACGTCAGGGAAATAGTTGTTGACACTGTACATCCATCCGGACTGGCTGGTATAATCAAATTCTCCCAGATAATCCGGATAGCGAATATCCTCTGTTGAATATGGATACGCTCCATTGCGTTCTTTCAGTTTACTGATCAGTTTCAATATGTCCTGAGGCGGATCTATAGTTCCGCGATTCTTATCTTCTATCTGCGACAGATAGAAGCCGCCGGTCAGTTTGCCTGTATTCTTATATTTTCTTCCTGCCATTGACAGCGCCCGGTCTGTGACCTGCGCCACATTTTCATTTTTATAAAGCGGTACTCTCGTAGGCTCCAGAATAAATCCCTGACCCAGAGTCTCCTTCTCAATGGAAACCACCACATATCCTATAGGCTCCGCGGAAGCTGCATACAAAAACTGGAGGTCTGTTAAGCTCATTGCCGCGACAATCACAAAGCTAAGCAGAATAATTGCAGTTTTCCTCATCGCTCTGCTGTGAATCATGTCACTCTTCCTCCCACTGGCTCTTCTGTCTACGGTAAGATACCATGCATCCAAGGAATATCAATACTGCCACTGTCAGTAGAAATCCCGCGGTAAGCAGCGGGTGTCTGCTGATTGTTTCTCCGGCTATTTCGAATACCTTATTATGACTTTGGTTACCTCCGCCTCCGCCTTCTCTGTCACTGGTGTTTTTTCCCTCTGTGGCGGCTGACGCTTTATTCGTCTCCGACTTACCAGAAACTGAAGCATCAGCACTGGTTTTCTCTCCTGTGGTTATCGTAGCTGCTGAGTTTCCTCCGGCACCGTCAGCAGTGACCGAGGCTCCGCTGCCGCCTGTACCAGTTCCGGTTATTCCGGTTCCATTACCTGTACCGGTACCTGCTCCACTGCCGTTGCCGCCGCCGTTTCCTTCGCCGCTGCCGCCGTTTCCTTCGCCTTTTCCGGTTCCTTCCGGCGGATCTACTACCTGCACTGTGATTGTCTGCATAACATCGTCATCCGGATTCTGCCCGATAGCATAATAAGACGCGTCAGGATCGAGATATGAAGTAAACGTGTAGGTGCCCGTTTTGTTGCCATTGTAGCCATCATTATCTTTCCAGCGTACCGGCACTGTCAGGGTACCGCCCCACGGCATGTCATCACGCACGTACATTTTCAGATTCGGAAGAACGAGCTGGCTCTTCTTTGTTCCGCGATAGACTCGCTGCTTAAGTATCCCTGCACTCAACGGAATGGTCCGTCTTACAGTGATCAGAATTTTAGGTTCTCCTCTTTCAACGATTATCTGCGGATAGTCGACACCCTGCCTGACTGAATATCCAACCGGCATTACCGGAGTGAAGGTATAACGGTAAAACTGATCTTCCCTGGCGTTGTACAATCTGTCGCTTTTCCATGTGACACCGTTGACCGTCGTTGTTTTCCCGCCGATAGTCACCCTGAGTGATGCAGGCAGGACCAGCTGCTGCAGTTTTGTCCCGTTCTCAACAGTCTGCAGCGCCACACTCTTTGACAGCGTCTCAAAGCCTGTTATCATTGTTCCTTCTTCAGCGCGTGTGTATCTGTCTATGGCGCTGATGAGCGCTTCTGCACTGCTGCTTATAGAATCCTTTTCAGTTGTTGTCTTTTCCCGTCTGCAGTTCTCATATACCGATACTGAACTGTCTATCTGTTTTTTCAGAGCAGTTTCTGCGCCGGCTCCGAAAACGCGACCTTCAGCCTGGGAGCTTCTGATCAGCTGCCTGGCCTCTTTGATCTTTTTGTTCAAAAAATCCGCGCTGTATCTTACCGTCATATTTATACTGTCCTCAAAGTGGCTGATACCATCATCATAAGTAAGATATATCTTGGTTTTGCCCGCTTTTATCAGCCTCATCTTATATGATGAATCTGTCGTAGTGCCTTCCCATTTGATTATATTTTCATCTGCGACCCTGATCTTCAGATTGCCGTTCATGATGATATTACTCTGCGAGCGGCCATTCTGATCATAAACTGCAATTGAACCAAGGGTCAGAAGGATGCTTCGGGAAGGCTGATTTGAGGTTATGCTCTGCTCCTCTTCCCTGTAGCAATCCGGGATCACCATCCCTGACCTGCCCTTCTTTTTCACCCTTATCAGGTAACTGCCCCTGGTTATGCCGTCTTTGGCCGTTACCGTTATTTTCACTTCGAAATAATCCGTACCCGGGAGCTCCGTCTTATAATATGTTGCCAGTAAGTAATATCCGCCTTTCTGCAGTGTTCTCGTCTGAGCAACGCCGTTGCCGCCATATACCAGAATATTTTTGTCTGTATCGGCAGTCATCCGGATACTGTTTTCCCTGATTGCACTGTCAAACTCGTCAGGAGCCAAAGTCACATCATATTCTCTTCTGGACGGTGAAAAATTCTTCAGTATGTTGTTTCCCGATTTATCGTTGACATATATGTCCAGACCAGCCAGTGTTGTATCTCTCATGGCTTCAATATCCGCATCATTTTTGACAATATTGATCATGACATCGTGGACGCCTTTCACTTTAACGGGCTCACCGCCTACCCAGATATCATAGGTGCCGTAGCATCTGATAATATAGTGATTCGTTCCGTTCTGCAGTTTGATTTCATCGGATAAAAAGGTCTTACTGCCGGGATAATCTCCTGTGGCATAATTCATTGTGTCAATGACATTACCGTCTTCATCCATCAGTTTTGCCAGATAACTGGCATTTTCACCTAATGAAACCTTCCAGCTGAATTTGACTGTTTCCAGGTTGGTGGATACCCTGTAGACAGATCCCCTGCATGACATCTGCCCTATGGCGCTGTCACTGCTGCCGCCTGCGTTGAGCAAAGAAAGTCCTGACATGTTGTCTCTTACGCCATAACCAAACGCATGGAATACATATCTGCTGCTGAGTTTATTATCTTCGTCCGTCAGCCGTATCACATTGGAGCTGTCCTCGCTTTTATATTTGATAGTTACTGTGCATTTACCGCTTGAACTTACAGTGACAGCCTTTCCGTCTACCGCCACCTTGACATTCTTGTCAACTGTAAGTCTGATCTCGCGTTCAGATCCGATTGGACGGCTGCTCGTAAAGCCATAGACATGTACATCAGGGCTGAAGGTCGGAGTAAGATCCTCTATTGTATTCACCGATCCATCGAGTCCTGCGACAGAATCGATCACCGGCGCTTTCGCATTCTGTTCACCCGCTGTACTGTCATCAGCAAAAGCCATAAAGGTAATGCTGCTGAAAGTCATTATCAACGATATCATTATCACCATTACCTGTCTTATTTTTCCGATAGCATTATTTTGTCTTCTCATTAGGTACCACCATATACATCTTGCCGGTCTTAGGATCCTCATAGACCGTACCCTTAGATCTGTATCTTCCGACAGCCTGACCTTTGTTGTCCACAACGGTCACGTTCTCCGTTTTCTTCAGTTCTTTTTTATCTACTATTTTTACAGTACTGTTTATATCCACGTTATAAAACATAATGATTGCCATCATCAGTCCGCAGGCGAATACCAGCATAACATCAGCCAGATTTGCCACTCCATTCATGGGATTATAGAATTCTTCATCCTCTCCGGAATATCTTCTTGCGGCAAGGCCTCTATTTCTTATCATCTTCCGCCTCCTGAAGCACGCACTCCATCAGGGCCTCCATTGTAACCGTCGAATCGGTACACCAGCCCTTTCTTATACCCAGGATGATAAAGCACACGGCTGCGCTGACAAGTCCTGTAATCGTTGTATCAAATGCAGTCAGCATTGCCTGTGACAGCGTTTGGGTGTCACCATGCCCCAGGGCTACGATTCCCGGTCCCAAAGGTATCAGTGTGCCCATGAGGCCCAAAATTGGGCCAAGTTTGGAAACAAGTCGTGATGCTGCCATTGTCCTGTCATTTCTCTCATCCTCATCGGCCAGCAGTCGCTGAGCAGTAGCCAGTCTGACCTCCCTGGGGCTTCCTTCTGTTTCATTGAGTTTTATCAGCCGCTCTTTCTGACAGGTGTCAAGACCACTCTTCTGGATGATATCTCGCTTCTCCGACTGAGAAGCATTTCTCATGGAATCCATCAGCGACAGACAGTCGAGCCGGCGCCGTTTTCTTTCAAATCTGTAATCCATGATCGCTTTTCCGATCTCTATCAGTGCAATGACCACCAGTATCACCAGACCTATTCGACAGGGTATGTTGAGGGCCTGGCTTATCATGTGTAACGTATCGGTCAGTACTTTGTTCATCTTCACTCTCTTTCACTGCTAAAAAAAGAGACATCTATCCCCTGTCAGGAATAAATGCCTCCGGTTTTCCGGTCAGCAATTAACTGAATTGTAACCATATAAAAAGGACCATGCTTCATGCACAGTCCGTATTTACTGATCAAACAATATCTCTCAACCTTTCATCGCTCCGTGAAAGTATTGGATTCCGTTTATGCAGGTCTCCTGGCTCATGGATCATCACCTGAAGTCCACCTTCCCGGCATAATGCCAGTGGCTGCTCTCGCACAGGACTTAAGTTCCCCATTTACAGTGGCGGGACCGCGCAGGACTCAAACCTGCTTCCCTCTCAGCTTTCGATTTACGAAAGAACATAAACTCTTATTTAATAATTCAATTCTACACGTCGCCAAAATGCTTGTCAACCCCTCATAATAAAATGAACATCTGAATCACGTTGTATTATGAAAAACCCAATGCTATTACATTACACTCTTTTTCAGATACGCCAACAGCTGCTGCAGTAATAGTCTTTCAGTTAATGACTGAATGCAGCAGCCATCGGTATTATTATTTAGTCTAGGTGATTGACTCTATTTTCTGTCGATAGACGGAAGGATGTACTCAACATCCTCATGAGGCCTAGGAATAACGTGAACTGAGATCAGCTCTCCTACTCTTTCCGCAGCAGCAGCACCGGCATCTACAGCCGCCTTGACCGCTCCTACATCTCCTCTTACCATTACAGTTACAAGTCCGCCGCCTACCAGCACTTTGCCGATAAGGTATACGTTAGCAGCCTTTACCATAGCATCTGCTGCTTCCACTGAACCTACGAGACCCTTAGTCTCTATCATTCCCAATGCATCTTTAACCATTTGTTTTCTCCTTTACTATATAACCATTTTCAGCTTCGTGCATGAGCCGAGGCCCATAGCGTTGGCTTCCTCAGTGTCGATATGACAGTCAAGTGCCGATGTGTCAGTGACACGCACCATCACGTTGCCGTACACTCCGCCTCTGTCTCCCGGCACCTCAATGGATACCATCTGTCCGTCTGTGACTCCATATCTTGCCGCATCCTCCGGCAGCATATGTATATGCCTCTTGGCTATGATGGCTCCCTGCTTCAGAAATACTGAACCGCATGGTCCCACCACTGTCACTCCTGCTGAACCATCCAGATCTCCTGAGAGCCTCAGCGGTGCCTTGATCCCCAGCTTGAAATTATCTGACGCCAGAAGCTCAACCTGGGATTCCTTTCTTACAGGTCCCAGCACTCTGATCTTCTCAAGAGCTCCCTTTGGTCCGCACAAGGTCACAGTCTCTTTGCATGCGAACTGCCCCGGCTGTGTCAGATCCTTGATGGACTCCAGCTGATGACCTTTTCCGAAACAGGTCTCAAGATCCTGCTGGCTCAGGTGAACGTGATGGTTGGATATGCCTACCGGCACCTCCATCTCACCAAGATCCGCCCTGCATCCCGACGTGCATGTCTGGCCGCTCCCTGCAATCTTTCTGCTCTTAAGAGCCTCCATTATCGCTTCGGTTATCATTTCCACATTATTGTCCATATGTCATTACCTCAATGCTGTTACTACTTCATTTATTAAAGTCTTCAGTTCTTCAGGAGTGATCGATACCTTATCGCTGCTGGCTGCTGAACATCTGCCGCCGCCCTGGTACTTCTGGAATATCTCATCGTCCTGAGCCAGAGTGGTCACGTCCTTGATCCCATATGCCAGTATTCTCTTGTTAATCAGATGCAGCGGAGATACGTTCTCTGATACAGATGATCCGCCTACTGTTCCGCATCCAAGGGTGAATGCAGGCATCAGTCCTGTGGATACGCCTGTGCCGCCCTGTGTTCCGCCCGTATTTACCAGTATCCTCGATGCCGGCTTGGCTGTAAACGCCATGGCGATATCTCTATCCTCTGTATGGATGCTCATCGTATGTCCGATGCCGTTCTGCAGCAGTCTGATGCTCAGCTCGCAGGCTTCATGCCAGTCTTCTACTGTATAGAATGCCAGCACCGTCGTCAGCTTTTCATGCGACAGCGGATCTGAATCTCCTACTCCATGCTGACGTCCGATCAGGACCCTTACGCTGTCAGGTACTGTGAATCCAGCAGCCTTGGCGATGACCTGAGGCTTCTTGGCCACGTACTTGGCGTTCATGCTGTGTCCGTTCTTGAACAGAAGTCCGCATACCGCGTCCGTCTCTTCCTTGGACATGAAATATGCTCCCTGACGCTTGAACTCTTCTATTACTTCCTTCTCATTGCAGTTCTCACAGATCACTGACTGTTCTGAAGCGCATACAGTTCCATTGTCAAAAGTCTTGCTCGTCATTATGCGCTCCACTGCCTGTCTCACATTGGCTGTACGCTCGATGTATGCAGGTGAGTTTCCTGCTCCTACTCCGATGGCCGGCTTGCCTGCGCTGTAGGCCGCCTTTACCATGGCCGGACCGCCTGTCGCGATGATCAGCTTTACGTTTTCGCTATGCATCAGTTCACTGGTAGCGTCCATGGAAAGTGTCTGCAGACATCCGATGGAGTTTGCAGGCGCTCCTGCCTCCTGAGCTGCCTGCTGCATCAGCTCTGCCGCTCTCAGTGTGCACTCTCTTGCTGAAGGGTGCGGTGAGAACACGATAGGGTTTCTTGCCTTCATAGCTATCATCGACTTGTACAAAACTGTCGATGTCGGGTTTGTGGAGGGTACGATGCCCATGATCAGTCCTACAGGTACTGCTACCTCTACTGTTCCCTTGTCCTTGTCCTCTTTGATGACTCCCTGAGTCTTAAGATTCTTTATCGCATGGTACAGCATACCCGAGCCCATATGATTTTTGTATACCTTGTCCTCTACTATACCGAATCCCGTCTCCTCCACTGCCATCTCTGCCAGTTCAAATGCGTGTTTTTCTCCTGCTATGGCCATGTTCTTTATGATGGCGTCGATCTGCTCTTCTGTGAAGCTGCTCAGTGCCTTTGCTGCTTCTCCGCCTGCCTTGGCCAGGTCTCTTGCCTCCTGTATAGCTCGTAGATCCTTATCAAATTCCATTGTCTCCTCCTTACTTGTCAAGTATCTTGTCCAGGATACCTTTCTCCTGTAAAACCTTCATTACTGCTTCTACGATCATCTGTCTGTCATAAGTCATGGCACAACTCTCTGCCGGCTTGGTTTCCGCCGGTTTACTTTCACAGCAAGGCTCTTTTTTTTCTTCTTGCGTTTCCACGCATGCGTCACATTTCTCAACAAATTTTATCTTGTTGCTTCTTGCAACGTCCTTTGCGGAGGGCGTTATAAGTGTATTATCGTCAATCGGGAACTCTGCTCCCTGACCATGGCTTGCAACGAAGCCTTCCATGATCTTCTCTGTTATCAGTTTCTTCATTTGTTTTCTTCCTTTCACGCCTCATCAAAACAGTGTATCTATGAATCTCTTGGACGGTGAAGGTATCACCTCTGCATTTATCAGCAGTCCCTGTTCGCCTATCACTTCTTTGCCCGCGCTGATACCTGTTTTAACGTCCGCAACATCGCCGGTAAATACGAAAAACGCTTTTCCTCCGAGCCCCGTACCCAGTCTTATCTCTATCGGATCTAGATCCGCGACCTTTACGATGGCATCTGCTGCGATCACCATTGTTGAAAGTGAATAAGATTCGATTATCCCAAGTGCTCTGATCTCCTCCGGCATTGTAGCTCCCACTATTGCAGGAAACACTGCAGGATGCACGTTCGGGATCACTATATGATCCACCAGGAACTCTCCTGCCGTCTCCACGCCTCTCCTGACCGATGTCTCTACTGCAGATACATCGCCGTGCACTATGGATATGTATTTTCCCGGACAAACGGAGGTCGCTGTAACGATATTCACATCGGATGTCTTTACCATCTGATCTGCAACATAGATACCCTTTGATATGCTGTTGAATTCGATCATTCCTATTGCTTTTTCCATATCATTTTCTCCTTATCGTTATGATTCCGTTGTCTGTAGTTTCGACCTGCCCACTGATGCTTGCATGTACCGCTGCTCCCATCGCTCCCTCAGGAACGTCTGCTATCAGCTGTCCTTCTGTTACCATCTGTCCTGCTTCCACCAGAGGTTTCGCGGGTGCTCCCACATGGGTGTCCAGGTGGATCCCGACATAATCAGTTTCCATGGTCTTGTCGATGTCAAGTGGCGCCGCTACATCATATTTTCTTATTCCGATCCTTGCAATCAGTCTCTTGCTCGGCACCATCCTGTAGTCTCTCATAGGATGCGGCACGAATTTTCTGTTTCCAGGATCATGCTTTATTCCCTTGCTCCTCAGCTGGTTCATGAAATACACATTTGCCATCTTCGGACTGATTCCCGCAGGACATGAGAAGTACTCGCACAGATTGCACTGGCAGCATGTCAGTGCCGCCGTCATCGTCTCATCCGCCTCGGCTCCGTATGCTATTGCTCTCACCATCTTATGAGGTACCGTGCTGTGTCCAAGGAGATGTCTCGGGCACATGTCCGTACACATGCTGCACTGCTCACATGCTGATCTGTTCAGTCTTATGGCAGATTTCATCTCTCTCTTCTTGTGCATTATGAGACCGTGTTCATCAGGCAGCACCACAAGGCCCTTGGTCTTCTTCGTAACGTATCCTTCAGGATCGGCCAGCAGAGGTCCCATCATAGGTCCTCCGTCTATCACCTCATATCCTCTCAGATCATTTACTCCTGCTGCTTCGAACAGTTTCTTCAGCGGTGTTCCCACCGGTACCTTCAGTGTTACCGGATTCGGTACTTCTCCCGCTACAGTCACATATTTCATCGTCACTGCCTGATCCTGCGATGCTCTGTATATGTTGTACGCCGTTTCAGCATTGACTACTACGCAGCCTACTGCTATCGGGATCCCTGTCTCAGGCACTACTCTTCCTGTCAGCTCATAGACAAGCACCTGCTCGTCTCCTGCAGGATATACGTCCGGCAGTTCTCCTACCAGCACCTGACCTTCCAATCCCATCTTCTTTATCGTTTCCTTCAGTATCCCTATCACTTTTTTATGCTTTACCTTGATGCCTATGATAGTTTTCTTTGCCTCTACTATCTCTCCGGCCTTGACCAGTCCGGTGATTATCTCTTCGGGATAATATTCCATCAGCTGCTGGTCTACCCTCAGAAGCGGCTCGCATTCCGCTCCGTTCAGCAGGATAAAATCAGCCTTGGCATTAAGTTTGACGTGGGTAGGGAAGCCCGCGCCGCCCGCGCCTATGACGCCGGCCGCCTTTACCTTTTCAAGTAAATCCATTTCCACCTCCATGTTACTCACTGCTCTTTCTATTCGAATTCGCAGTCCTCATCGATTATCCCTACTACTACTGCGTCCACAGGGATATTGTCATCCTCCAGCATCCGCCTTGCCGATGACCCTGTCGTGATTATCACTCTCTCGCCTATTCCGGCGCTTATGATATCCACCACGACCAGTCTCTGTCCCGCTCTGCTTCCGCCTATGACCTCAGCCAGCATCAGCTTGTAGCCTTTCAGTGACTCCGCTTTTCTGGTTGCCCAGATATTGTCAATAAGTCTGGCCGTAATCATTGTACATACCTTCTTTCAATTTCTTTTCTATCTCACCCAGCGCATCTGATACTGAAGCTGTGTCTCCGAATATGGCCAGCAGCGTCATGTGCTGCGGACATACTCCTCTTACATCGTATACTTCCACTCCTACCGCTTTCTCTGCGATATCGGCCGCGCATACCATGTCTATCATCCTGCCCTGTACCAGCCCGATCGCATCTGCTTCGTCTATGCACTCTGATGACTGCACTCCGATCCTGTGCTTCAATAGGCTCCTGGTCCCCGGTGTGGGTGACTTGATTATTCGCAAATCCATGATGCTTTACCTCTTCTCAATATTTGATTTCATCTGTACAGCCCAGCGCTATGCCCAGCGGTGTGACAAAAAATGGATCAGCAGGCTTATATGTAGGTATTCCGGTCATCTTCTCGACTACTTCTTCAATTCCTGTCAGACAGCTGCTTCCGCCTACCAGTACCAGCTGCTCGACACCATAGCCTTCAATACCCCTGGTTATTATCGATGATACTTTCTCTACCACCGGTTTTAACGTTGGGAATATCTCCTTATGATGACTCACGTCCCGCTTGTACTCATCTGCGGCTTCAAATGGCATTTTATAGGCTCCTGATAATACCAGCGTGAAGTGATTGCCTCCCGTCGGTTCATCCATGACCTCTACTACCTCTCCATCTTTGAAGATCGATATGCCTGTTGTTCCTCCGCCGATATCAACGACTGCTCCGTCCTTTATCTTCAGCAGATTATTGGCGGCCGTCGGCTCATCCAGCATGTTTGTGATCTCAAAGCCGGCAGCCTGCACTACGTTTTTCACGGCGCCGCCGTCCAGCTTATCGGTTCCCGGAGGTATAGCTGCTGCTGCATAAATCAGCTCACAGCCAAGATCCTCCTCGATCTTTGCCTTCATCTCCTTGACTATACGGATCGCTCCGATATAGTCCACTACCATGCCGTCTCTGACGACATCAGCATATTTATATGCTCCGGCCACAGGTTTCCTATCCTCATCCAGTACGGCCATGACGACACATGCTGTTCCCAGATCGACTCCGGTGTAGTAATTCTTCGATTTTCCCAGTACCGGGCTCGATACCGCTTTCTCAAAATCACTTACGTATGTGTCGCAGTAGTCAAAATTCACTGTCATAAATCATTTCTCCTTATCACAAGTCAGCTGATGTGTCTTTAAACACTCTGCCAGTCAGCAGGATAAACAAAATATGCAAATCTTGCTTTCGATGGCGACTGGAAATGGATGTGGCTGTTCTTAGGAATATATATGATATCCCCAGGTTCGCCGCGCTGTATTCTTCCGTCTATCTCGATCTCCAGAACTCCTGAAATAACGAAATCGAATTCGTCATATGTCAGTGTCCAGTCAAAAGTGGTGTGATCCAGTTCCATGATTCCTGCGCCCATTCTCGGTGCTTCTTCAAGGGTAACGATATCCTTGAGGGAAACTCCTTCGGCGCCATTGAACGGCTCACATTTTACTGTATTTGTTTTGATTTTGATAATGCCGCTTTTATCAACGACCCTTTCAAAATCAGGCTGCGCTTTGTTCTTCAAAGTCTGTTCAACGACGACTGATATGATCTCGCGCAGTATCGTTTCATTTATTTCCATAGCATCTCCTCATATGAGCCTCATCCAAAGGTATTTTTTTCTGCCGTGTCCACTATGGCGATGATCGTCGAGTCTATGGGAACCCCATGACATGCGGTGGTTGCCCTTGCCGAACTTCCGCCTACAGTCACTACTGTTTCGCCGATCCCGGCGCCCAGAATATCTGTCGCTATATACTCTTCTTTTGCATCGTCCAGAGATACAACTCTCATGAGTTTGTACTCTTTCAATTGATCCGCTTCAATAGTGGACCAGACATTTCCTGTTACTTTAGCTAATCTCATATCATCAATCCTTAATGCAATCAATACTTGCCTGCAAGATACTTGCACATCATTACATGCAGCGCACTTGAAAGCCTGTTCAGCTCTTCTATGATGTCTTTTCTCGTGCACTTTTTGTTGTCTGTAAAAGCATCTACTGCCAGCACCTCGGCCTCTCTGATGGATGCCCTGATCAGGTTGAGCATGGCATATTCCATTCCCATGGAATAATCCGGAAGCTGCATCTGTGTGATGTTATAGTACTTCTTTGGATTATGGGAATGAGCTCTGAGCTCCTCGTGATTCAGTCCAATGATCTCATCATTGTTAAAAGGTTCATTGAGTACCTCGCATTTCATAAGATCGCGCAGTATATCAAGAATGTTTCCCAGATCTCTGAGCAGCATCTCGCTGTTGCTGTTGGTACATACTACTGTCTGTGCCAGCACAACTGCGGCCTGCGCCTTGTCGATCTTGCCCCGGAATTTGATCACCGGGTCATTCTTGTATACCAGTTTATTGCCGTAAAGCTGTGTCATCTGTTCAGGCTTTTCCGTAAAGAATGCGCCGTTTTCGTAATCCACATATCTGGGTGTAACATCCGCCGATTTTTGTTCGGCGGTGCTCACTCCCGTTTCGCGCTTTATGACAGGGGCAGGTGCCGATTCCGGCTTCCTGTTCTTCTCAAACTCGATCTTTATCTTCTGCTGATTAAGGTATTCTCTTGCTGCAGGGGAAAGTATTTTACCTTCCGGTATATAGTACACCTCAGGTCTTGATGTCTTAAGCTCTATCCTTATTATGTCTTCGGTGATAGCTTTCAACTACAACACCTCCCTCGCTTTTACTGCTCCTCTATTTTCGGTAATATCATTTCTACATCCGAATGAGGTCTTGGAATTACGTGGATCGAGATGAGCTCTCCGACTCTCTCTGCTGCTGCTGCTCCTGCATCAACGGCTGCCTTGACTGCTCCTACATCTCCTCTTACCATTACTGTAACGAGTCCGCCGCCTACCAGCACCTTGCCGATCAGGTATACGTTTGCTGCCTTTACCATTGCATCTGCTGCTTCTACCGATCCTACAAGTCCTTTGGTTTCGATCATTCCTAATGCCTGTAAATTAGCCATTTTCTTATCCTCCATATTTCTTACTTTTTCAGTTTGCCGATCACTTCGACCAGCTCCTTTTTCTTCGCAAATCTTATTTCTTCCTTCGTCATGGTCATGTTGTCCATGCTGCGTGCCAGCGTCCTCAGTTCAGCCACTGTCATGGCTTCCAGGTCTTTACCTTTTTCCGGCTCTGCCTTCACTTCCTCAGCAGGTTCCTCTTTCTCAGGCTCCTCCTCAGGCTCTTCCTCCTGCTTCGGCTCCTGTGGATCAGGTGCTTTCTGCTTCGGAAGATCCATGTCCAGCATGGCTCTCACGCTGGGATCCGGTCTTGGTATGACATGACTCGTCAAAAGCTTGCCTACTCTTTCAGCTGCAGCTGACGCCGCATCGATGGCTGCCTTTGTTGCTCCTACATCACCTTCGACAAAAGTTGCTGTAAGCCCCGCTCCGACACGAATCATATTGACCAGAGAGACCTCCGCGCCCTTCAGCGCCGCATCCAGTCCCTCTATGGAACCGACCCTGCCGTATGTTTCTATCATTCCTAAGGCTTTCATAAATCACTCCTTATTCTTTAAAATGCAGTTGGGTTTGCAGCTACAAATTCAACTGCCTCAGCAAATGCATCGCATGCTGATTTGCATGCTGACTGTGTACCTGTCAGCAGAGCTCCGCCGAAGTTTGTCTCTGACGGTGGTGCATAAAGAGTGCAAAGTTTGACTTCTGCTGCCTTGATGGCTGCATCTACGCCGTACATTGCTTCCAGCGGAGGTGCGATCAGATAAGCCAGTGCTTCTCCTTCTTCGATGCCTGCTCCCTTTGACAGGTATGAACCTGTACGTGAAATGCAGTGAGCATAATAGCATACGGTATCATCATCATTGGCTGATACGAACCATGCTCCGTTCTCGATCATGTCGATGCATGCATCGAGTCCTGCTTTGGCTTCTGCCGGGTTAGGTCCCGCCAGGATGCCGATGATCTCGCCTGCCAGAGCAGTGTTGGCGCATGATGCTCCACCGTAGCAGCTCTTGGCGTAGATTACTTTTACTTCCGCTTTCTTCGTTGCTTCATCCAGTGCAGTATAGGTTACATCATCTATATCTGCAGTAATGAGTGCCAGAGATTTATATCCTTCCGGAATCTCGATCTCACCTAAGGTCTTTGCCAGATCAGGTGTGACGTTTGGGATGAGCTTTGCGGCCAGTACCTTGGCTCTTAATGGATCTTTTTTCATTTTTCCGCTCCTCTTTGTTTACAATTTAAGTTCAGTTCCACTTGTTTTAGTTTCGATTATCTTCTTCAGAATAGCTGCGATATGAGCACCTGCCTCTGCCGGAATAGTACCTGCAGAATGGATGTTTGATACTACAGTTCTTCTTGATTCTGCCATTCCTATGGTTGCCTTATATGCCATGTATGCGGACATGGAAGTTGCTGTGATCAGTCCCGGCCTTTCACCGATAAGAACACATGTGGCCTCAGCACCTGTGATCTCGCTGACCTCGTCCATTATTCCAACACGTCCATACTTTACAAAGAACGGTGTTCCTACGCTTATACCGTTACTCTCCAGACCCTGCATGAGACTTCCAAGTACATCCTTGGTGTTGGCGGCAACTGCCGCTGAACTCAGCCCGTCTGATACGTAAATCTGGACCTGAGGATTCATCTTGCATTTTTCCTTGATAGTAGCAACTGCCTCTTCAGATAATCTTCTTCCAAGATCAGGTCTTGTAAGATAAGTGTCCTTGCTGTCACATCTGCTCTGAACTGTGAACAGTCCCAGACTGTCTACAAAATCCTGATCCACATCTGAGAACACTGCGTCCTGAGCTGCAGAATGTGCTGCTCTGAACATGAGCTGCGGCAATGTCTTATATCTTGCGCCTGCTTTACCGATACCAAGTCTGCATGGAGCATACTGTTTAAGATCCATAAATCCTTCTTTGTCATACGGATTCTCAACAAGATAAAGATCCTTGACATTTATATCAGTTATATCGTCCAGCCAGCCGTCTTCAGCAGAAGCCGCTGCTCCTGCAGCTGGTTTAATACTGTTGTTTGTACTTACCTCCGCCGAACCGACGGCTGAAGGAGCACTGATATTCATTTCATTCAGAGTATCTTCTATGATTTTTCTCAATTCTATTGCGTCCACTGAATTATCCTCCTTCTACTTTTTAAGAAATACTGAACCGTCGCCGGCAAGTGCTGTGAGCTTTCCATCCTTGGAGAATCCCATCTTCTCGAGCCACATGTCGAATTCATGTACCGGTCTCTGTCCCAGTATCTCACGCAGAGCCGCTGACTCACGATATCCTGTGCACTGATACATCAGCATGCAGTCATCGCCTTCAGGTACTCCCATTACGTAGTTGCATCCTGCTACTGCAAGAAGTGTAGCCAGATTTTCGATATCGTTCTGGTCAGCCTTCATATGGTTGGTGTAGCATGCATCGCATCCCATAGGGATTCCGGAAAGTTTGCCCATGAAGTGGTCTTCAAGTCCTGCACGCATTACCTGTTTGGAATCATACAGATATTCAGGTCCGATGAATCCCACTACTGTGTTGACCAGGAACGGATTGAAGTGTCTGCCGAATCCGTAGCATCTTGCTTCCATAGTCAGCTGATCCCAGCCATTGTTGGCATCTGCTGAAAGCTCTGAGCCCTGTCCTGTCTCAAAGTACATTACGTTAGGACCAGTTGCACGGCCATGTGTCAATGCATATTCTTTGGCTTCTGCAAGCATGTCGCCTGTGATACCAAAGGTCTCATTGCCCTTCTGGGAACCTGCTATCGACTGGAACACCAGCTCTATAGGAGCATCGTGCTTCTTGGCCGCCTCGATCTGAGTAGTTACATGAGCAAGTACACAGATCTGAGTAGGGATCTCCCACTTGGTCTTGAATTCATAGAATGACTTCAGGATCCTGGCAACGCTCTCAACTGAATCGTCAACCGGGTTAAGTCCAAGTACTGCATCGCCGCATCCAAGGCTGAAGCCCTCCATTGTGGACGCCATTATTCCCTTAGGATCATCAGTCGTGTTGTTAGGCTGAAGTCTTGATGAGAAAGTGCCCTTCTTACCGATCGTGGTGTTGCAGTGAGCTGTGATCTCAACTTTGCTTGCTCCATAGATCAGATCCAGATTGCTCATAAGCTTGGCAACTCCGGAAACCATCTCACTGGTAAGTCCTTTGGATGCCCTCTTGATCATCTCACCTGTGGTGTTGATGTCGAGCAACCATTCCCTGAATTCAGAAACAGTCTGGTTTTTGTGTTCCGCAAAGATCGACTCGTTAATGTCATCCTGGATGATCCTCGTCACCTCATCCTCTTCATACGGAACAGCCGGATTGTTCCTCAAATCATTTAAAGTCAGGTTAGCTAGAACGACCTTGGCGGCAACTCTTTCTTCAGCTGATTCAGCTGCGATGCCTGCCAGATTGTCGCCGGACTTCTCTTCGTTGGCCTTAGCCATGACTTCTCTTACAGAGTCAAACTGGTATTCATGACCAAACAATCTAGTTTTTAGAATCACTTTTCCTACCTCTACTTTCTTTTTTCATTTTGCATCAATGGTTAAATATCAATGTTTTCGTAATCACTGGAACCACATTTCCTCCGGCGACCGGCTCGCCTATGTCCACGTAATCTCCATCTCTTACAAATATGTTATCTATACATATAAGCCTGCGTTCAGGCTTTAGTACCATTTTTAAGGCATTGCCAAGCACCTTGGCTATATCGCTTTCGACGATTATTATTATCGGCAGTTTCGGATCATCATAATCTTTTATCCCGTCGATTATCGCTGCAGCCAGGTCCTGGACCGCATCATATGTTGTCCTGCCGACCCCTGTAAAGGCGATACCTACAGCCTGCTCTTTGTTCCTGCCGGTGTAGATGGCCAGCCTGTCGGCAATGGCCTTCCTCATCCTGCCAAGGTCCGCCTCTTCATCGTCTGTCAGCTTTATCACCGGTATATTCTTGATCGGCAGACACTCATCATCGAATCTGACTGTGCTCCCGCTTACCTCAGTGGTATGGGTACCGGCGCCGACGACTGTCGCCCTGATGGTTTCCTCGGACTGATATATCTTGACTCCGTCAAAATACTTTTCCTTGAGTATCCGTTCTCCCAGTATCGGCCCTATATCCTTATATCTGAACGGGTCGCCTGCCAATGGATTATATATGGCATCGGCTACGCCTCCGGAAAATGTAATGCCGTCGATCTTTATGTTCCTGTCTATCGGAGTTCCCTCATTGGTATACAGTGAGCGGTGGAATTCATCCTCAGGCACAAGTCCAACGGCCATGGCCAGCTGCTTTACCATTACGGAAGCCAGCTTCTCCAGACTGCGGACGTCGGCTTTCTGCCCGACTGAGATGTCCAGTCCGATGCTCTTTGCCAGCTTCTGTGTCTTCTCATATATGTACGTTATCCGGCCGCCATCGACCTTTATCAGTCTGCCTCCGATGTCCAGACATGATGTGTCCAGAAGGTTGCCCTTCTGGTAAACGGCGATGTTGCTGGTGCCGCCGCCTATATCTATATTTGCTATGATGTTTCTGTTTTCAGTCGACATCCGGTCTGTGCCTGCGCCTCTGGCGGACAGTACGGATTCCAGATCCGGCCCTGCGGTGGCTACAACAAAATCGCCTGCCAGATCGCTCAAAGTAGACAGAACTTCGTTGGCGTTTTCTTTTCTTGCAGTTTCACCTGTGATGATGACTGCACCTGTCTGCAGATCGTCCGGTGTCATTCCGGCCTTTTTATATTCATCAGCTACGATCTTCTTCACCGCTTCCGCGTCGATGGTAGCTGTGTCGAGCAGCGGCGTGAAATATATGTCGCTGCGGTATACCACCTCTGTATCAACTATATCGATCCTCGGTACCATATAACTCGATGCTCTGTTTTCAATGGTCAGTTTGCTGAATATCAATTGCGTTGTAGATGTTCCTATGTCTATGCCAACGCTATTGATTATTTCCTTCATAGCCAGTCTCCTTCCAAAAAATCAAAACAGTCCAAATAATACTTACTTTCTAAGTATTTTTGGACTGCATCGTCTCAATATTATTCGGCTCCGTCGTCGATAATAGTCATTTATTCTCTTTTTATCTACAAAGGGAATACTATTGTAATTTTTGTTCCTTTATTCCCTGAGTCAACCATCACATGGCCGTCCAGCTTTTCCTTCACCATGGAATCGACTATCATCCATCCCATGCTTCCCGGACGTGCCTTTTCGGAATCAAATCCCGAACCGTTATCCAGATACACTATGCGTATCTCATCGTTTCTGGAATTTATGCTCATCATCTCGATCTTACCGTGATTTCTTCCTTTAAAGGCATATTTGATCGAGTTCTGTATAAGCTCGCTGAGCACCAGCGACAATGCCGACGCCCTGTCAAATTCTATGTCGAAGTCGCCTCCGTAGCATTCTATCTCCAGAGAGAAATCGTCGCTCTGATAATATCTCAGCGTGTTTTCTTTCAGACTCGTCATCATATCGTTGAGCTTTATCTTATCCATGTCTGTGGCAAGCAGTATCTCATGAGTAGACGAGATCGCCAGCAGTCTGCTGATCGTATCTGTAAGCGCTTTCTTTGTTTCATCGCTTTCAGCACGGTTTCTCTGCAGATGGAGCAGCGACACTATGGTCTGAAGGTTGTTCTTGATACGGTGATGCATCTCATTGAACGCCACCGATTTCAATACCAGTTCCTTCTCCTGGATGGCCTCTGCCGTAATGTCTGAAATTATGACCAGATAACTGATATCCTTGCGGTTTATCCTTATTGTCTTTATGCTGAAATGGTAGCTGCCTACCTTTACTTTCTGGATTATCGAGCTCTCAGTGAGACCGCTCACCTTTGACAGGCTGATTCTTTCATAGTTTTGTCCGGCGATGTCTTCAATGAAGCCCAGTCTGGAATATATCGAAGCGGCTACTTTGTTCCTGAATACCACTCTGTTGTTGCTGTCGATGAACAAAAGGCCCTCTTCTATGGTATCCGCAACATTCAGCTCATCGCTGTCCTCGTTTTCTACGCTGAAGATGTCCTGAAACATCAGTGCTTCATCCGCATCCTGCTGAGGTGCATTTCCTGTGATCACATGCTCCATGCGCTGCTCTATTATGAACACGCCTATGGTCCTGTCGCCGTAGATTATAGGATCTACAGTCTGTACCACCCTTGCATCTTCCTGGGTTATTGCCTTCATAAACTTGGTCGTGACGCTCAGATCAAATGTTCTGTAAACCGCGGGCTCCTTTTCCTTGGTAGCAACCAGACCAACGACCGTATGCTTGTATGATGATTCACTGTCCACAGGTTTTGCTTCTGCTACGACTATCGAGTCACCCGTACCGTCCTTCAGCTGGCAGTCGATGAATGCGTCCGCATCAAACAGCCTGGCCATCGCCGGGAGCACATGAGCAGATACTTTTATCTCCTCTATCTCATCTGGCGAAAGGTCCGTACTCTCTCTGCATATCCTGTCTATGGTATAATTAATATTCATCGACACTGCTCATCCTGTATTTATCGATTATTATCGCCGCGACCTTTGCCATGGCAATATTGTTCTTCTTACTTATTTCTCTGATGTAATTATACGCCTCATTTTCATTCATATCGCGTTTCTTCATCAGTATGCCCTTGGCCCGGTCGATGACCTTTCTGCCTTCAAGCATTTCCTTGGTCTTGCTTATTTCGCGCTCGTACTTGAGCACTTCCTTCTTCCTGGCTACTGCCAACTCTATATTCGGTATCAGCAGTTTTTCATTGATCGGTTTCACCAGATAACTGTTGATGTTGCATTCCTTGGCCTTCTCTATATACTCGCCTTTGCTGTATGCCGTGAGCATGATTATGGCTGTCTCAGGACATTCGTCATTGATTATCCTGGCAGTCGACAATCCGTCAAGATTGTTCATTCTGATATCGAGTATTGCCACGTCGGGTTTGAGATCACGGCAGAGGCTGATGGCATCAAATCCATCACCGCACTGTCCTGCGCATATATACCCGGCTTTCTCTATCATGGCCTGAAGATCCATCCTGATAATAGGTTCATCATCTACAATTACGATCTTTAACTTATCTTGAGCCATCACATCATCCCCTATTCTAAATAATCTGCCAGCTCCCTGATTCCATCTCCACGCAGACTGCTGGTCTTGAAGACCTTATGAGCACCTGCCATCCTGAGCCATTCCTCTGCTATCTTTATTCTTTTCTCATCGGCCTCATCTATTTTGGTAACGATGCCGATAACCTCCTTGGCAAATGCTCCCGCATAACACGGCGGAAACATATCTCTGTTTTCCGAAGCTGCCTGAACCAGACCAATTATCTCCGCATCAGCGGAAGTGATCATCAATGCTCCCCTCATCTGAGTACGCTCAAGGTATTCACCGGGGGTATCAAATATTATATTGTCAACTACTTCAACTGCCTGAGTTTTCTTATACTGTATTTCATTTCCCATCAGTGCCTGGGTAAGACTCGTCTTCCCGCACCCAACATCGCCTATCAATATTATTCTCTTCATGCCTTTACTACCACTGACTAACTTGATGTCACATCGATCGGTGTGAACTTCATCTCATCGCAAAGCACCTTGAGCACTGCTGTGACCGCAGCATTGATTGAAGCCACATCTCCATAAATCAGCAGAGAGCCGCTGAACCTGTCAACAAACCCTATGCTCACCTCGGAAGCCTTGGTAGCTACATCAGCTGCTATTATCGCTGCTTCACTGGGCGTTATGGTAAATATCCCGATCGCACTCTGAACATCCATGATGCCCAGCTTGGAATATAAATCACTTACCGGATTTGCTATTATATGTGCCAGGGTTATCTGCCTGCCTGGAACAAATTCCTGTATGATTCTCTCTTTTTTCTCTAGATCCATAGTTTAGCCCTTACTTTAACAAAATTTTATTTTAGAAAACAAAAAATGCCAATCCATAAGGATTGACACTTCATCGCATCTCCCAGTCTCCCAGCTACGTCGTTGGAACTTATTATTATGATAGCATTTTCGAAATTATTTGTCAATATTTTTCTTGGCTCCCGGCGACGTCGTGCTCAAAATAATATCGGATCGCACCCAGTGGATACGATCCGATACCTTAACGGAAATATATTGTTATTATGAGTTTACCATGGTTTTCATTAGTCCAAATGAGCCATTCTCTCGATTTCCTCTTCGATGGTAACCAGATCTTTACGACCCTTGCAAACATACCATAACAGTGCAACTCCGTAGATTACCAGTGTTGCAACCAGTGCGTTCATGTTGACATTACCAAAGATCATGTACATCAGTGATCCCTCAGGGAATGTGGAAGCACTTGCTGTAGTGATCATTGCTATGATGCAGAATATGCAGAGCAGCAAACTGATGATGCCAAGAGCTTTTCCTCCCGGTGCCTTGAACGGACGCGGATAATCAGGATAAGCTGACTTCAGCTTCAGATATGAACAAAGTGAAATTGCATACAGGAATACCAGACCGAATGCTGAGATGTTGATTACGATGTTAGTAAGTCCGGTACAAGCTGTGATGATTCCTACAAGACCTGCAGCCATCAATGCAGCTGTCGGTACACGTCTCTTAGGATTAAGTCCTGCAAATATCTTAGGAAGATATCCGCTTCTGCCCATTGCGTAGATCTGTCTTGACGCTGCAACGATGATTCCGTTCAGCGAAGCAATCAGTCCAAACAGTCCCAGAATGTTTACGATCAGTGTTACAGCGCTTGAGCCATAAGCGATCTTCAGTGCCTCAGGAAGAGGGAAGTCAACAGCAGCTACCTTTGTGTAATCTGCTATGCCGGCTGTCAGTACGCAAGTCAGGCACATCATTACGAACAATGTAGCCATTCCTGTCATGAATCCCTTAGGGATATCCTTCTGAGGATTTACCATTTCTTCTGCAGATACTGCGCCACCTTCAAGTGCAAGGTAGAACCAGATTGCGAACGGTACCGATCCCATCAGACCTTTCCATCCACCAGGGATGTACTGAAGGAATCCGCTGAATCCGTTAGTCTCAGCCAGCGGCTTCAGGAAGTTGGAAACCTCGAAGTGAGGAACTGCTGCTGCCCAGAAGATGCAGAGTCCAACCAGCGCTACGACTGTTACTATCAGCTCGAACACTGCGGATGTGTGCATTCCTAAGTAATTGATAAATACGAAGAATAAAAATACAAATATTGTTGCTGGTATTGCCGGAATGACAGGAATCAGATTATGAATATATCCTCCTACTGCCAGTGCGATAGCCGGTGGTGCAAACAGCAGCTCAACCAGTGAACTGATTCCTGCAAAGTAACCGGCAACCGGTCCGAATGCCTTTCTTGCGAAAATAGCTCCGCCTCCTGCACTTGGCAGCATCGTTGCCATCTCTGAATAGCACAGAATGAATGTTGCGAAGAAGATAGTTACCGGTACGCATGCTATCAGCAGACCTACCGGACCTCCTGTACCATATCCATAGCTCCATCCGAAGAAGTTACCGGATATTACCAGTCCTACAGCCAATGCCCATAACTGAACCGGGCCCATGCTTCTCTTCAACGTTGTGGTTTCTTGAGGTTCCGTCATTGTTTTTCTCCTTTCTCATTTTTAAGATCAAAATTACAAATAATTGTGGTTAGACGCGTTCTTTTCAATCGCTTTTTCAGATGTTTTCCACTACCTCCTCATAAATTATTTGACAAAAATTTAACGTTAGCAAAAACAAAAAAGCCCATCAAAGTCTCTTAAGTAAAGACTCTGATGGGCTTCGCCGTCCACCTTAACATTTCCGCACTACATCGTGCATGGAAATTAATTACTATAGCGGCTATTCTATCAGAAAATATCCATATTGTCAAGAAGCTGTTTGTGAATTTTCAGACAACATTTTTTCCGAATATGAATTGATTGAATTATCATCAGGAACCTCTGATTTCCTTTATTTTACTTGTTTTCACGACGTAACACAGGATTTATACCCTATGGTTTATTGTATTGTTTATTCAATTAAATGGGTAAAAATATTTAATTATTTATCACTCTTTCCGTTAAAATATTCGTATTATATCGGGAGGGCTGCACGAAGGCAGTCCCTCCCATGGTGTAATAAAGATGTTTTCCAGTTAATATTACATGAATAGCTTAGGCATTACCATCTTTGGAATGGTCAATGCTACAGCTGGAAAATATGTGGTTATTATCAGTGTCGGGACCCAGGCAAATATAATAAACATCATTATCGGTGATAACATTTTATTGATCTTCGCATTGCATATCCTGCCGCTCAGATACAGCATAGGAGCTGTCGGCGGTGTAATGTTGCCCATGCCAAGGTTTACGCCCAGGATAGCGGCAAAATGTATAGGATTAACGCCTATTGCTGTCACTATTGGTAGTAATATCGGTGTGCAGAGCAGTATTCCGCTTACATCATCCATCAGCATGCCGATGATTATCATAAATACATTTACCATCAACAGTATCAGATATTTGTTAGTGGTTATCGACAGCAAGCCGTCTGCTATCATGTTCGGTACATCTTCCATGGTCAGTATTCTGCTCAGTATCATTACCATGAAGAACATTACCATGATAACGCCGGTCGTTGTAGATGTATCGATCAACGCATCTTTCAGATCTCTGAGATTCATGCCCTTATAGACAAACATAGCGATAGGAACAGCATATAATACGCTGATCGCAGCCGACTCTGTCGGGGTCATCAAACCTGAGTAAATACCTCCCAGGATGATGACTGGCATGAATAATGCCGGTACAGCATTTACCGTACTATGTTTAAAGGTAAAAGCCCATTCTGATCTGGTCTGCTTTTCAGATACCTTTATCTTCATGTTCTTACTCAGGAAATAGTTTACAATGCACAGCAGTATGGCTAATATAATACCAGGTACTACCGTCGCCAGGAAGCATGCCAGTACAGACTGATTGCTTGACCAGGCATACAGTATCTGTGCAGAACTCGGTGGAATCAGCAGTCCCAACGGGCATGCTGCTGCCAGCAGCGCTGCGCTGTAGCCCTTATCATAGCCGGCTTCTGTCATTCTAGGCTCCATTATTGAACCGATACATGATAATGTGGCCGATGCACTTCCAGAAATCGCTCCGAATATCGCGCATGTTACTACTGCCACGGTTCCAAGTCCGCTCTTGAATCTTCCTACAAAGCACTGTACAAAGCCAATAAGGGCTGCGCCGATCTTACCTTTTTCCATGATGCCGCCGGCAAGTACGAATAATGGTATTGCAAGTAATATTACCGAGTTCAGCTGGCCATAGCCGGCGGACAACTGGAAAGTGGATGAAAATCCCAAAGTAGCGGTCAGAAAAATAAATGTTGTAGCAAATGCAAATGGGATAGGTATCCCGATAATCAGTGTAACTACCAGGATTATCAATGCAATCGCAACGATAGCTGTAATACTCATGATTGCTTACCTTTCCTTTCTGCTTTGATCTCCATTTTGCTCTGTTTATGAAGACTAATTGCCTTATCTTTAGTCATGATCCCAGAATTCGGGTATCTCTTCTGGATGTTATCCGGTAAGAAATCGAATTCATTAGGGTCAGAATAATATCCCTGTTGTCTAAATTTTTTAACGTTTCTATAGAAATAAAAAATGTGATAAAAACTCATGATCAGCATTCCCAGGAAAATTGCAAACCTAGGAATAGCATAAGGTATCTTCAGAGCAGTAGTCCTTGGCATTTCAATGACTCCTGCCAGAAAATAGTTCCAGGCCCAAACAAGTAATATGATAGATACGATTATCAATATCACTTGAGCTATCAATCCTATAATGTCTTTAAGTCTTAGATTCTTCATTAATGCAGGTACTATATCCGCTTTAATATGACTGTTTTCATAGCTGCCATGAACTGCGCCCATGAAATACAGCCAAAATGCAAACAGCAGAATTATATCGTCGATTCCATAGAAGTCTGTATGAAAGATAACTCTCATAATACAACCTATAATTATAACCGTTGTAGTGACTACACTACATACTATCATTGCAATCCTAACGAAGACCAGAAGACCTTTCCAGAACATTGTTTCATCAAGCCTGAATTTTGTCATCTCTTTGTCCACATCTGCACCTCCTTATTTAGCCATTGATGCTGCCCGCAAAATTTGCAGGCAGCATCGTCTTACAGAATTTTCTTCTTTACTTTACACTGTCAGTAAGTTTGTCAAGAGTAGTCTTGCCAATTTTCTTTTCCAGTTTCGGCCATACATCTTTTCTTACCTGAGCTTTGCATGCTGCCAATTGTGAATCAGTCAACGGCATGATCTTGATGCCGTAGTCCTTCATCTTCTGCAAATACTCATTATCAAGCTTCTTGGCATTAGTGAAACTGTTCTGTACATGCTCATCCACACATTCCTGGATGATTTTCTGATATTTCTCAGGTAACTTGTTCCAGGTCTTGTCGCTCATGAAATATCCGCCGTTTTCAGCAAACGTATTGTAAGGTATATAATACTTGATTACATCCTTAAAATCCGAGTAATTCAGCTGCGGTGTACCACCGATCCAGCCATCACATACTCCAGTCTGCAGCGAACTGTACAGATCCGAATAGTTTATTGTAGTCGAAGAATATCCGAGGTCTCTGGTAACCAGGCTATAAACCTCTATTGCAGGTGCTCTGACCTTTAGTCCTTTTTTTACAGCTGGATTTGCATAATTGCTTGGAAGTTTAGTCATTCCAAATCCTATCATGCCTTCCACATAGATGCCCATCAGATGAACATGCTGCTTTTCATGGACTTTCTCATATTCCTTGAAGAAATATGAATCAGGTCCCAGTGCTTTATTAAGCTCTGAATAATCACTTACAAGATACGGTACAAAGTTCATTTCGATCTTAGGATCATCTTCACTTGGGATTGAAATCATTGCCATATCCAGATCGCCGGTCTTCAGCTGTTCATACATGTTCGTGTAATCACCTAACTGGCTGGACGGATAAAGCTTGATCTTAACCTTACCATCAGTCTTTTTAGAAATCTCGTCAACACATGCTTTTAACTCTTTATAGCCTGAATGGGATGTATTGTAATGGGTTCCGCACCTCAGGTTATATACTTTACTGCTTGTTGAACTGCTTTTCCCGCAGCTACTGAATGCAAAAACTACGGTCAATGCGAGAAGAAGCAGCAAAGCCTTCTTAATATTCTTTTTCATAATCTTTCTCCTTAAAACAATACTATAAGTAATGTTCTCAACTGAAGATGAATACCCGATTATTTCCTGCCCGTTTTAACGTAATTCGTTATCTGATCAACAGACATTCCGGCGAGACCAAGGTCTTCAACAGTCATGCCGTTTTTACGCCAGTCAGTTTCATGAATCACGTTGTAAATATCGATTATCGAATTAATCATCTTAGGCTCTACTCCAACCAGCTCACCGATGGATGCCCACGGAACCAGGCCAAAAGGTCCGTCCTCTGTAAGATATCTGTTCCAGATGTCATTAGGGCCGCAGATCTGAGTCAGTGAAATGTCGCCATGACCTGCCTTGTACAATTCCTGCCAGGTATAAGCATTGACCGGCATTCCTCCAAAGTCCTCCATAGGATGCAGATCATATCCAAAAGCATCTCCGATGTCTTTTCTCTCTCTGTCAAGCACCATATCCAATTTGACTGCGGATGGTGTCCATCCATGCTCATACAGGAAGAATGTAAATTCCGGACGTTCAATATTGCTTATATTGAACAGGCATGATCCTGAATGCCAGGCCGGGTTGACGATCGAAAGTCCAGCTTCCAGAACATCACCATATACTCTCTGGAATGGGAACAATGCATCTGTCAGCATACCCAGATATTTATCCTTAGCTTCTGCCGGGAAAAATGCAATATTGATCAAAGTTCTGCCAAAACATGTAACCGTTCCCGGCTCAAGTATTCTGGCATCATATGGCAGGTTGTTTGAATCAACCAGAACCGGGCACTCTTCATCGCCAAAGATGTGCTTGATCACCAGCGCTGCGAATGCACCAGGGAATGTGATCAGAACCTGATCCTTGTTGACATGACCCTTCAGTAGTCTGGCATAATCAGCATGAGCAAATGCCGGAGTTACCATACAGATGATCTCTGCGCCTTTTACAGCTTCATCGATATCGTCTGTTACTACATCCAGCTTAGCTGTATCCTTTACTACGCCTTCTACTTTTATTTCCTTGGTTTCAAATACCTTGGCCATGTTGCGCTTGTACTGCGGCATTTCGAACATTCTTACTTCATGTCCCTTCAATGCCATGTCTGCTGCCATCATATGAGCACCATTTCCACCACCTAGTACGGCTATTTTTCTTTTCTGCATAATTCACTACCTCCTCAAAACCATAACTACGTTATTACTTTAACTTGTAAAATTATGATATCATTTTGGAACTGTGAATTCATCGTACTTTTAGCACGAATAATTTTAATAAAATTCAGTTATTTTGTACTTTTAGCACATTAAGCTTAATGCTAGTATCAAATAAGCCACTATAATTATTATCTGTTATCCTTGCTTAGCATGTAGGCTCGGATTGACAGATATATGGCTATGGTCTTGTTGAAATCATAAAGGTCTATCCCGTATTGCTCCTTAATCTTGGTAAATCTATATGCAAGAGTATTTTTATGTATCACCATTCTTCTGGCTGTTTCAGCCAGATTGAACTTGGTTTCACACCAGTTGATGACCAGGTCCATGATGTCGTTGCAATTTTTGGAATCCAGTATGGAAGTGATATTGTTCATCCAGATCTCTTGCTCGATGTTCTCTTCTATCTCGATGATTATAGTCTCCAGTGGGATATCACTTATCTGTACGATTTTATCCTTCTTGCCGTCCATAGCAATTACCAGAGATTTCTGTGCTTCCAGGAATGATTCTTCCATGGAAATAATGTCATGGCATCTGCTTCCTATGCCCATGCAGACGCTACACGTCGATGGGAACTGCTCAGCCATCGTCTGACATTTTTCTTTAATATCGCTGGTGGTGTTACCTTTGTCATTGACACGCGCGAATATCAGATATCTCTGCTTGTCAGGTGCTGCTATGATATCCTGTTCACCGTTAAATATGTTCCGAATGTATCTATATGCCTGAGTTTCATACATATTCGAATTGATCTGACTTATCGCTTTTTTACTTTTTTCATCGATATTCAGCAATATGGCTACGCGAGGCAAATAGAGATCAAGACCCAGCAGCATAGCACAGTTGTTGATTGTAGTCTCACTGTCGATATTTTTTGAAAATGTGGCCACCATATTCACCAGCATCTGAGTGTTCTGCCATCTGATATGTGCGGACTCCGATTCCAGTCTGTCCTTTATCATCACCTCTGCCAGCATTTTCACCAGCAAGCCGTATTTTTTCACTTCCAGAGAATTGCCTTTTATGCCAATTGTACCAACCACATCATCGTGGATGCATATAGGCAAAGTAATACCCGGATATGTACCTTTCAGCGTTTTACAGTCCTCCTCATTATGGGTCCTCGCCTTACCGCTGTGGATCACCAGCAATGAGCCCTCGTGTACTGTCCCTAATCTGTCCTCATAGTCTGTGGAAGTACCGATTATAACGCCGTTTTCATCAGTTATGACGATGTAATAATTGGTTATGTTGCTGGCCGTTGACGCGATATCCTGCGCTACACGGTTTAAAAGATCGATATTATTTGCTTCTGTCATTTCCTTTTCCTCCCATTTGTTTATTTGCAACCGAATCCCATTATAACACTCTCACATTTTTTTATGTGAAAACTCTGACTTTTGTAATACCAGTTAGTCTACCTATAACAAAAAAAATCCCCTGAGTCAAATCATAAAATCCGTCTCAGAGGAATTTTTTTAAAATGCCACTTTTACTTCTTCAAAATATTATTTATCACTTCATGGGCCACCTGATCTTTGCCCATAAGCTCGTACTGATGTACATCGTCAGCGGTGATCAGGGTGATGAGATTGGTGTCGGTGCCGAAGCCGGCGCCCTCATCCTTCAGGTTGTTTGCGATTATCATGTCCACGTTTTTCTTGCTCAGCTTGGCCTTGGAATTTTCCACCATGTTTTCAGTTTCCATGGAAAAGCCGCAGAGGAACTGGCCCTCGCGTCTGTGGGATCCGAGATGGGCCAGGATGTCCAGGGTGCGTTTCATCTCCAGGTTCAGGCCGCCGTCGGCCTTCTTCACCTTCTGGTCGCTGACATGGAGCGGTGTGTAATCGGATACCGCTGCCGCCATGATGACAATGTCTGCCGCATCTGAACGCGAAGTCACCTCGCGGAACATGTCTGCAGCGCTTAATGCACCCACTGTATGACAGAACAAAGGTGCCTCGGCTGTTGTTGCCGCCTTGACGATGATCACATCGGCGCCTCTCAGCATGCATTCCTTTGCCATGGCAAATCCCATCTTGCCGGTGGAATGATTGGTGATATAGCGGACCGGATCCATGGACTCGCAGGTGGCGCCGGCCGTTACAAGCACTCGCTTGCCTGCCATGTCCTTGGTTCTAGCGATCTGGCGCTCGATATATGCAAACAGGATTTCAGGTTCCGGCATCTTGCCGGCGCCTGTATCGCCGCAGGCCAGGTAGCCTGAGGCCGGCTCTATGACCTGCACACCGTACTTCTTCAGGGTAGTCAGGTTGTCCTTTGTTACAGGGTTCTCATACATCTTCGTGTTCATGGCCGGAGCCACGTATTTCGGACAGTCGCATGCCAGGAAGGTGGTGGTCAGCATGTCGTCGGCGATGCCGTGGGACAGCTTGGCTATGACATTGGCGGTGGCAGGCGCCACCATGAAGATGTCTGCCATCTTGGCAAGCTCCACATGCTCCACGCTGAATTCGTGATTTCTGTCAAAGGTATCGGTTATGCAGCGATGACCGCTCAATGTCTCAAATGTCAGCGGGCTGATGAACCGACAGGCGTTTTCCGTCATTATCACGTGAACCTCCGCGCCCTCCTTTTTCAGTCGACTGACTAAATAAGCCGACTTATACGCGGCTATACCGCCGCTGATTCCAAGTATTACAGTTTTACCGTTCAGCATTTTTCTACTCCTTCGATTTTCGCTATGGCATCGTCGATGAGCTCGCCCACTGTCTGGGCGGTCACTCCGGCGATGAGATTGTCGCACATGTTCATCGGTATCAGGACGCGGGTAGCTCCACTCTGGGAAATGGCCGTTGCCATCTTTGGCGTAACCTCGCCCAGCAGGGAATCGGCTATGACTATGCCCAGCGGCCCTACGATAAAGTCCGCCCGTCGGCATCCTACGATCACCGGATTCTCCCCGGTGGCGCCTTCATCGGCGCCGGCCTTCAGCATCGTGGCCGTGGCCATGCTGTTGGTCCCTACTGCCAGTATCTCGGCATCCGCAAATTTTCTGCGCGCGGCTTCTACCAGCTGCTTACCCAGCCGTCCGCCCTGTCCGTCTATTACAAGGATAATCATAGCTTTTCTCCCTTCACTTCGTCAAGGCTTTTGCCGGTTTTTTTTGCGATCTCCGCCAGATCATCGTACTCTGCCTTGCTGCGCTCCACTCCGTAGCCTCTGCTGGTCTTGATCCTGACCGTTCCGTCGGGAGTATCGCAGGTGCTTTCGCTGCGGTCCAGCACATATCTGTCCATGGTCTGTCTTCTGATACCGCAGGTCCTGGTATGTCTGAACATGACAGCCGCCATTTTGTCAGCGTCTCCCATTCTGCACAGACATGACAGCAGCACTCCCGGCCGCGACTTTTTCATGACTATTGGAACAAAATAAACATCCAGGGCTCCTGCCGCAAGTAGCATTTCCATGGCAAAGCCCAGCTCCTCGCCGGTCATGTCGTCGATATTGGCTGACAGCTGGCAGATCTTCGCCGGCGTATCGTCTGCTGATACACCGTCATCTCCGAGGAAGACCCGTACGCAGTTGACCTTTGGCGAAAAATCTCTGGTGCCTGTACCGACTCCCACGGCGCTGACCTTCATCACCGGTCTCTCGCCGTAAGCATCGGCAAAGTACTGCAGTATGGCAGCTCCCGTCGGCGTGCACAGCTCGCCTCTGGTATCATCGCTGTAGTAAACCGCATTTTTCAGAATCTCGCAGGTGGCAGGCGCAGGCACCGGCAGTATGCCGTGAGCACATTTTACCGTTCCGGAACCGACATTGACAGGTGAGACCACGACCCGGTCTGCTCCGATGGCTTCCATGAGCATGCAGCTTCCTACCACGTCTGCCACGGCGTCCATGGCGCCTACCTCGTGAAAATGTACTTCACTGACAGGACATCCGTGGACCTTTGACTCCGCGTCGGCGATCATGAGATATATTCCGCGGGCATCTTTTTTTACCTGCTCGGAAACATTCAGACCTGATATCATTTCTTCGATATCGGTCAGTGAATGGTGGTGATGCTCATGATGCTCGTGATGCTCATGGCCTTCTTCCGAGCCGTCGATCAGGACCTTCACATGGGTCCCGGCGATGCCGAATCGATCGTCTTTTTCCCTTGAAATTTCAACATTCGGTATGTCGAGAGCAGCTATACGTTCAAAGGCTTCGGCAGGGGCTGTCTCCGACAGTGCCGCCATGAGCATGTCGCCTGCCGCGCCCATATTGCATTCTATATATAATGTCTTCATTTAGATTCCTCCATGTGGTTTATCATGCTCGCAAGATAACCGGCGCCAAAGCCGTTGTCGATGTTGACCACGCTGACGCCGCTGGCGCATGAATTGAGCATGGACAGAAGGGCCGTCACTCCGCCGAAGGCCGTGCCGTATCCGACGCTGGTAGGGACCGCGATCACAGGGCAGTCGGCAAGACCGCCGACCACGCTGGCCAGCGCTCCCTCCATTCCGGCTATGGCAATGATGACGCGGGCGCTCATGATGGCGTCGGTATTGCTGAGCAGTCTGTGAAGACCTGCAACGCCGACATCATAGATGCGTTCCACTTTGTTGCCCAGAGTCTCCGCCGTTATGGCAGCTTCCTCCGCCACCGGAATATCGCTGGTCCCGGCGGTTATCACCAGAATGCTTCCTTTTATTTCCTGCTCCATCTTTTTTCCGACTATGCCGATTTTCCCATCCGCATAATACTCAAATGGTATGTCTTTAACAAATTTTTCCGCGGCGACTTCCGACATCCTGGTTATCAGTATGGTCTTCTGGCCGTCGGCCCACATGGTATGCGCTATGCGGTCGATCTGTTCAGGCGTCTTGCCTGCACCGTAGATCACCTCGCCGACGCCCTGCCTGAGACCGCGGTGGTTATCCAGCTTGGCGATGTCTATATCGTCAAAGGGTTCCTGCTTCAGCTTCAGTATGGCGTCATCGACCTGTACCTCGCCTGCTGCCACCTGCGTCAGCAGGTCCTTCATTTCGTTTTTGTTCATTGATGTTTCCTTCCGTTCATGTCAAGCATGACGTTTTCAAAATACGGTCTGAGGCCCATGAGGATCTCCTCTTTCAGCTTGATGGCTGACATCATCTGACATTCCGGCATCTGTATGACAGCCATATCGCCGCGCTTCCTGACCCGAATATCAGAAAATCCCATGATATGAAGCACGTCTTCAGCGCCCTCTATCCTTCTCAGCATGTCCGCCGTTATCTTCTCTCCTGCCGGCACCCTGGTGGCAAGGCAGGCGTAGGACGGCTTGTTCCAGGTGAAAAGCCCGGCTTCCTTCGACAGCATCCTGATGTCATCTTTGTTCAGGCCGCAGAGGCGCAGCGGTGAAACCACCTTCATCTCCTCCAGAGCCTTCATGCCCGGCCTGTCGTCCGCATCGTCCGAAGCGTTGGTCCCGTCCATAATGACCTCGTATCCGTCAGCTGACGCCTGCTTCACGATGGCTCCGAAAATATGCCGCTTGCAGTAGTAGCAGCGGTCCTCAGGATTGCCAGCCACATCGTCAAAACTCAGCACATCACATTCAATGACTTTAAGTTCAGCACCGATGTCATCCGCCAGCCTGCAGGCGTCGTCATACTCGAACTGCGGCTGAAACTGGCTCTTGACGTAGTACGCTGCCACGTCAGCGCCGCACTTCCTGGCCATATAAAGCAGATATGACGAGTCTACCCCGCCGGAAAATCCCAGTGCAATCTTTTTATTATCTCTAAAAAACTCTTCAAGTGTCATATAAAAATCCTCCGTAATAGATATAGCATAAAACATGACATGATAAAAATCAAGAACTTATTGTTTTTTAATTGACACAATGTCACCAATTTGTCGCCGTATCGTCCTGAACTATTGACGTCACAGCTTCTTTCATGCTATAATACCGACAACGAAGTCACGAAGGCTTCACTTGGAATTTCCAATTCAACCCACGAAGGGCAACTAATCGTTTTAGCACCCCCAGTGGGTTTTTTTATGTAGAGGTAAACAAATATGCACATTCCTGACGGATATCTGGCTCCTCAGACCACCATACCGGTCATCGCCGGTATGATACCGGTCTGGGCCATAGCCGCAAAAAAAGTAAAGAACAGGGTCGGCGAAAAGAATCTCCCGGTGCTTTCTCTGGGCGCCGCCTTTTCCTTTACCATAATGATGATGAACGTTCCTGTGGCAGGGGGCAGCTCGGCTCACGCCGTCGGAGCTGTCCTCATCGCCATCCTTCTGGGGCCATGGGCCGCCACGGTGGCTGTATCTGCGGCGCTGCTGATCCAGGCTCTGGTCTTTGGCGACGGCGGCATACTGGCCTTCGGCATGAACTGTCTCAATATGGCAGTGGTCATGCCCTTCAGCGGTTATTTTGTCTACAAAATTATCACCGGCGGGAATTCCCCGGGCACTGCCAGAAGCCTGATTGGCGCGGCAGTCGGCGGTTTTGCCGGCATCAACCTGGCAGCTCTGCTGGCGGCTTTCGAATTCGGCATCCAGCCTGTTTTGTTCACGGCTGCCGACGGCACCGCGCTCTACTGCCCGTATCCGCTGTCCGTGTCCATACCGGCCATGATGTTTGCCCATCTGCTGGTGGCAGGTCCCCTGGAGGGCGCTGTGACATCGGCCGCGGTGGCCTACATCGCCAAGGCGGCGCCTCAGATTTTCCTGGAAAACCAGACTTTGCCGGACGCCCCTGACACACCGGAAGCAGACAGCAAAGGCTTTTTCCGGCGTTACAGAGCGCTGATCATTCCTCTGGTCATCCTCATTCTGCTGACCCCGCTGGGTCTTCTGACAAAGGGCACTGCCTGGGGCGAATGGAGTGCTGACGAACTAAGGTCCATGGTCGGATACGTGCCCCGCGGCTTTCAGTCGACTGCTGACTGGTGGCAGGCGATACTGCCTGACTACTCGGCCTCAGGCGGCGGCAGTCAGGTGCTGATATACATCATATCGGCAGCGGCAGGCATCGCCCTCATAGCACTATTGATATTTTTGTTCTCTATTTTTGTCAAAAAGAAAGGAAAAGATCGTGACCAGAAATAAAAGCAACGTCAGCGGCAGCGGTTTCATCGCCGGTACTCTGTCCCGGTTTTCCCGGCTTTTTGAAAACGAGCTTTACTGCGAACGATACGCCGCCAACGGCAGGCTGCTGCAAAGCCTGGACCCCAGGTTCAAGATTGTAGTGGTCCTTGCCTATATGATCTACGGCAATTTTGTTTCCAATATCGCCGTTCTGGTCGGCATCGCCATCGTTGCCGCCATGTATGCAGGCGCCAGCGGACTTCCTCTGTGCGACTTCATACGCCGCACCTGGCTGTATCTGCCGCTGATAGTTTTCCTGTTCTCCCTGCCCGGAGCCACAGGATTTTTCAGCGGAGGAGCACCTGTGCTTTATCTGGTGCCGGCATCGGCCGGTTCCAGGGGGCTTTACTTTACCTCAGCGGGACTGTTGATGGCCCTGCGCGTCAGCCTGCGCACCGGCGACTCTCTATCCTTCGCGTTTCTGCTGCTGATGACGACCCGCTGGTCTGACATCACGGGCGCCCTGCGCAGCATGCACCTTCCGGAGATATTTGTGACTGTACTGAACATGGCCTACAGATACATCTTTCTCATCGCACAGATAGGCACTTCCATGATGCAGGCCCGCCACATACGCACCATCGGCCGGATCAGGCCGGCCAGCGACCGCCGCTTCGTCAGCAACAGCGCCGGACAGCTGTTCGTCCGCGTGCACCAGATGAGCGAGGACATCTACAGCGCCATGAAGCTGCGCGGCTATGACGGCAGCATGATCAGCCTCAGGGCCATGAAAGCCGACACTCTGGACTGGCTGTTTCTGCTGATAAACCTGGTCATCATTCTGATACTTAATCTGGGAGGATACATACTTTGAACACGACGATTTTTAAACTTGAAGACCTTACTTTTTCATATCCCATGGGCGAACCGGTGCTGTCAGACTTCAGCCTTTCCATAGACAAAGGCCAGCGTGTCTGCATCCTGGGCGCCAACGGCTGCGGCAAATCCACCCTTCTGAAGATACTGGCAGGTCTTCTGGTGCCGCAAAGCGGGGATTTTTCTGCCTTCGGGAACAAAATAAACGCTGCCGCCTTAAAAAAGGACGCCGCCAGGTCTTACCACCGCCGTGTCGGCTACATCTTCCAGGATTCAGATGTCCAGCTGTTCAGCAGCAACGTCCGGGAAGAGCTGGCCTTTGGTCCCCTGCAGCTGGGGCTGCCTAAAGACCAGGTGCTGTCAAAGGTAGATGACATGGCCGGCCAGCTTGGAATAGAAAAGCTTCTGGACAAACCGCCTTACCATCTCAGCGGCGGCGAAAAGAAAAAGGTCGCCATAGCCAGCGTCCTGATCACAGACCCTGAGGTCCTGATCCTGGACGAGCCGACCAACGACCTGGATCCCCGCTCTCAGACCTGGCTGCTTAAGCTTCTCCGCGGTCTGGGCGCAGAAGGCAAGACCCTGATCTTCGCCACCCACAATCTGGAACTGGTGCCCCACGTTGCCGACAGAGCTGTTTTGTTCGGGGAAGACCACCGCATACACGCAGACCAGCCGGTACGTCAGCTCCTTTCAGACACCGCCATGCTGCAGCGTGTGAATCTGGTGGACGAACACTTCCATACCCATCCATGGGACTTTGAGTGATTGACATTATAACGGTCAACCGTTATAATATAGTTGACTGGAGGTGAACGCCATGATGCTTGAGGAAATCATGAACCAGCGCAACTTTACTAAATACCGGTTATCTAAAATAAGTAACGTTCCATATACAACGATCAGTGACATATGCAGCGGTAAAGCACAATTTCAGAAATGTTCAGCTGAAACCGTTTATAAAATTGCTTCAGCTCTCGGCGTATCTATGGAATCTCTGTTAACTCCATATCTAAGTGAACGCTGTAGTTTTGAATTGTTTAAAAGCAATATATGCCATAAGGTCAAGACCATGGGCGATACAGAATTTATTATTGAAACACTTGAGCGTGATGATATCCGCAGATATTTTAACCTGCAATGGTATGCGGAATCATTATATCTCCTTGCCATGCTCGACTATATCAGCAAAGAAAACCATGTACCACTTTGTTCCAGATACAACGATCTGCGAAAATGTCGGCTTAAACAGACACTGTACCCTGCAGGCATACTTGCCATGGCTTCCGTAGCAGATGACACCAGTATTAAAGAAAAGGCACTTTCCGAATCGATACCTGAGTTTACGAGATTCAATATCGTAGAAAGTGAGGTGCGCAATGTCATCTAATGTACTTGCAGTATTTACCAAGGATAACCTTGATACATATTTAAAAGAGCTGGCCAAAGAATTTCGGAAATTAAATGGGGCTGCAGTACATGCTGAAATAATATTGATAGGCGGTGCTGCAATTCTCGCCAATTATGGATTTCGTGACATGACGACTGATGTTGACGCTGTGATTCATGCAACTTCGTACATGAAAGATGCTATAAACCGCGTAGGAGATAAATTTGATCTGCCAAATGGATGGCTTAATTCCGATTTTACCCGCACTTCATCATATTCTGCTAAACTTGATGAAATCTCTGTCTATTACAAGACTTATTCTAATGTATTAAATATACGCACTGTTTCTGCGGAGTATCTCATAGCTATGAAACTGCAATCAGGGAGAAAATATAAAAACGATCTCTCTGATATAATAGGGATTTTATCTGAACACCAGAAGCTTGGCCACCCCATTACTTTGGAAGCAATATCATCTGCCGTCGTCACGCTTTATGGCAGTTGGCATGATATACCAAACTATTCACGTGATTTCATAGAAAAGGTCATGCACAATAATAACTATGAGCAGTTGTACAGAAGTATCCTTTGGCAGGAAAAACTGGCCAGAGAAATGTTGATAGACTTTAACAGTAATCACGATGATGCTGTCGTTGAGTCAAATGCAGATGATATTCTCGCTTCACTGAAACGAAAAATTAAATAAGAAGAGAAAAAAAAGGAATCGGCGAACCGATTCCTTCTATTATATATACTATTTTCCGCAGGCAGCCTTTGCTGTTGTGCAAAGCTGTGCAAATCCCTCTGCATCGTAGATAGCCATCTCTGAAAGCATCTTGCGATTGATATCGATTCCGCTCTTCTTAAGACCATCCATCAGTCTGCTGTAGGAAATGCCGTTCATTCTTGCGCCGGCATTGATTCTTGCGATCCACATTTTTCTGTAGTCTCTCTTCTTCAGCTTTCTGCCTACATATGCTGATCTCAGTGCTCTCATGACTGCAGGGTTTGCAGCTCTGAATACCTTGCTCTTCTGGCCATAGTAACCTTTGGCCATCTTTAAAATTTTCTTATGTCTCTTATGGGCGTTTACACCCTTCTTTACTCTTGCCATTATATCTTACCTCCTATAATTACTTCGCCATTGACCTTAACATTCTCTTGTGATCCGCACCAGTCAGAATAGTTGACTTGCGAAGACCTCTTTTTCTCTTAGGCGTTTTCTTTGTAAGAATATGGCTCTTGTAAGCCTTATGCCTTGAAATTTTACCTGATCCGGTTACATGCAGTCTTTTGCAGGCGCCTCTGTGAGACTTCATCTTATTCTTTGCCATTTGTTGTTTCCTCCTATGCTAAACTAATTTTCCTCGTTATCCTTAGGCTTCTTCTGCTTTTCAACAGGTTTCGGCGACAAAAACATAGTCAGACTTCTACCCTCGAAAGCAGGCTTTTTGTCCATGACGCAATACTCGCTGCAGGCTTCTGCAAACTTGTTCATTACGTCGCGGCCTTTATTCACGTAATCGCGCTCACGGCCTCTGAAACGTAGACTCACCTTAACCTTGTCGCCCTCCTTCAGGAATTTGCAGGCGGTGTTGGCTTTGACCTGGATGTCATGCTCCTCTATGAAAGTGCTGAGCCTGATCTCCTTGATCTGAATCGTCCTCTGTTTCTTCTTTGCCTCTTTTTCACGCTTCTGGATCTCATAACGGTACTTTCCGTAGTCCAGGATCTTTGCAACAGGCGGATTGGCATTCGGTGAGATCTCAACCAGGTCCAGCTTCTTCTGGTCAGCCATGGCCAATGCCTCATCTCTGCTGATAACTCCGACCATATCGCCGTTATCATCGATAACTCTCAATTCTTTTGCGCGAATCTCTTCATTGATTCGGGTAGTTTCCTTACTAATTGTTATTACCTCCTAAAAACAAAACGGATACCTAAAGTATCCGCTCTAAAAAACACGCAAATTACGTTATTTTCATCTTATTTACCCAGCAAACACGTTCGTCTGAAAGGTGAGAAGCGGATAACTTCTTCTTAATCACTCGATAAGTATATCATCATAGGTGCCCGATGTCAAACTGTTTTTTGCCTATTCAATTGCAATTCACACCTTTTTTAAGTATAATATCATCAATGAGGAGGTCAGCAAAATGACAGCAGATAATAATGTACAATCCATCGACAGGGCACTCGACATCATTGAAGCCCTCTCCGGCGAAAGCGGCGGACTCGGCGTCACGGAAATCGCCACCCGCATAGGCCTGCATAAAAGCACTGCCCACCGCATCATCACTACCATGGCTAACCGTGGATATCTGACAAAAAATGACTCGGGCAATTATCAGATCGGGCTCAAGCTCATCGAAGCCGTGAGCTGCTACATCAACAGTCTGGAGCTCCAGACAGAGGCCCGTCCCTACATCGCAAAGATCACCGGCGAGCTGGGGCTTACCTGCCATCTGGGAGTCCTCGACGGATCCGAAGTCGTCTACATAGAAAAAATGGACGTTTTCTCCAATGTCAGGATGTACTCCCAGATCGGGCTTCACGTCCATTCATATTCCAGTTCCCTGGGCAAGTGTCTTTTGTCCAACTACTCGTCAGAGGATCTGCGCAGGATCATGAGCAACTGCAGTTTTATCAAATTCACAGATAAAACCATTTCCTCCATCGATGAACTCATCGCTGACCTGGACCTTGTACGCAAACGCGGCTGGGGCATCGATGATGAAGAATCTGAAGTCGGTCACCGCTGCGTCGGCTCCCCTATATACGATTACCGCGGTGATATCATAGCGGCCATCTCGGCCAGTGGTCCAACCAGCATATTCACGGCAGACCGCATCGATCATGTGGCCGGCTATCTGAAGGAGCAGGCTATGGAGATCTCCAAGAGCATGGGTTACATAGGCTGAATATCACTTCAGCAGCTTGCATAAACGTCCATAGAGCTGATCAGGTTCTATGGGCTTTGCTATGTGCATGTTCATACCCGCTTCCATACAAGCCTCCACATCTTCATCGAAAGCGTTGGCGGTCAGCGCCGCTACGGGCACCGTACCCGCATCTTCTCTGTCCATGGCTCTGATTGCCCTTGTCGCCTTGAGCCCGTCCATGACAGGCATCCTTACATCCATGATAATTCCGTCGTAATAGTATTCACCTGAAGCCATGAATGCCTGCACCGCCTTATATCCATCTGTCACAAGATAAGGTATTATGCCCTTTTTCTCTAAAAGATTGACTATTATCTCGCCATTTATGGCATTATCCTCGGCAACCAGTATCCTCTTTCCCTTAAGCAACTCAAACTCCGGATCTTCACTTTGTTTGACCGGCGGTTTCTTCACTATTTCAAAGTTGAGGTCAACCGTGAATGTACTGCCTCGTCCCAGCTTGCTGTCCACGGATATGGTGCCGCCCATGAGATCCACCATGCTCTTTACTATGGCAAGTCCCAGCCCCGAACCGGTCCTGAATGAATCACTGCTGGTATACTCCTGTTCAAAAGGATCAAACATATGCGTCTGGAATTCTTTCTTCATGCCTATGCCGTCGTCCTCCACAGAGAACCTGATATTAACTGTACTGTCATCTATCTGCATTGTCCTGCTTCTAAGGGCAACATGTCCACCTTTTGGCGTGAATTTAACAGCATTGGACAAAAGGTTGAAGAATATCTGGTTGAATCTAAGCTTGTCTACCATGACCATATATTCAAAACCAGATGTTTCACAGGTAAATTCTATATCGCTGTTGTTACATAGCGGTCTTATAACGGAATCCAGGTAATTCCTGAATTCCACAAATGAATAAGCTTCCGGATGAAGCCTGATCTTACCGCTTTCCACTCTGTTCATATCCAGGATATCGTTGACCAGTCCTAAGAGGAACTTGCCCGATTCTCCGATCTTGTCAAGGTAATCTCTTACCCTGGCTGTATCTTCCTCTTCACCTGCCAGGGCTGCCATGCCTATTATTCCGTTAAGCGGCGTACGTATATCGTGACTCATCCTCGACAGGAAATCCGTCTTTGCCATGTTGGCTTTCTCCGCTCTTTCCGCGGCTTCTCTGAGTATCTGCTTCTGCTGCTGCTCGTATTCATACTGCTCGGTAATATCAGATCTGCTGATCACGATATAACGCTTCTCATCATTCAGATAGAAGGCACTTGCAAGAGTAAGCCGATATGGTTTATCATCTGTTCCGGCGCAATTCTCCCGGTACGAAAAATTGTAGCTGCCATTTTGTTCAAGGGAGGCCACGATATTCCGGATCCTGCATTCCCGAAGGCATCTTTCCTGATCCTCCGGATAGACGGTTTCCTTTATGAGCGACTGATAAAAAGCGTCAAAGTTTTCTCCCTCCGGATTCATCTCCGCATGATCTGTGCTTTCTATGGGCTGATAAGCGAGACCCGTCTCCAGGTCGACATAGGAAGCATTTATATAGTTATGTGTCACCAGACTGGACGCGACCTCCTGGCGTATTTTCTGATCATTGATATCCCTGGTGTAGAAAAATGCCAGAACATCGTTTGTTTCCGGATCAGGAAGCATGACTATACGCGTCGATACCCAGATCAGCCCTCTGCCGGTCCGGCGCCTGTACTCAAGGACTATCTCGCGGTTTCCCGCCTCATAATTCTTTATCAGACCGATATGACTGCAGGTTTCTATGAATTTTCTTCTCTGCCTTTTATCAGGTATCTCCTCGGCGCCTGAAAGAAGTATGGACAGAGTAGCCGGATCCTGTCTGCCGATCTCCGGGTTCACCTTTATAGCTTCTTCATGTATGCCTCTGTCACAGGTCCTGCTGTAGTTAAATGTCTCGCTGTTATTGACATCGATATTCTGATCACGAGTCACATTAAAGCACGACGTGGCCAGTATGCCGCTCTCCAGGGACTGCATCCGCAGTTTTTCTTCATTGAAATTTCTTTCTGCAGCCTTGAAACTGTCCACGTTCTGCGCATTGCCGATAACGCGCAGGGCATTCCCCTTATGATCCCTGAAGGTCTGCAGGTGTATCCTGTACCAGAAATGGCGACGCTGCATGTTCATGCTGACTATGCATTCCGTTTCCTGACATCCCGCCAGAATATCGTTGACAGCCTGGCGCAGTACCTGAGCGTTTTCCTTATCCATGTCGAATTCCCTGATGCAGACCTCCGGAAAATCTTCCAGAACATTCGGTATGTCTTTATATTTCTCCGGAATTGCAACCATTTCGCATCTTCTGGTATCCGGATAAAAAATAAAGTGAATGATGTCAGAATAGATGAGCGCGTCGTTGATAATGATGTCGTTTTCACGAAGCTTATCACGGGTACGGACCAGTTCATCTATGTCATAATACGCGGCAAAAAAACGCTCCGCACCATTTTCCACAGGAATATGGTTGGCTCGTATGGCTATCCATCTGAATCCTCCGTCACCGGTCAGCACCCGAAACGAATACTCCAGCATGCGTTTTTCCGCAATGGAAGCCTTCGCCTCCTCAATGAGTCCTGAAATATCCTCACTGTGAACGGCATTTACGGTGCTGGTGCCGTCATACTGATGCCTTTTATCCTTGTTGGCGCTGATCATCTGATAATAACCGTCATTGAGATATACCTTGCGCACCGTAGTGCCCGTCACGTCATAAACTCCGACGCCTGACGGTATAAGCTGCAGTACCTTATACTGCATATCATCTATTCTATCCATATAATCCGCCGCCTTTCCTGAACTAATTATACAACATATCAATGCAAATATGGTAATAATAATTCACGGCAGCGTATTTTTTTCATTAATGATTCCTGCAGCCCCGATGCCGTTCGCGATATGAAAAACAGAGGCCCGTGACATGTTGCCATGCCCAGGTCCTCTGTTTGTTCAGCTATTTATTTGCCATATCTGTTTATGATCAGAAGATGTTCTTCATCACAATCGTCTTGACGCGAGTCATCTCATCAAAGGTCGAGAAGACACCCTCGGTTCCGATACCGCTGTGTTTCCAGCCGCCGAACGGCTGCTCAAAGGCTCTGAAGAAGCTGGCTCCGTTGATGACAGCACCGCCTGCCTCCATGGCGGCAGCCACTTTGAATGCTCTCTTCTGGTCTCTGGAGAATACGCAGCTGGAAAGACCGAATACTGATTTGTTGGCGATCTCGATGGCCTCTTCATCCGTATCGAATCCTATTACAGGAACTACAGGTCCGAATATCTCCATATCCACTGCCACATCAGCAGTCTTAGGTACATCAACTATCACAGTAGGCTCATAGAAAGCGCCGTCTCTGTGTCCGCCCAGGATGATCCTGCCGCCCTGTTCAACAGTTTTATTTACCTCGCCTTCCACCTTGATGGCTGCCTTTTCACTGATCAGACATCCTATCTGTGTGTTCTCATCTGCAGGCTGTCCCACCTTAAGCTTCTTGATGCGTTCCACTGCTTTGTCGGCGAATTCTTCCTTCAGGGAATTATGTATCAGGAATCTCTTGCTTGCGCAGCATACCTGTCCTGTATTGTACATCCTGCCCCAGACCAGCTCTTCAACTGCCAGGTCCACATCGCCGTCGTCAAGTACGATGAAGGCGTCATTGCCGCCCAGCTCAAGCGCCGCGTGAGTAAGATTCTCTGCTGCCAGCTTGGCTGTGTCGATACCTACCTCCGTGCTGCCGGTAAGTGTTACCAGATGTACTCTCTTGTCCGTAACGGCTGCTGATTTCACTGCCCCCGGCGCGGTCAGACACTGGATAGCTCCGTTTGGTACGCCGGCCTCGACCAGAAGTTCGGTCAGTTTCATCAGTGTCAGCGGATTATCCGATGACGGCAGTACTATGGCTGCGTTTCCCATCATCAGCGCCGGTGCCACCTTCTGATCAAACAGGTCACAAGGGAAGTTGAACGGTATTATGCAGGCAACCACGCCGATAGGCTCTCTGGTTATCAGCTGCAGGTTGGTATCCTGCCCCTGTTCAGTGCCCTGCGGGATTATACTGCCGTAGTAGTGCTTGGCGTGCTCGATAAAACCTGAGAATCCGATAGGAATATTACCGATCTCACCTCTGGCCTCACTGATAGGTTTGCCGTTTTCCGCACATAGAGTCTGCGCCAGGTCTTCTTTGTTTACCTCAACCAGTTCCAGGAATTTACGCAGGACCTGTGCCCTCTGCCATACTGGTATCTTTTCCCACTCCTTCTGACCCGCGACAGCCGCATCTACAGCTGCCTTCACGTCTTTCTCAGTTGCCTTTGGTACTGATTCTATGACAGCTCCCGTTGCCGGGTTGGTTACATCAAAGGTCTTGCCGCTTTCGCTGTCGACCTTCTTGCCGTTGATTATCATTTTCATATTATTGCCTCCTGATATTTGTGTTACTATTTTTCAAATGCGCTGAATGAAAGCATCAGTCCACCGCATGTGTTCTTGCTGTCATCCTCGAATCCGAACTCGCCGAAGGTGAATTCAGTAATGAACGGTACCCCGCCGGCCGCATCCTGAAGTTTCTTTGCAACCTCGTCGATCCTGTCGCCGATTCCGGCTCTTCTGCCGCCGCAGTGAACAAGCATGAATGCTCCTGCCTGCGCGCCCAGTCTTTCTTCTACAGCCTTCAGTGTCTCTCCAGTGGAATCGATGAGCTGATCAACTGATCCGTCCATAAGGATCACTGCCGTGTTTTCAGCCGCGTTGTTTCCAACTGAGATCGTATCATCGTCATTTCCTGCCTGCGGGTGTCTGATGGCTATCAGATCTCCCAGCGGATCCTTGACGCCCAGAGGTGCAGTGATCGAATATGCCAGCAGATCGCCGCCATGTACCTGGTCGGCCCTGGCGCCTGTCCACTCCATGTATTTCTTCAGTGCCGGAACACCATCGATCTCGCAGATTTTCCGGTTATCTTCAACTTTGGTGATTATGCCGGCCTTCCTGGTCTCCTTGTAAGCTCCGGTATAAACATTGGCGAACTTTTTGTCAGTGTAATAGAAACATACCGCTACACCGTCCGGGGTAGTCATTTCATCGGTGAACAAAATCCACTCACCGGTGATGGTGTTGTCTGCAGCGCTGCCGCCGAAGAACGGCACCCTGCCGATCACCTCTGTGATTCCCTTCAGATAAAGCTCCTCTTCACCGGGTGAGGCTACCATGAAGAAATAATCCGGCGGGCATGTCTTGCCTGCTTTCTTCATTGCCTCCTCTGCGACCATTCTGCCAGTAGCTCTGGCATCGCCCTTCTTAGGTGAGCCTGCTACTCCAACGGTCATATCGCTGTCGCCCATTGCCATGATGCCGACAAAACCGTCTTCGCCACTGACAAATCCCTGCTCGGTTATCACACCTGTAAATGAAGTGTTGCCTACAAGGGGAACACCCGGAAGCTCTTTTGCTATTGCATCCAGAAGTTTCTTCTGGTCATACTGCACGCCGCTGTAAACGAATGCCATCTTTGCGTCTTTAACATCTTTAACTGCCTGAGCAGCCTCTTTACCTGCAAGCTCTGCGCTTGCGTTTATACTTGTACCAGTCTTTGCGTTTAACATCATCTTTACCTCCTCTTAAAGGGTTTGCATTTATTCAAGTACATAGTAAGTCAGAAAATTCCGACTGTCAATGGGACGGGTTCTGTAATGAGAACCAGCCGTTCCATAATGTGGAACAGCAAAAAATATTATATATTTGCGAACAGGTGTTTACATTTTGTTCGCAGTATGGTATACTGATTTTAATTAAAATTTGGGGAGGTAAAGATATGAAAAATCAAGAGGACAGAGAACAGCGCATCCTTGATTTTATGAGAAGTGAAATCAGCAGGAAGGGCTATCCACCTACGGTCCGCGAGATTTGCAGCGCAGTCGGGATCAAGTCCACTTCAACTGCCCATAAGGATATCGACAGCCTCGTAAAGAAAGGATACCTAAAGAAGGATCCTGCCAAGCCAAGAGCACTGATGCTGGTTTCCAGAGATGACGAACAGAAATCGACTTCCAGTGTCTCCGTTCAGACGGAACATGAAAATGTCATCGACATACCGGTTGTCGGACGTGTAGCGGCCGGAACCCCTATCACAGCAGAAGAGAATCTTGAAGGCTCCTTCCCTGTTCCTGCTCAGTATGTAAAGGGTACCTGCTACATGCTTAGGGTCAAGGGAGAATCCATGATCAATGTAGGCATCATGGACGGCGACCTCATATTGGTAGAGCAGCAGAATACAGCCAACAACGGTGATATAGTCGTGGCCATGATCGACGGTTTTGAAAGCGAAGCTACAGTCAAAACCTTCTATAAGGAACAGGATCATGTCAGACTCCAGCCGGAAAACGACACTATGAGTCCTATCATTGTTCAGGATGTTAGCATTCAGGGCAAGGTCAAGGGCGTATTCAGATATTTCAGCTGATGTAACAGCTTGTACACGAGCTAAAAACTGCCGACAGTTTCAACTGTCGGCAGTTCCTTTTTGTTCAATACAATTAAGCCATTACTAATCCTACAACTGTAAAGACTACTATTGCCAGGACAAACGGTATCGCTACCAGCGGTCCCGATGTTCTCAGATATTCTGCGTTGGTGATCTGTGTTGACGAAGATGTCAGCATTACTGTATCGGAATACATGCAGATCTGTCCGCCGAATGCAACTGCGGAAATCACGGCGCCTGCGCACAGGAACGGGCTTACACCCAGTGCTGCGGCAAGAGGTCCGACTATAGGGAAAGCTATGGCAGCAAGTCCCCAGAAGGTGCCTGATGCAAAAGACAGAAGCCCGATGACTACGAAAATAGTTACCGGCAGGAATCCCGGATTTACGGTCTTCAGTGCTGCATTTACTATGGTGTCAACAAGACCCAGCTGATCATTAACCTCTATAAGCACATATGACATGATGATGATGACCAGCATGGAGCACATATCAGTGATGCCCTGCAGTATGCCGTTGAAGAACTGATTTACATTCATCAGTCTCTGCGGAAGATACATGATGAAGCAGCACAGCAGTCCTGCGAATACACCTATCAGCAGGTCGTCCTGCCATACTGCAACGATGGCAATGACCAGTATAGGAAACAGAAAATTTATGGAACGGCACTTCTTGTCCTTGAACTTCAATTCTTCGTCAGGCAGTTCGCCGTGGAGCGCCTTGGCTTCCGGTGACTGTACTTCTCCTGTTTCGAGGGCTCTCTTCTCAACCTTTTTCATAGGTCCGAACAGAGGTATTACCTTCAGGATGATCAACAGCGTTACCAGCACTGACATCCAGCCGAATATAACATACGGTATAGTATGGATATACGCTCCGGTCACGCTGAGGCCGCCCAGCATATCTGACTTCTTCATAAGGCCGCCCATAAATGCTGACCATGATGAGAACGGTACGATAGCGCATACAGTTACGCCGGTGGCATTAACGATGAAAGCTATCATCTCTCTGGATATCCTCTGTCTGTCGGCGATCTTTCTTACCGCGGCACCAACTGCCAGACAGTTCAGATAGTCGTCTACAAATACTATGATTCCAAGTACCCAGGTGCCTATCAAAGTCATGGTTCTCGTCTTCAATACCTTTTCAGCCAGATTGGAGAATCCCAGCACGCCTCCTGATTCGGTGATCAGGAATATGACTGAACTGAACAGTGCGCATATCATCAGTACCCATGCGGTGTTGGAATCAGTCATTACCTTATACAGCGAATCCATGAACCCGCTGAATGCCTTTACAGGATTTCCTCCTGCGATCATGATGAACCCTACGGCAACTCCAAGGAACAGAGAAATAAAGGTGTCCTTGGTAATAAGTGCGAACACAAGTATGACGATTACCGGGATAAGGGCCCAAAATCCAAAACTCATAAAATCACTTCCTTTCAACTTTTTTCTATGAAATGGATATACTATTTAAAACTCTTTTCTGACATAACCACCTTGTAAAGGGCAAGTGCAAATACCTTACCGTTGTCCAGCAGCGTGTCCATGGTGATATACTCATTATCCTCGTGACATTTGTCCTCATCGCCGGGGAATATGGGACCCCATGATACGATGTTCGGCATGGCTTTGGCATAAGATCCTCCATAAGCCAGCACGCAGTCAGGCTCACGCCCCGACCCTTCCCTGTAGGCATCATTGAATTCCTTGATGAAAGGCCGCACCGAGCTGACAAAGACTGCCGGCAGCGGTTCCACATTTTCAAAGGTGCCGCCGTACTGAACTGCCAGTTCTGAAAGCACCTGAACGATCTCGTCCGACTCGGTACCGTAGGCAAAGCGGCAGTTGATATGCACAGAAAGCCTGCTGCCCTCCATTTTTGTCAGAGTTGCGGAAAAGGCATTTCTGTGGACGTATTCTCCCTGATAAGTCTCGCCGGGGCTGTACAGTCCCAGTTCCTTACCGAATATGCTGGAGAATCTGTCTCTCAGCATTATCAGAATGCTGTACAGATCGTTTCTTACGGGGTGCTCCTGCTCCACCATGTCAGCAAGCCGGAACAAAGCATTATCTCCTTTTTCAGGCTGACTGGAATGCACCGCCTTTCCTGAAGCCTCCAGATTCTTTTTGTCTGTAGAGATTCCGCCGACAAAATGTTCCAGAGTGGCTTTTGCTTTGCCGGGTATGGCATTATCCATGATGCCTGCCTGAAGATCAGTTACATACCAGCCGTCCTCATGGCGGCTTTCATCCACATTGAATATCATGTCGCCATCAACGATTCCCTTCTCGATGTTGCACAGAGGGAACTCGCCGTCAGGTGTGAAACCGTAGTCTGGAAGCTCAGGATCGCTGGCCATGAACGCATCCATATCGGTCCATTCCACTTCCTCCTGAGTGCCCAGGATCATCTGTATCTTCTTATGCATAGGCTCTCCGCTGTCCAGCAGTGCCTTCATGGCATAAAGGCTTACCACGGCAGGTCCCTTGTCATCCATGGTGCCGCGGCCTATGACTCTGCCGTCTCTTATCTCCATTTTAAAAGGATCCGTTTCCCAGTCTTCAAGGTCTCCAGGCGGTACTACGTCCACATGGGCAAGTATTCCCACTGTTTCTTCACCCTCACCGGCTTCGATTATGCCTATCTGATGATCACACACCGTTTTCGATCTGAAACCAAGTTTCTCCCCAAGTTCCATGGCATAATCAAGAGCTCTGTCGACTTCTTCTATATTGTCGCTGACGCTTGGTATCGCTATGAACCCCTCCAGATCGTCAATTATGTTCTGCCTGTTGTCGATGATATATTGTGTCAGTTCTTCGTTGGTCATTTTATCACCTTCTTTGATGCTCCGGTTAAGTATAAATTTTATAGTATAATAATAAACCTCGTGGTAGCCACGAGGTCAAGAAGTTTTATTAAAGTTTTTGAATCAGTTTTCGAACGGCGCATAGACGCGATACAGTCCAAGCCGTTTGCCATTCAGGAAGTAATTGGTGTTTTCTCTGCCGTAGAATTCGCCTCTGAGATCATAGCCCTTTTCCTTTGCATAATCTATCATTGGCTGAAGCATTTTCATGACGTCATTGTCATAATGGACTTCTGTGATCAGACAGTGCTCCTCATGCTCCTCAATGCTTTTCTCATTGGTATTCGAAGGATTGATTTTCTTCTGATTTTCTATGGACAGATACCTTTGAAGCTTTGGCATCTCATCATTGAGATTATAGAAGAATGATATTGATACGTCGCCCCAGTCCTCTTTGTCCAGGTCGAAGCATTCTTCAATGTACCTGGCCATGTGTACCGGCTCCTCGAAGGACCCGTATCTCCTGAACCCCGGCGGCATCTCGCCTATCTCATAGCTGCCCACCAGGGCCATCTCCTGCTTGTAGCGCTCGCCCCAGTCATTGAGGCTCCAGAGGGAATCCGTATATTCACGTATCAGCTTAATCAGCGCGCTTTTCCGTTCATCGATGACATCACCGATCTTCTCCAGGGGCAGGCCATCCATGATAGTCTTAATCTCCCTGACATTGAGATCCATGCTCCTGTAGAACAAAATGTCCGTGAGGCGTATAAGATCGTCTGAAGAGTACTCCCAGTAATTGTTTTTTTCATTCTTTTTTGGCGTTATCAGGCCTTCATCCACATAATATCTGATGGATTCGGTCGACATTCCCAAAGCCTTGGATATTTCACCCACTGTAAGCAGCATGGCGCTCACCTCCTAATTATTAAGCAGTTTTTTGATTCCGGCATCAAGGCCATCCAGAGTCAGTTCAAACATGGGAAAGACGCCGGATACCATAGCTATGGTCCTGCTTCCCCAGGTCATGCGCCAGCGCTCTGCCTTGATTGGATTGAGCCAGATGGATTTCTTATAATGACGTTTCAGTCGTTCCAGCCAGATGAGGCCCGGATCCTCGTTGAAAGTATACCAGTTGATATTACCGCCTCTGGCTGTAAGCTCATAAGACGACATGGCCGCATCGCCCACTATGATCACCTTATAGCTGCTGTCAAGATTCCCTAATACCCAGTCAGTTTTTACCCATTGTCCATCGTTGCATTCTGGTGTCGTATACAGATAATCATAGATGCAGTTATGAAAGAAATATGTCTTCAGATCCTTGAGATGGCTTGACTGATTCACTGCCTGGAACAGCTGACTGCATATCTGGCTGTACCTGGTCATGGAACCGTCTGAATCCATGAGCAGCAGCAGTTTCACAGTGTTTTTTCTCGGTTTCTCGTAGACCAGCTTCAACATGCCCGCATTTTCACATGTGGCATCGATGGTCCTGTCTATGTCCAGTTCAGTCTTGGCATTATCCACCCTCGCGGAAAACTGTCGCAGCTTTCTGAAGGCCATCTGAAACTGACGGATATCAAGTTCGTTATCCTGACGGAAATCGCGGAAGTTGCGCTCCGCGGCTATCTGGATCGCGGACTTATGCCTGCTGTAGCCGCCCACCCTGACGCCGGCCGGATTATAACCGCCATGGCCCATGGGTGATGTGCCTCCGGTGCCTACCCAGTAATTGCCGCCGTCGTGTTTCTCATTTTGTTCCTCAAGGCGCTCCTTGAACATCCTGCGCAGCTCATCCAGATTGTGCTCCTGGGCCCAGGCCGGCATGTCTTCCAGTTCCCGCTCCTGCTCTCCCTCGGAAAGCCACTTCCAAAGCTCCTCCGGTATGTCGTCCACTGACTCGATGCCTTCAAAATACTTGGCAAAAGCCATATCGAACTTATCGTAGTCCGACTCGGTCTTTACCAGGATATTGCGGCAGAGATAATAGAACTCCATCAGCGAGTTGGCAGCCAGACCTTTGTCCAGAGCCTCCATGAGGCACAGCCATTCGTCCAGGGATATCTCCAGTCCCTGGGCACGCAGCAGATAGAAAAAATCGATAAACATGACTATCTCCTGTAGGCGTTTACCATGTCGATGTCCTGATTTTTCTTGAGCAGAACACCTATATATGGTATTTCGTCTGTGATCCGGTTAACGTCGATTCCGCTGATCTGCAGCGCCTGCAGCCAGTCCAGCAGTTCTGAGGTGCTGGGTTTCTTCTGGATCTCACGCATTCCGCGGATATCGTAAAAGGCCTTCATGGCCTGGTTCACCAGTTTTTTGTCGATGCTGCCAAAATGGACCTTGATGATCTCCCGCATTTTCTCTTCCGAAGGGAATTCGATGTAGTGGAAGATGCAGCGGCGCAGGAAAGCATCCGGCAGTTCCTTCTCTGCGTTGGAGGTTATGATGACTATGGGGCGGTGCCTGGTCTTTACCGTCTTCTTTGTCTCGTTGATGTAGAATTCCATCCTGTCCAGCTCCCATAAAAGGTCGTTGGGGAATTCCAGATCGGCCTTGTCTATCTCATCGATGAGGAGCACCACCTGCTGGTCTGAAGTGAATGCCTCGCCCAGCTTTCCCAGCTTGATGTACTTGCTTATGTCGGCTACGTCTCCCTCGCCGAACTGGCTGTCGTAGAGACGCTGCACCGTATCGTAGACATAAAGGCCTTCCTGGGCCTTGGTCGTGGATTTGATGCCCCAGATAATCAGCGGCATGCTCAGCGCGTCTGCAATGGACTGAGCCAGCATGGTCTTGCCCGTACCCGGTTCACCCTTTATCAGCAGCGGTTTTTCCAGGGCGATAGCCACATTGACCGCATTCATCAGCTCCTTTGAAGCCACATAATCTTCGCTTCCGGTAAATTTTTTCATTTTTTTCCTTTCCCTGTCAGGCGCCGATCATCAGCGGTACCATGACTGTCGTTATAAGTTCTTCTATAAGTCCTATGGCAAAGGCATAGGCGATTATTTCCTCTCTTGTTACTTTCTGTATTATAGGCAGACACACGTCCATGGCAGCAATCCCCGGCAGGCCCGTGGCTTCAATATATCCGATCTTTCCCGCCAGTATCGGTATCAGCACGATGCCGCCCAGCTCTCTGAAGACGTTATGCATGAAGGATATGGCGCTGGCTATCTCATGACCGGCATTGCTGATGGCAATCGGAGCATAGGTGTACCAGCCGTAGCCGTATCCTATGGCCAGGCTTTCTCTGACTGTGATCATAGGCAGTACAAGTCCCAGCAAAATGCAGAATACCGTGGTCCCCAGTATCACTGCCGCCGGGAAAACAAAGACTCTTCCGCCGATCTTTTTCAGCTGTCCTATGATGGTGCCGGAAAGTCCCATGGCATAGCCTATGAAGGTTATCATCAGCGACAGGACCACGGTAAGAAGTATACCCGTTATGCTGCTGAAACATGCCATCTGCCCGGCATCAAATGATTTCCTGATGTAAAAGAAACCTGCTGCCAGTCCGATGGCCACCGAAATCAGGATCGCCCAGGTCATTACATTATTGCTTCCGCTGTTTTCTTCCTCTCTGATTTCCAGCTCTTCAATATCAGCTGCCACTTCTTCCTCAGGAGTATCTTGTCCCTTGATGAATCCCCATTTATCTATGCCCATTATCTTTCTGGCCATGGTTATTGACAAAACTGTTCCGATCCAGAGTACCACCGTTATCAGCAGCGATATCCAGCCGATGGTGCTCAGATTATCTATTACCTGCTGGTTGGAACCCATTCGCAGTCCCATTATAAATACCAGAAAAGATACGCATATCAGCATCATCATGTTGGCAAAGGCCTCGCCGGTCTGCGCCTTCCTGTTTTTGTAACCAAGAAGATATCCGATTATCATGACGCCCCAGTAAAGCGCAACGTATTTCATAAAACCTCCATTGAATCACAAGAACAAAGGTACCAGTATGGGCACCAGTATAGTGACCGTCACTCCTGAAATAAATGAATATACTGCAGTATTGCTGCTGGTCGACCTTTCCACGATCGGCAGACAGATGTCCATGGCCGAAGAACCGGGAACGCCGCAGCATTCCACATAGCCGACAAACTTAGCCACAAACGGGATGGTTATTATCGAAATGATCTCCCTCATGACATTATGCATGAAGGAAATAGCCCCGGTGACCACATAGCCCTGATCCATTATGATGCCCGGCGCCAGCGAATACCAGCCAAAGCCCGCGCCGACGGCGAGGCATTCCCTGCCTGTCAGCGGCAGAAAGAAACTGCAGAGCCATGCTCCAGACAGCGTTCCCACCGCGGTGGCAGCCGGTATGGCCATTACTCTGATTCCTACTGCCTTGAAATTCTCGACCACCTTGCCGTCAAGTCCCAGGTCCATGCCCACAAATATGAGCAGAGTGCACAGCCCCAGCTTGATGGCCAGTCCTGCGCGAAAGTTGAACGTTTCAAAATCCTTACTAACTATATCTATTATCATGTATCCGCAGACGATTCCAACCACCACGGAAATTATGATAAGTATCATCGTTTTGTCTATGACCCCGCCCGCCGGGGATGAAACTCCGGTTTTTTTGTCGCCTGCTGCCGCGGCATCACCCGCCATGAGTCCGTACCTGTTGATTCCCAGCAGTTTCCTCGCTATATAAATGCAGACCACCGTCATGATGATGACGGCAAGAGTCATGATAAAGGCATAAAGCCCTATGGTGTCCAGATTGGAAACCACTTCTTTATTCGCTCCTATGCGCAGACCCATGACAAAGACCAGAATCACTATGGCCACGGTCTGCACCCTGCCCGTCCATGCCAGCCTGTCTCTCACATTCCTCAGCCTGCTGCCTAAAAAATAGCCTACCAGGATTATACCTAGATACAACACAAGATCGCCCATTGATCTGATCCTTTCTCTACTCCAATAGCCGCTCTTTCTATTATATATTTAGCCTTGACATAAGTCCATAATTATTATACCATTTTTTCAAAGGAGAATTGAAATGATCAGATTACTGGATACTGAAGAAATTTCAGAGTTATACTGCTGCGTGGACGCGGGACTCATCGATCACATCAGAGATTCACGCAACTACGTCGTGCCGATCGAGGAAGACCGGTACATCATGGCATTTCATACCATGAACCAGAACAAAACGGTCATTTATGCCGACGGCAGGCGCTGCATCGTCTCTTCGGACGATGAATACGTCAGACAATGCTGTGAAGGCATCGACCGCGAAAGCGGATTAGGAGAAATGTTTGAATTTTTCCTGGCCCTGACCTCTGAGGACGTATATGTCCTTGAAGGGCTGGAGAACAAAATATCCGACCTGGAGGATGAACTTCTGACCAGAGGCAAGCCGGATCGGAACGGCATCAGCCGCATAGTGGCCCTTCGCAAGGAGGTGCTGGCTGCCAAACGGTACTATGAGCAGATGGAATTTCTGTCTGACGAGCTGGCTGAAGCCAGCCATTACTTTGACTTTGTGGACAAGAAGTTTGACCGCCTGCTGGAATTCGTCATGCACCTGCAGGAGTATATCGAACAGGTCCGTGAGGCATATCAGTCACAGATCGATATTGAACAAAATAATATCATGAAATTTTTCACGGTGGTGACCACCATTTTTCTGCCACTGACTCTTATCACCGGCTGGTTCGGCATGAACCTTCAGATGCCTGAGTTCGGCTGGAAATACGGATATATCTATGCAATAAGCATGAGCATTTCCGTGGTTGTCATCATGATGATCATTTTCAAAAAGAAAAAGTGGTTCTGACGAACCACTTTAATTTTTTTTATGTAACAGATCACTTCCGTAATTGGAATCGAAAAATGTCTTGGAGTATTTCTCCAGTTTCCAGTCAGGAACCTTACACTGCGGACAGGGCTTCACCGCCCATTTGTTCCGCAGCCACCTGGCTGCTCTGGAATTCCGCGAATTGTTTATCCTCATGGATTTCCCGCAGTGAGTCGTGATCACCGCGTAATTTCCGAAGTACTCGATGCTCCTGATGCCGTGAAGCACTCCGTTCCTTGAAGGCCAGAGTTTCATTTTGTCCAGCAGAGCAAAAAGCTCCACGTTTTTTCTATAGTATCTCTTAGTGCTGTCAGCCATGATTTCCCTCTAATAAAATGGCGAGGTGCCCGGGAGTCTCACCCGGCTTCATGAATTTAGAGTCCATGTGATCCATACGATCCGCACCCCACGTCACATCGAAACTACTTTATTACTTCTCCAAGCATTACCGCTGTGCCGATTTCCAGATCATCGTGCACCGCTGACTCCTCGATCAGCGCCGCCGTTTTCTCATCCGGAGAATAAGGCACGCCCGGCGTTGCATATATCAGCTGCGGATGTATGCAGTCCTCAGTGAGCCAGCCGCCCTCGTTGGTAAAGTCAAGTATGTTTCTGTAGTTTCTGATTTCAGTTTTGCCTGCCAGTATATTATACTTCAGGCCCTTCGTCGTGTCCACGTCTTTATCGTAAATATCGATATCTATTTTTTCAGCTGCCAGCAGTTTTTCAGCCTCCCTGCCTACGATGCCGTATCCGATCATCAGCAGCTTTTCCCTGTGCATATCCCTGCCGCGCAGCCTCATCATGGCGTCCAGCACATTGATGAAGCCTCTGGCTGTCGAGATGTTGTTGTCGCTGGCCCTGCCCGTCCTGATATTGAGTGCCAGATATCTGGTGTCATCTGCAAAGAAGAAGATGTCACAGCCCTTTTTCACGCCCTCGTAGATGCCGTCCACATCGGTATGTTCCATGACCTCGGCACTGAAACCTGCGGATCTCACTATGGATGCCACCGACTCGCCGAAGGACGTGATGATACCCTGGCCCTGAGTTATGGGCACCACTGCTATCCTGTGCCGCCGCGCAGCTTCCGCCAGAAAACTTTCATCCATATCCCAGACCTTCATCATGAGACCACGGAGGTCGATGCCTGCCCTTTCTTTCAGAACCATGTTGTATCCATCCATACCATCCAGTATGTGGGTTATCCATTCCGTACGTAATCTGGTCATTTCATATCTCCTTAAGATGATCTTTGTTCCGCTCAGATGTTCAGCGGCTGTCCGTCGATGAAGTTAATGCTGCGGCTGAATCTTTTGATCGTCTGACTGCCTTCCAGGGCCATGGTCAGTCTTTCTATGCCGAAGCCTATGCCTACCCAGGTGTCGAAGACTCCCCATTTGGCATCCAGGAAATGGGGACCGAATGAACCCGAAGCCACCTCCAGACCGTTTATCTCTATATCCAGGGTGCTGCCGTAAACCGTAGATGCCTCTTCCACCAGCTCATAGCTGCTCTTCGGCACCTCCAGTTCCTCCATGGCTCTGACTGCGAGTCTTCTCAGCTCATCCATCTGCCCGCCGTCCTCAATGGCAGCCAGTTCCACGCAGTTAAGCATGGTGAATTCGTTGATATGCTTTGCGCCCTGAGATTCTTTCCTGAAACACGAACCGATCTCGTAGATCTTAACCGGCCCGTTGGTTATCCGTTTAAGCTCACGCATGACCACATACAGATTGGGTGCCAGCATTGGTCTCAGGCACTTCTTGCGGTCTATCCAGAATACCTGGTCATAGAGCTTGTTGTCCTCATCTATGGTCATATCGGCCAGCATCTGCTTGGTTATCATGGTCGGCGTCACCACCTTGGTGAAGCCCTCGCCAGTGAGCCACTGCTCCAGACGATGCCCGTTGGTCACCGCAGACGTGATATGTTTTTCTCCCAGCAGCACGCCGATCTCCGTCCTTGCCTTCTGGACCATCTCGTTCTCCAGTCTGCGGAATTCGCTGTCGCGCGCTTCCCTGGTCTCGAATTCCATGGCCAGAAGCTCCGGTCCGCCGTTCAGTTCAGTAATCCTGTTCTGCTGTGTAACTGTAAATTTTTCCATTGTCTGCCTCACTTCAGAGCTTCCACTCTTTTCCTGACTATTTCTCTTTTCTTCTCAAGTTCAACTATATCTTCACTGCTGTTGATAAATATGCCGCTGAAGCTCTCACATCCTTCGCGGTAATCGGAAATCAACGTTTCCGCCCCCAGCCTGTCATGGTCAACTGCCAAAGGTCCAGCCAGACCCATGCGGTGCTCACCCGCCTGAAAGACACGCGTTCCCTCCTTATAATAATGCTCATAGACCGAATGGATCACTGATGTCTCACGTTCCGGCGGCAGCTGGCCGTTCATCACTACCTCTGCCAGCTCCTGAACAAAATTCACTCCTGTAGCGTAATATATGGCGATCGGCGTCTGACTCGGTATCCTGGCGTCTATTTCCAGCACCTTCAGCTGACCTCGGTCATCTATGACCTCCACATCCATGATGCCGCAAAGCCCGGTGAGCTCCGCCAGCCTGATGCCGATATCAGAAAAGGTCTGTCTTTGTTCAGGGCTGAGCTCCGGACACGGTGCCGTGACCTTGCAGCAGTCGTAAACGTCATCCATATGTATCCTGGTTATGGTATATGTACGATACCCGCTGCTGTTGCCGATTACTTCAATGGAGTAGGACGGTCCTGCCAGATATTCCTCTGCTATCCAGTCTTCCCTGTCCTGGCAGCCTTGCAGAAATTCCTCCACTTCATCAGCTGTCTCAAGAAGTCTTACTCCTTCAGATCCGCTTTCACCAGAAGGTTTTACGATATATGGACCATGACCCTCCGGAAAATATCTTGGCGCGGGTATTCCGTTGTCATGGAAAAGCCTGTCCGACTTCAGCTTGGATGACGAGATGTCATAGGCATCATAATCAAAGGCAAGCCTGATGTTTTCCCGTGTGCATACCCGTCTCACTGCCTCGAGGACCTCCGTGTTCTCATTGGCAGGAAGAACAAAATCAGCCCTGGCCATGGCCGCAAGCACATCCGGGTCGTTGGCCGTGATATCTCCGCATACAAAGGCATCACATAGCCCCGATGCCGGCACCACCGGGTTCTTATCGATGAGGATAGTGTAATATCCGGCTTCCTTAGCCAGAAATACTGCTTCTATCCCCTGCAGTTTTCCACCTATTATGGCAACTATCATTTTTTCCTTCTCCTATGAAATCCACATACTCTTTCCTGGTGGCGATCCTCAGGCCCATCTTTTCCAGTATGGCTGCCGCCTCGCCTATGGTCCTGCCGCCGTTGTCCACATCCATTACGCTGTGGGCTACTCCCATGAGTCCCGACTTCGGCGGGATTATGGAAGTTATCAGGTTGGCGCCTGCATCGATCCTGTCACATAGACCGCTGATGCCGTCCACATCAAGAGATGCAGGGATCAGCGCGTGAGGATACAGGTTCCTCATCAGGGCAATGATCTTCAGTTCTTCCATACGGTCCGGAGTCCGGCAGTTTTCCATAGGACTTCCTTCCTGGGGAACAAAACTCATGACCCTTACCTGATCAGCTCCGATCCTGCCCATCTCAAGGAGTGAATCGGCGATATCATCAGGACTTTCTCCGACGCCGGCAAGCAGTCCTTCTTCAATATGCATGCCGGTGGATGCCGCGTAAAGCTTGGCATTCATCCTCTCGTCATAATCCTGACCTACCCTGAGCTTTTTGAACAGCTCCCGGTTATGGGTCTCCTGATACAGGGCATACCAGTCAGCGCCGGCCGCCTTGAATCTGTCTATCATTTCATTGCTCACAAGTCCCGGTGACACCATGACCGGAGTATCATAGTCCTCCTTGATGGTCCTGATTATCTCCAGAAATGTGCTGAAATCCTCTTTATGATATTCCGGGTCCTCACCGGTAGTGAGATCTATAAGATCAACTCCTGATTCGATGAGGGCATGAGACATCGCCAGGGCCTCTTCTGCCGACTTCCTGTACCTTTCGATATCGTTAGACTTTCTGAAATAACAGAAGTTGCAGTTGTTCCTGCAGTAAGTTGAAAAGTACACGAAACCATAGGCAAATATCTTGTCGCCCTGGATCTCCTTCCGGATTCTTCTTGCCTCGCTGAAGAGTTTCTCCGTCACCACCGGATCGTCCGACTTGAGAAAGCTCACGAGTTTATCTTTGTTCCACTCGCCTGTCATAATAAAACCTCTAAAATTTCATGGCCATCATATACTGATCCTGAAAATCACTTTCGGTGGCCAGCTGTATGTGTTCTACCCGCCGGGCAGCCTTTTCCGATTCCCGGCGCGTTTCTTCAGACAGCAGTATCATGGAAGCACCGATACCCGCCGAATTCCCCAGTGATCTTATCCTGTCCGGGGGGATGTCCGGAAGAAGTCCTGTGTTTATGGCACTGCTGTTGGTTATATAATTACCGAAAGCACCGGCTATGCTTATCTGTTCCAGTGTTTCCGCGCTTATCCCGATATTTTTCATGAGAATGCTGATACCGGCAGCTATGGCAGCCTTGGCCAGCTGCACCTCGCGCACGTCCTTCTGAGTTATGAACACATCTCTCTCGCCTTCACTGCCGAAATACAGCGCAAAATCATAAACACCGCCGTTTTCCGTCACATGGCTGATAATATTCTCCGAGATGCCTTTACTGCGCAGTTTTTCAGGCCCCAGCAGTCTTCCGGTCTTATCGACTATGCCGGTGCGTACCAGCTCGCCTACGGCATCGATGATGCCTGAACCACATATACCCACAGGGGTCACATCTCCGATGACCGATATCTCCACGTCGTCTTCGATATGAACTCTCTCTATGGCCCCTGCCGCAGCACGCATGCCATACTTGATGGAACTACCCTCAAAGGCCGGTCCCGCCGCGGTAGAACAGGCTGCCGCCCTGCCGTTCCCTGACATGACGATCTCGCCGTTGGTACCAATATCAATGAACAGATGTCCTCTGTCGCAGTCCATTATATCTGTGGTAATTATTCCAGCCGTAATATCAGAGCCAACATGGCCGGCAATATTTGCAGCAACATAACAGGTGCCGGCAGGATTAATGTTCAGACCGAATTCAGCCGCCCTGTGATCAATGGCATATTCAAATACCGGTGAAAACGGTGCCATGGCCAGCTGCGAAGGATCTACCCCCGCAAAAATATGGCTCATGGTCGTGTTTCCTGCGACAACGCTTCTGTATATGTGGTTTCTGTCCACGCCTGCCTCATCAGTCAGCTTTATGACTGCCTCATTGATGCTGTCAACTATGAATCCGGTCAGCTTCCTGAGATTTTCCTCCGCCTCCATGGCAAAGGTGATTCTGGAGATCACATCGGCTCCATAGGCTCCCTGCGGATTTGCAAAGGCATCTACGCCTGTCAGTTCCGCTGTTTTCATATTCCAGAGCATCACCACCACTGTCGTGGTCCCGATATCGACGGCGATGCCGTAATTCTCATCTTCACTGTTGCCCGATTCCACGTCGATTACCGCGCCATTGCAGACGGTAACCGTCAGTTCATCGCTTTCCTTCATCAGCCCCGGCAGCTTGCGCAGGACAGTCATTGAAAAATCCAGCTTTTCTTTGTCCAGGGCCCTGCATATCCGGTCTTCGTCACTTTCGGATGCCTCCAGCGAGGTCTCGCCTACCTTTATGAAGGTCCTGACGACGGCAGGGTCAGCCCTGAATCCGTCCGGCAGCCTGATCATCCGGCGTTTCCTCTGAGCGGTAGTCATGGACTCAGGAATTTCCACCACCATACCTTCTCTTACCTGATGAAGGCACGCCAGCCTGAAACCCGATTTTTTCTCTTCCTCGGTCAGCTTTCCATTGGGGTCGGCCGCTTCCTCCGGGATCTCCCTGATCACCCTGACCTTGCATTTTCCGCAGGTTCCGCGTCCGCCGCAGTTGCCGTCTATGTTCACACCGGCCTCTGACGCGGCCTCCAGGATAGTTTTTCCCTCAGCCGCTTCAACTTCCAGATTCTGTGGCATAAAGGTTATCTTCATAGTCTGTTCCTTTCAAGTTTAGTCCGTACTGAACAAAAGCTGCATCCTGAACTGCTGCCCAGGCAGCTTACACACTCTGGCTCTATATCAAGTTCGTAATCATCAAGAACAAAGAACAGTCCCGTACAGGACTTCTGCGGTATCAGAAGACCGCTTTCCTTGATGGTCACACCTATTTCCTCACCTTTAAGTAATTCATAAAACGCTTTAGACTGAATGACAGGCATCCCGAAATATCCCGGTCCGAATTCTGACGACAAAGTGTAGCTGCAGTCTCTTCCGAATCTCTGTTTCATGTCCTCGTTCAATCTCCGTATCAGTATATCCGTTCCGGAATCCACGTAATTGGTTCCCCAGATATCGGCATACAGAAAGTCCATTATATTATCTTCGCTGGAGAAGTGACACTCTCCGGCTGTTATCATATAAAGATACACTCCCCTGACGCGATCTTCAGGTATCAGCTCAAAAAAATTACAGGAAATATCCTTCCCGCCGATTTTTATTGCTCCATCCTGCAGTACATCCGCGTCATAAAAGGATACAAGCGCCCTTATGTCTATACCATCGATGCCGTCGTCTCTAACCTTCAATCCCATCCGCATCATCCGCTGATGTTTCTCTTTGTTCAGGTCGAACCTGCACGTCTCTACAAAACGCTTTTCAGCCAGGGGGAACGCTTCCCGCTCGCTGATTCTTATGATCTGGCTTTTCATAGATCTCCATCCTTTTTACTGTATTTATTTTCAATCAGCTTCAGCGCCACAGTAACCGCCTCCAGCGCATTCTCACTGTAGGCGTCCGCGCCAATCTTTTTAGCCCACCTGTTGGTCACCGGAGCACCGCCAACCATGGTCATGAATCTGTCCTTGGATTCCGTCTCAACCAGCAGTTTCTCCAGTTTCTTCTGTTCCGACATCGTAGATGTCAGCAGCGCGCTGGTACCGATGATATCAGCATCATATTTTTTCGCTCCTTCAAGGATATCTTCCACCGACAGTTCACATCCCAGATCGATGACATCGAACCCCGCGGTCCTCAGCGTTGATGCGACTATCCCCTTGCCGATATCGTGAACATCGCCGGCAACGGTCGCGATCACGATCGTACCCTTTTTCCTCGACAGTTCCGCCTTGTTTTCCTCATTGAGCTTTTCCAGAATAGCATTGGTAATATTTTTCATGACCTCTGCCGCGTAAATCAGTTCCGGAAGTGATATAACACCCTTATCAAATTTGTCTCCAAGCTCGGCATTTCCGGCGCTGAAACCAGACAGCAGCAAGTCCAGCAGATCAAAATCGTTTTCTTTGGCATACGAAAGAATTTCCATCGCTTCTGTCTCGTCCGCATCAGTTATTGCCTTTGCAGCATGTAAATATAATTCGTCCTTATCCAAAGTCCATGACCTCCATTTACTATAATAATTCAAGCTTGTACCAATTATAACATATCAGATCCGTTTTTGTCATTAACATCGTCATAGAAGGCAGACACATGATCCGCCTTCTATGACAAACAGTATTTATTGGTTGGGTTATTAATTGTTATTCTTTTTCAATATCATTGACAAAGTCATCCATTCCGGTAACCTTGGATCTGGACAGATCAACCTCTGTCAGAGGGATCATCTTAGTCTTGTTCTTGATCTTGTATGGTATGAAGAAAATAAAGAACAGGATAACACCAATGTAAATGCTCAATGCCTCGAGCCATCTTCCATGAATAACTGAACCAGGATCCTGGAATACTATAACTATGAAGCAAAGCAGGAATGCGAATATAGGTCCGAATGGGAACCACATCGCATGATACTTCAGTTCTTTAACTTCGTGACCCTGAGCAACCCAGGCTTTTCTGAAACGCCAGTGGCTGATTGCGATACCAAGCCATGTGATGAATCCGCAGAGTCCTGATGCATTGATCAGCCACAGATATATTGAGTTTTCTCCAACCAGATAGCTTCCGAAAGCAAGCAGCGCGATTACTGCTGTAAATATCAGGGCATTACTTGGAACACCATGTCTGTTTACCTTAGCCAGGAATTTAGGTGCCTTGCCTTCTTTTGCCAGTGCATAGATCATTCTCGTTGAAGTGTACAGAGCTGAATTTCCGCAGGAAAGTACTGAAGTCAGTATTACCGCATTCATTACTGATGCCGCTGCCGCAAATCCTGTCCTCTGCAATACCAGTGTGAACGGGCTCATTGCCACGTTATCTACAGCGCCGCCCTGCAGCAGGTTAGGATCATTGTAAGGAATTATAAAGCTTATTATTGCAATAGCGCCAATGTAGAACAGCAGGATACGCCAGAATACAGTTTTGATTGCTCTTGGAACGTTCTTTTCCGGATTCTCTGATTCTCCGGCTGCTATACCTACGATCTCTGTTCCCTGGAATGAGAATCCCGCAATCATCGCTATGGAGAATATCGTCATTACTCCGCCATGGAATGGTGCGTCGCCCTGTGTCCAGTGCATGAACATCTCTCCGCGCGGGCCGCCCTTGAGGATTCCGATTATCATCAGGATACCAACAACGATGAAAATTATGATCGTTGCCACCTTGATGCCGGCAAACCAGAACTCTGCTTCGCCGTACATACGAGCACCCATTATATTCAGGCCAACGAGTAAAACCAGGAACAACAGGCTCCAGATCTCACCGGGTACGTTAGGGAACCAGTATTTCATGATGATAGCGCCGGCAACCATTTCACTTGGAACTGTTACAGCCCAGCTGTACCAGTAGTTCCAGCCCATTGCAAATCCCAGCGCAGGATCTACGAATCTTGTAGCGTAGGTTTCAAATGATCCTGAAACCGGCAGATAAGTTGCCATTTCGCCCAAGCTTGTCATTAAGAAATAAACCATAGCACCGATGCACGCATATGCCACCAGTGCGCCTCCAGGTCCTGCAGTCGCTACTGAAGTTCCTGAAGCCAGAAAAAGTCCGGTACCGATAGCTCCGCCAATGGCGATCATATCCAGATGTCGCTTTTTTAACGTACGCTTTAGTTCTTGCTTTTCTTCCATTTTTAAACACCTCCTCATAATAACGAAACCCCAAACAACCAATAAATAATTGCAATTGAATAGCACAACTATTGAGTCGAACCATTCTGAATAATATACGGCTTTTATATGGAACAGCTCTACTCCTTGCAGAGCTGTTCCTCATATAAAAGTCATTATTTATGAGTGATTATTTTATTCCGCATCTTTCCTTGAATCTCTCAACAGAGTTGATCTCGATTCCCAGGACTTCAGCGATCCTGAACTTGGCGGCAATACCGTTGTTTTCCTCGGCACAAGGCTCAACGTGTGTAAGACCCAGTCCAAGTTCTCCTCTCTTATCAGTCATTGTTACTACGTCATGAAGTTCCTCAAGAGTAACTCCAAGCTTCTCTGCAACATACTCTTTTGCCTGGTCTATTTTATATTTCTTTGCGAGCTGCACGCGTAAAACCAGATCTCCGGCAGTACGAACGCCTCCCATACCAGCACAAATCGAATGTGTCGCCTCGGCACCTATAGGATCGCCGACGCCTACCTAGAACCCGTCTATCTTGCCGATTTCAACCAAAGCTTTGTCGGCTCTCGATAGCATATCACTAGGCATATTTTCAGTCATCGGCGTTCCGCAAACGCCCATTCCCACATCTGCGTGTACCGGTATTTCAGCAACATCGGTGCATGCCTTGACGAAGGTGATCACCCTGGCTATGTTCCAAGGGAAAGATCTGTTGCAGTTTGTATTCACAACTACTCCGAAAATGCTCGCTCCGGCTTTTTCAGCCATTTTGACCTGTTTATGAGGATACATTCCCGCAAGTCTCTCACCCTGATATTTCAGCCTTCCGTGCATTCCGAGAACGAATTCACCGGCCATTCCTATTTCAACTGCCAGGCCCGGGAATCTATTTGTGATCTCCTCAGTAGCTTTCAGCGACGCAAGGAAGTCTGCATCTCCGGCAGCTCCGGAAGTGTCCAGATTTATGCCGTCAGCTCCGACATCGTACATCTGCTCAGCAACATATACGATATCCTTTACCGAATGCTCTACTGCTTCCTCCTGAGCTGCAAGGGCTTCCTTGATTTTGCCGTCAGGAAGCAGTGTTGCCCAGTTTCCGCAAGGGCCATCAGGTTCAGTATAGAATCCAAGATCAGGCATTGCTCCGTAGAACAGCGGCATAGTGCTTACGTTGAGCGCCTGCTTGAGTGCACTGGCCTCACGTTTGGCTACTCCCTTAGCTGTCTTGTAGTTGTAGTCAGTGTTGCCGACATCTACTGAATCGCAGCCCAGAACTCTCTCGTAGATCAGTACCTCAGTTTCCTTGGGAACAGGTATCTGACTCTTGACGTTGATCTTGTATCCACCGGAATCGTTGGTAAGAACGATCTGTCTTCCGGGCTCAACACCAACAACAGTACCCGGCATGGTTATGATATCATACAGCTTTTCGAATTCCTCGTCCGTGATCGGATCGATTTTTCCTCGAAGCACCGCATCATCAATACCTGCCTGCATGTCCGAACGTATCTCTTCCTCGGTCATATAAACCGGAGAGCCGTCGCCCATGCGAGTGAAATATTGTTTCTGCTCACTCATGTAATATCCTCCTCCATTAATTTAACTATGTTTAGCTTTAAATTTTGACATTTCTTCAGCCTCTTCCTCGCCTTCCACTACGATGTCGTGAATTGCCTTCCTGACATCATCAGGAAGCGGAGTGACTTTATAGTTTTCAAGGATGTCGATGGCCTGTTCATTGGCCACCTGATCCATTGTCTTAGATCCGTTCTTCTCCCAGTTTTCTCTCATCCTGCGATTGATCAGATTTGTTGTGGACAGTTCCTGTCTCATATACTTCATGGTATGTCTCTGGGCAAGATAGTTTCCGGCAGGTCCTACTGCCTTGATCACATCCAGAGCCAGCGTGTCCTTATTGACAGGTATACCCTGAAGAATCCTCCTCGTCATCTTCACGATCTCCTGATCTATAAGGAGCTGTTCATAGCTCATGGTCATACCCATTTCCAGCATTCCCATTCCATATATCACGTTGCTTCCCGTTACGGCCGGCAGCAGGTTGGTCATGGTCTTCTCGTGACCCAGCTGCTCATCGAAGCACTTACTGTCCCCCTATGTGCCGCCTACGTTTGTAGGTATTCCATAATAGTGGCCTATCTGTCCAACTGCCGCTCCGCACATGGCGTGTTCAGGAGCGCCTACAGGGGACTGGGCAGTTTTCATATCCATGATAGTGGTGGAAGTTCCATAGAGTATCGGATTTCCCTTATTTACTATCTCTGCCAGGACTATTCCTCCGAGTATCTCCGCATTGGTGCACACAAGGGTTCCGGCCAGAGTAGCCGGCGTTGTACCGCCGCAGAGACCCATTGACAGAATATCTATAGGCAGTCCATGGTCTGCAGACAGCTTGATTATGCTGGTCTCATTTTCATTGATCTCCAGCGGGCTGTTTGGACATGCTCCCATGGTGATTATCGGTCTTTCTCTCAGCTTGTCGTATCCGCCCTGAATGGCAGCTGCCATGTCGATAAAGCGCTTGGTGTTCTTGACACCTTCCAGATCGTGGGCAAAGTTCTTAGTCAGATTGTTGAGCACCGCTTCTGCCTCATGAAGCGCTCTCACCTTCTGATTTACATCGCCTGCTGTAACGGCAATGGAGAACACATCACATGCTTCCATGGCATCACAGAATCTGGCAACGTCGCAGAGATCCTGCTTGGTCGATTCTCTAAGCTGATGGGTGTAAGGATCTATGATAAAGACCCCTGTCCCGAAATTCTTGAAGGCTACTTTTTTCCCGCCTACTACTGTGTCGTTTTTGGGATCTCTCCCGCACAGTGTAAATTCAGACGGGCAGGCCTCGATGGAATCGATCACGAGATTTCTCGGAAATTTGACTCTGTCAGTTTCATAGTCCACGTCGCAGCCTGCTCCCGCATAAATGTCCAGAGCCTCCTTGCCGTGGATCTGCAATCCGTAATTCTCCATCAGGTCTAATGTGGCTTCATGTATTGCATCCAGATCTTCGTTTCTCAGAATGCAGTATCCGTATATATCCTCTTCGTGGGTAAATTTAGACATTTTTACCTCCCTTGGATCTAAATGGACTGATATTACTTATTAGCCATCCAGTTCAAAATAAAGTTGACTGTGTCTGATGCATCTTCGCAATATGCGTCTGCACCGATTTTCTCAGCCCAGCGATTGGTAACAGGCGCTCCGCCTATCATTGTCTTTACCTTGTCGCGTATTCCGGCTTCCTTAAGCGCCTCTTCAATATCCTTCTGCACTGTCATGGTGGTCGTCAGGAGTGCGCTGCTTCCTACGAAATCAGCGTTATACTCGATAGCAGCATCGATGAATTTCTGAGCAGGCACTTCTCTTCCCAGATCGTGCACTTCAACGCCGTTGGTCTTGACCAGTGACGCTACGATTCCCTTTCCGATATCATGTACGTCACCCTCAACGGTGCCGATCACCAGAGTTCCGTTTGACGGCAGAGCCGACATGTCCATCTTGCTTTCTATTTCACCACTGGCTTTTTTCATTACTTCTGTTGCAAATATCAATTCCGGCAGGAATATCTCGCCTCTGCCGAACTGATCGCCCAGCTCCTGCATTCCTGCACTGTATCCTGTGCTCAGCAGGTCAACCAGATCAAGGCCTTCGGCTTCCGCATCTGCAAGAGCCTGTAATGCCATATCTTCGTCCGCCTCGATTATTGACTGCTTCGCTGCTTCCCAAATTGCTTCTTTACTCATAAATTTACCTCCGAATAAATTAGTTAACGTCATTAGTTTGATAACTATATGATTATCTTACCAGTTTCCACCAGTTGATAGATATAGAACTTTTTAGAAAAATTAGTATTTTTTTTGTTCTATTCGTTTCCGCCTATTCGGCGGCATATCCAGCGTGCAGTTTCAGTATCCAGCTTCCCACGCTTAAAGGTTTCACGGGTCTTCTCAATTGCAAAAATCGAAAACAGCTCTGCCATCTGCTCTATAGGGAAACAGAGCGGGAGACAAAACTCCAGCAGTCCTGTCTGCTCCATGATCTTCAGTACCCTCGCAGGGCGTTCCATAGAAAGCACCTCCATGACCTGCTCCAGCTTTTCCTGCTGTGTCATTTGTCTTTCCTTGCTTTCCAGCGAGTTCCAGATATCTAAATTGTTCTTCATGATGGAGCCATTAAAGGCAATGTCCCTTATCATGACCCTGAGCATATTGGCGACAGACAGTTTCTCAAAATATCTTCTGTCACTCATCGACAGCTCGATCGCAGTTTCAGATATTTTGTCGTTATTCATGATCTTACCTCTTCTCTGATACAGACGAGTGATTTCGGTCATACTTATATATTGTATTTTCCATCACACCATGCTATAATTCAAGTAAAAATATTTATAATTTTTATGATTATATTTGTCGTTTATTTTTCTCGGAGGCCAAAGAATGAATAATTTTGTCATACCCGCAATAGATATTCCCACCCAACAGCATCTTTCAGAATACCTGACCGCTTCAATAAACGCATTTTCAGATATCACAGGGATCCCCGTGACTTTTTTCAGTGAAGATAACGATATCATTCAGGAGTTTCAGCCTGACAACAAAATTTGTCGTATTTTTGAAACATATTCGGACATCAACGGACTGTGCCGTCACAATCTTGCCTCGGCAGGTCAGTTCACATCCAGACTCGGCGAACCGTATATTTTTCTTTGCAAGGCCGGGCTGGCCAACATTGCGATTTCTCTCATCGTAGACGGTACTTTCATGGGATATTTCATCGCCGGTCCAATCGTTATGGGTGAACTGCGCACAAGCACCATCAACAACTTCGCAACGCTAAACGATCTCAATGAGACCACGGCATCTGTGGCACGTGTATTCGCCAAAAACATGAAAGCCTACGAGCCCAACAGTGTTTCCAAGATCGCGCTTCTCTTTTATAACTGCATAATCACCTCCGTATCTGACAGCTCCGACTACAATATGCTGCGCAACCAGTACAGCCAGCAGAACCAGATAAATGAAGACATTCAAAAATATAAAAAAGAACAGGCTTCTCTGGAATATCCTTATGATCTGGAGCAGAGCCTGATTCAGAATGTCACAGATGGCCAGATCCTGGCCGCCAGGACCAGTATAGATGACATCATCAATAAATTTTCCATACTTGAAGCCGGCGATCTGGAGGCGATCAAGGCCAAATGCCTGTGGCTCTTTGCCATCATCATACAGATATCCAGTAAGAACAGCAATAATCTGGAGCCGGCCCTCGATACTGATCTGGATGTGATCAACAGGTTAAGCGACGCCGAGACCATCGATGATCTCAGAAACACTGCCATCGACCTGATCGACGTCATTACCAAGAACATGATCTCTTCAATCTATGACGGTAATTCGCAGATCATCTCCAAGGCCATACAGTTTGTCAACAGCAACTATATGAGTAAGATAAACCTCAATATGATCGAGAAAAAGCTCCATGTGAACGCCTCCTACTTTTCAACTTTGTTCAAACAGGAGATGGGCATCTCCTTCACACAGTATATTAACAACCTTCGTATCGCCCGGTCCTGCGAACTGCTGGTTACGACCAACCTGAGCATCATCGACATATCCATGACCACTGGTTTCGACGATCAGAGTTATTTTACCAAGGTTTTCAAACACGAAACCGGCATGACGCCAAAGCAGTACCGGAGCAGTTATTCCTATGTGACTGCCCACGGCAAACCCGAGACAGGCAAAAAATAATTCAAGAAATCAGTTATATTTTGTTATAAAGTTCCGAAAAGCGGTAGTATACTGTAATTATAAGGATTACAACTCAATAACTGAAAGGATCGAACCATGAACAGAAACATTACTATGCTTGACGGTGCCGTAGGAACCAGCCTATGGGAAAAGACTTCTAATAAAGTACCTGTGTGGAGATACAATATCGAAGATCCTGACATTGTAAGGCAACTTCACGATGAATACGTTGAAGCAGGTGCAGAGATAATTCTGGCAAACACCTTCAGTGCCAACAGACCCAGCATGCACGGAACCGACTATACCGTAGATCAGATCGTATCAAGAGCTATGGAACTGGCTCATGAATCCATAGACGGCCGTGCGAAAATAGCGCTGGCAGTTGGACCTCTGACCGGCCTTCTGAAACCGTTTGGAGATATAAGCAGGGAAGATGCCTATGATTATTTTGATGAACAGATAGGCGCAGGAGTCAAAGGCAGGCCTGACCTGATTTTCATCCAGACATTCATGGACGTGGAGATGATGAAGATAGCGGCTGCGGTCGCCAGAAAACATGATCTGCCGCTGTTCTGTTCGATGAGTTTCGCTAAGAGTTCTCCTAAAAAGGGGCCTCGCACCATGATGGGAAATTCCGTCGCGGATATAGTCAGGGGGCTCAGTGAATTCGACGTTGAGGCCATGGGCATCAACTGTTCCATGGGACCGGAAACAGCGCTGCCTGTCATAAGGGAATTCTCGAAGCAGACTGATAAACCTCTGATATTCAAACCTAACGCGGGAAAGCCGACCCTGGAGGGCGGCAGCCAGTTTGATTATAACATCTTCGCCAGCGAAACAGCACGTGCTGCAGAAGTCGAAGGAGTAAAATATATTGGCGGCTGCTGTGGCTCCAATGCCAGATACATCGCAGCTCTCAAGGCAAAGCTGAACAAAGAGTGATACCCGTAATAAATACGGCCCGTCCGACGGACATGATCCGCAGGCGGGCCGTTTTGATCTTCGCTTAAACGTAAACGATCTGTACGTTTCTGCAGTTGGTCACATATACCATAGAGGCATAGTCTATTCCGAAGGCAACTATGTCACCCGGTTTCAGCTCGCGGCTGCAGTCCTCCACATCGAGGATCGTGTGATCACTGGAAGCGCCGATGACTTCTATTCCCTCATCCTTGGGGAATATCTCATCTATACTGCCGTAGTCCACCTTGCCGATTCCAAGGAGTGCTCTTTTTCTGATTCCTCTGTCGACGTATTCCGGCGTGTGCCCGAATGCATCTATGGATATCTTGCCGACCGGATGGGTAGGCTTGTTTCTGACCTCGATTACTTCAGCTTTCAGAGTATACACGTCCTGATGCATGAATCCCAGATCATAACCATAGAACACATCCAGATCTCTTGCCAGGAGGATACCCTCTCCAACTCTCAGCAGATTGATCCTTGCCGGCATGTCGCCATCGAATATTCTCGGCAGACTGGTGGTGGCACCACCCGATATGTACTGAAGTTCACGGCCGATCTTCTCCTCAATGCGCTCAGCAATGGCTACAAGTTCATCGAGTTTGTCAGCGGTGGCCTCAATGGAACCGTAGCAGCCCAGATTTGTGCCCACACCTGCAAGCTCCAGATTTTTCATGTCATTCTCCACCCTGACCGCAACATCAACCATCTCATCTTTGTCCCAGAAGCCTTCACGCAGATCTCCCAGATCCGCCATCAGTATGACCTTATGGACCTTGTTTTGCCTGCCTGCCTCAGCGTTGAGTTCAGTGAGAACCGAAAGCTCGCTGTTGAGACTGATGTCAGTCAGCCTTACTACCTCCGGCAGTTCGCTGATCATAGGGACGCGAAGCAGCATGTACGGAAGTCTGATTCCATGCTCTCTTGCATCTTCGATCTGCTCAAGTCTTGAAGACGCGATCATGGTTACGCCTGCATCAGCAAACTGTTCTGCACATTCGGGAAGTCCCGTCGTTCCTTTGATGACACCGGCTATCTCGATGCCGTATTCACCGCAGCGCTTCACTATCTGCTCTACATTTTCCTTAAGGTACTGCAGATTGATCTCTACTCTCGGGTAAATCTGTTTAGCCATTGTTTTTCTCCTTTTTTATTAAAATTTCATGGCTGAATCCGCCTTTGCCAGCACCGTTGTCTGCACAAATATCGGTTCAGCTGATTCCTTGACTCTGTAAAATTCCTCATCAAATGAGATCTCTATATCTGACACATCGGCAGCGCCTTCCTTATGCATGAGTTCCTCCACTCTGCTTCTGACTATGGCTGCCGCCTTTGTCCTGGCCTGCTCGTAGCTGTTGATTCCGATGATGTCGCCTGCTCCCATGAGGTAATAGTTATGCCCCCAGTGTCTGTTCATGTCAGGTTCTATCTTCAGTGAGCAGCTGCACACGATGCGTCCCACCGTAGCTCCGATGGCATTTGCTATCTCTCGGTACTCAGGATACATTTTTTCCGTTTCAAGGGCTGCTGCCACATCGTCCAGGAATACTGCCGAAGGTCCTCCGATGCCGATGATAGGTTCCCTGGCGACAAAAGCGCTGTCTATGAACATGCTTTCCCTGTGATCCTCACGATTTCTGAACATCCTGGTCGACATCTGCTCCAGCAGCGCTTCCTCCTGTTCACTCATACTGCCGGCAGTCTCCCTGTTCATCAATATACGCACCAGATTATTGTACAGACGTTCCTTGGCAAGATTATAGATCTCGTCACATATCTCATTTCTATTCATGGACGTCGCGTGGCTGAGATACTCAATGCCCAGCTCCGCGGCAAGGCTGTCATAAGCCGTAAAGTCTCCCTTCAGGTGCATGACATCCGTCGGTGTTACTCCGGACCGCATGACTACTCCCTCATCCTCGAGGCGTCCTATTCTGAAAATGTAAGGGCTTATGCCAATGGTCTCAGCCAGCTCATCGTAAATCATCGGTCCCTTTGACAGCCGCCTTATGATCAGCTGTTCATTCCGGGTATATTTACTCTTATCCTCCGGTTCATCAGCAATCAGAAAAAACTCGTGAGCAGGATATCCATACGCAGCCTTTCTCTTGACCAGACGCTCAAGTTTTCCTGTTACTTCAGGGTGTTCATGTGCAAGGACGCATAATGGTATCACCCTGCGGCTGTCCAGTGACAACATGCCATTGTGATAGTTGACTGCCGTATCACCGCCCAGGGCAAAGGTATCTATGGATATTCCCTTTACCATGGTATTCCATTTGCCAACGTTGATACCGGTCTTCGCGGTTATCGGAACGCCTCTTTTAACCACGGCCACATCAGAGGTTGTCCCCCCGATATCTATCACTATACCATCCCTGGCTCCTGATCTTTCCAGGGCGCCCATGACGCTTGCCGCGGGTCCGCACAGCAGTGTATCCACAGGTCGTTTCTCAGCATATTCCTTTGTCATTATGTTGCCATTGCTCTTTACGATGACTATGGGCAGGTCTATACCCAGTTCCAGAAATGATCTCTCGATTGAATCGAAGAATTTCTTCATTATCGGTATCAGTCTGGCATTGAGCAGCGCCGTCGCCCCGCGCTTTAGCACGTTCAGCTCCTGGTAAAGCTCATAACCCCGCACGCATGTCATATCAAAGTGCTTCAACAGTATGTTCTCTGCGGTTTTTTCATATTCACCGTCATTATAACGCGGATTTATCTGCACTATGGCAACGCTGTCATAGTTTCGGAAGCTCTCCACATCATTTTCAAACTGTTCCCAGTCAGGATTGCAGTCCTTTTCCCTGAGCCCTCTCGGATCTCCGCTCATAAAATATATATCATCCGGATCAGGAAGTCCGTAGATCCCGTCCATTCTCAGGACAGCCTTGGGCTTTACCCCGATAAATATCAGTTTGGCACGTCCGCCTTTGTTTTCCACACAGGCATTGGTCGCCAGCGTCGTGGACAGCGCTACATAGTCTGCTTTCCTGACCTGCTCGGAATCGAGCTCATTGAGAGCGTTCAATATCCCCGTCTTCAGATCATGTCTGGTCGTCAGCTGCTTTCCCCAGGTCAGCACCTGGTGTCTGTCTGTGTCATAAACTACGGCATCTGTACAGGTACCGCCGGTGTCGATTCCAATTGCGATCATACAAAGCCTCCCCTCTAAAAATATTGTATTGCATATGTCAACCCCGGTCTAACAATAAAATTGCAAAAAATAGCATTTTTTTTGTTTAAGAAAAAGGACAGGCGCTGCAGCCTGTCCCTCCTCTAAAAGAATGTAGTTATTATTATTGATTATTGCTTCTACTTCTCATGTTCCATCTTGGTAACACCGGTGACATTCGCTCTTGACAGATCTACTTCTGCCAGCGGTATCATCTTCGTCTTCTTGACGATCTTGTATCCGAAGAAGGCAATGAAGAAGAGTATCAGTCCTATGTATGTAGACAGTGCGCCCATCCAGTTACCTGAAAGCACATCGCCAGGATTCTGGAATACTACGACTACTACGCACAATGCAAATGCAAACAGTGGTCCAAACGGGAAGAAGGCCGCATGATATTTAAGTTCTTTGACATCATGGCCCTGCGCCTTCCAGGCTCTCCTGAAACGCCAGTGGCTTACAGCGATTCCCCACCAGGTTATGAATCCTCCCATTCCTGAAGCGTTGATCAGCCACAGATAAATGGTGTCCTCACCGAACTTGTATCCTACCAGACACAGCAGTGCAAGTGCCGAGGTCATCAGCAGACAGTTCATAGGAACTCCGTGCTTGTTTACCTTGGTCAGGAATTTCGGTGCTTTGCCCTCTTTAGCAAGCGCATACAGCATTCTTGAGGAAGTGTACAGACAGGAGTTTCCGCATGACAGTACCGAGGTGAGTATTACTGCATTCATCACGGCCGCTGCAGCTGCGAATCCGGTCCTCTCAAACAGAAGAGTGAACGGGCTCACCGCAACGTTATCAACAGCTCCGCCCTGGAGCAGCTGCGGATCAGTGTAAGGGATTATGAAACTGATCACAATGATAGCTCCGATATAGAACAGCAATATGCGCCAGAATACTGTCTTGATGGCCTTAGGTACGTTCTTTTCAGGATCCTCCGATTCGCCGGCTGCTATACCGACTATCTCGGTTCCCTGGAACGAGAATCCCGCTACCATGGCTATCGAGAATATTGCCATGAATCCGCCGTTGAACGGTGCGTTTCCATGAGTCCAGTTAACAAATGTTCCGCCCTGCGGACCGCCGCGCATCACACCGACTATCATCAATATACCTACTGCCAGGAATATGATGATCGTTGCGACCTTGACGCTGGCAAACCAGAATTCCGCTTCGCCGTAACTGCGCGCTCCAAGAGCATTGAGTCCAAATAACAATACGAAGAACATCAGGCTCCATACCACACCCGGTACCTCCGGGAACCAGTATCTCATGATAATAGCTCCTGCAACCAGCTCGCTTGGCAGAGTCACTGCCCAGCTGTACCAGTATATCCATCCGATACCAAAACCGAATGCCGGGTCTACGAACTGTGTGGAATATGTTTCAAATGATCCGGATACCGGCATGTATGTTGCCATTTCTCCCAGACTTGTCATAAGGAAAAATACCATACAGCCGATAAAGCCGTAAGCGATAAGCGCGCCTCCAGGTCCTGCGGTTGCTATTGAAGCGCCTGATGCCAAGAACAGACCCGTACCGATGGCTCCACCGATAGCGATCATGTTCAGGTGTCTTGTTTTCAACGATCTGTTAAGATCCTGTTTCTGGGCGTTTTGCATTTCGTCCATTAATCGTACCTCCTATAACAGCTTATAATAATAACTCTATCAAATCATCCTTCATGATGAATCTGATCAAAATGATTAATTTGGCCCAATATTCGCTCTATTAAAAGTGTCTCTGTTGTATAATTTTCAAATTATGTATCTGCATTTTATCATAATTGAATACATAGTCAATCAAAATTGAACTATATGCAAAAAATGTTATAAAATGCCTAAAAAAATCAATATTTTTCCATTTCGATTTTCCTGGTCGGCGCCGGGAATGATTCCGACAGCTGGGCGATATCATCGCTGCTCAGGTTCACATCAAGTGCGTGAAGGTTTTCCTGGATGTGACCGAATCCCACCGCCTTGGGTATGGCTACCATGTCATCATGGCGCAGCACGAATGCCAGCAGCAGCTGTATCACTGAGATCCCCAGTCTTTCTGCCACCTCGATGACATTATGATCGCTCATAAGCTGTGCCTTGGATACTCCGTCCTGAGTCACCAGCGCGCCTGCGCGCCCCACAGGTCCGTAGGCCATCATCGGCACCCCGTGCTCACGCTGCCACTGCATCAGATCGAATTCTATGCCACGCGTTGCCAGGTTATAAAGTATCTGATTTATGCAGCAGCGGTTTCCGTCAGGCACCTTCCAGAGGTCCTCCATATCATCAACGTCAAAGTTGGATACGCCCCATCTTCTTATAAGGCCCTTGTCCTTAAGATCTTCCATGCAGTATGCCACCTCTGCCAGGTCGGCATCCTCACGCCAGTGAAGCAGATACATATCCAGATGATCCTCTCCCAGCAGTTTCAGTGATCTGTCAATGCTGCTGTAAATATGCTTTCTGCCTGCATTCTGCGGGTAAACCTTGCTGACTATGTAGAAATCATCCCTGTCAAGACCTCTGACGGCATCTCCTGCCAGAGCCTCTGCCTTGCCGTCGGCATACATTTCAGCCGTATCTATCAGTTTTATACCAAGAGATATACCGTACCTCAGTCCATCTATTTCCTGCTGCCGCTTCTCGTCGTCCTCCGCCATGAGCCAGGTTCCCTGTCCCAGCGCGGACATGGTCGAGCCGTCCGGCAGCTTCACACTTTTAATGTTTGTTATTTCAGTCATGCTGATCACCTCCGTCAATGCAGCTTACGATATGTACACCTTGATTCTAAACATTAAGGTTAACATAAACAATAACATTTTTGCTTTAAAAAAACATTAAGTTGCTTATATCCTTCACCTTTTTATTGCGCAGGGATGCCCAATTAACGTATAATTGTAATATAAAGTATAATTCACGTTATGAAGAGGTCTGATGATGTTACTTGAAACCACCGCATATGAGGACGATTTTCCCATCAGCATAGATATTTTGTCCATAGACGAGTATCCTATCCATTATCATAGGGACATCGAGATAATATATGTACTGAAGGGCAATCTGCAACTGAGAAACGGTTACTGCTGTTATTCCCTGCGGGAAGGCGACGTTTTCACAAATACCGGGCATGAGGTCCATGCTCTATATTCCGACGGCCAGGACAACGTGACCGCTGTTCTCCATGTGAGCAATCTGTTCTTCACTCAGTTTTTTCCTGACCTTACCAAGAGCTGCTACCGTACCTACTCTTCCAAGGAGTGGAATCCCAAACTGGATGAATTTAAACTTCTCATCCTGAATATCCTGCTTACATATATGCAGAAGAACATCAACTACAAGCAGAGATGCATCGATCTTACCCTTGACCTTATCAATATGCTGAACAGCAATTTCAACCTCTTTGCTTTCAATGACCAGATCGTTGAAAACTTTGATAACGAGAATCCTGTTATCCGCGACCGGATCAGTCACGTGATAAGCTATCTTTACGAAAACCATTACGCCAAGATATCACTGGAAGATCTGGCTGAGATGGAACATCTGAGTACATATTATCTTTCGCATATGATCAAGAAATATACCGGGATAAGCTTCAGGGATTTTTTGTCCCTGGCCAGAGCTGAGTGGTCTGAGATATACCTTCTTGACACCGACAAAAAAATCAGCACCATAGCCCGTGAGGTCGGCTTTTCAACCACCGATTACTATGAGAAAGCCTTCTTCAGGTGGTTTAATCGAACCCCTGCGGAGCATCGCGCTCAGTTCGGCCCTCGTATCAAGAGCCTGAACAATCCTCCAAAAGTGGATGTGCTTCCGGTAAACAAGGCCATCAGCCTTATTAAAGCCAGTCTTTCCATTTCCACTTCATTTGAACAGAACAGCAACAGAGCCAACAATCTGCATCTTGAGATCAAGGTCTATCAGGACATGTCGGTCATCATGAATGTTGACCACCGTCTGGAGATCACTGTAACTCCCGAAGACTGGCTCCTCATGGGGGATACCGTCTTTGAAAATCTGCGTACACTTAAATGCGGCAGGATTAACATCCCGGTCGGCACTGACGAATTCTCCGGACTGATAGATGAAATGCTCCGTGAATCCGGGACTCGCGGCATCGAGGCCTCGGTCAGTAAAACAGCGGCAGCGCACCAGAATGCGCCGATGATCTTCGGATACGACTCCCTGGCAGGAGCCATCCATGTATATAACAAGGAACTTTTGAACAAAGAATCACTCCTGCAGGTGCAGCTGCGCGATCAGGGCGATACTTCCATCACCCTTAAGGGCAGACCGTCCCTGCTGACTTCATCCTGCATTCCAAAACCGTGCTTCAGCGCCTATGATATTCTTGCGGCATGCAACGGCAAGCTCGTATGCTGGGGCAAATACTATTCCGTCATCGAACTGCCCGGCAGGCATCCGGCATATATAATAACGGCATACAACTACAACGATGACATCAACAATCTGTGCCTGAAATCCTCCACCCTGTATGAGGTCGAGGATACCATCGCCCAGTTCAACGATGAGCTCAACCTGAGCTTTTCCATCGACCTGCATCCCGGCAGATATTTTGTCAGCCGCTACACCCTCAACAGCAACAATACTGTATTCGATCTCATGTCAAAGCTGGATTTCCCAAAAGTCCTGCAGCTGGAACATGACGCGAGGATGCGGCATTATTCATCGCCTCAGATGGACATATACACAGAGACTATAAGTGACAGCATCAGCATCGATTTCGACTTCAGAGGCATAGGATTTCAGACGGCGCTGATACAGAAGATAATCGAGGACGAGAAATGAACAAGAAAAAAGAGCTCATATATGTTGCAGGCCTGCTTTGCGCGGCATTGTTATGGGGAGTCAGTTATCCCGCGACCAAAATCGTTGAAGGTTATCCTACCTTCTATATCGTATCCATCAGGTTCATAGTCGCCGGTGCTGCTCTGGCAGTCATCTTCCACAGGCATTTTAAAAACATGAACAAAGACGTGCTGAAGTATGCTTTTCTGCTGTCCGCGTTCATCACCTCCATGTATGTGTTCGCCACCCTTGGCATCAAGTATACCACCTCAGCGAGGGCTTCTTTTTTCACCTGCCTGACCTTCATCATCGTGCCGTTCCTGAACATGATCATCTACAAGGTCAGGATCTCCAGGATCATAGTCATAAGTGTGGCCATCTGCCTGATCGGCATAGCCCTTCTCAGCTACACCCCTGATCTGGGCCACCTGGGACTGAACTTTGGCGATCTGATATGTCTGCTGGCATCCGTGGCCGGATCATTCCACATCACCTTTCTGGACAGAGTATCCAAGAAGCCGCAGATCGACAACACCCTGTTCACCATCCTGCTGATGAGTTTTGTCGGCCTCTGGAGCACCATCATAGCCATTTTCACAGGAGCCTATGAAGGCGTTTCCATAACGCCTTTCCACTTTGGTACCATCGTGTTTCTCGGCCTCTTCTGCAGTTCGGCGGCATTCCTGCTCCAGTCAATCTGCCAGGAATATGTGCCTGCCAACAGAGTCGGTGTCATCCTGGCCATGGAACCTGCGTCCGGGTGCATCCTCTCGGTACTGCTGCTCGGCGAAACCATGGGACTTACGGGCTGGCTGGGCGCAGTCATAGTCATGATAAGTCTGCTGTATATGGAGATCGCAACCAGCCGTGCAGAAGAGAAAAAATTACAGTAACAAAAAAAGGGGCTGTTGCATAGCAACAGCTTCTGAATGAAAATGGAAGAAGCATGCAAACAGAAATGTAGGCATGCTTCTTTTGAGTATTACGGGCATGCTGTCAGTCTATGGTGGCATCCACTAACCTACCGCAATAATATGTACTGTTCATAAACAGCTTTAAAACAAACAATTATGCCCATAAAAACACCGATTTTGCGGGTAAAATGCAGCAAAATCGCTCTTTTCCTAAGAATTTTTGGGGCTAATTGCCGATATTAAAACGATTTGGGCACAGTCAGTGCCGCGGCTCACTACATATTTTCGAAAGTTTGAATATGTTCCAATAGAGTCATCTACTTCCGCAAGCATATACAGAGCGGAAAGCCGGTACTCATCGATTTCTGGACCAGCTGGTTCTCATACTGATCCGGTTTGCTTTGTGGCGCTCTGTCCGTAGGCCTGCCTTCATACCCGTCATAGTACTTTTTTATTTTACCATTTACATACAGTGTAACACTTTTATCCAGGCTCTACTTTTTCTGGAGATCACTGGGTGTCAAATTACGGTGAAGTGTAAAGTGGTTAAAAAGAGACTTTTTTTAACAAAAATGTGCGCTTAAATAGTAAATCATTGACTTCAAGCTCTAAATCCGTTAACGCCGATGGTCTGTAGTGAGACATTTTATGCCATATTTGAACGAGCGGTCCAGATTTGACACTTGATCTGCGTCATATCCGCGCCTGATCTATACCAGATTCAGTCCTGCGCGCATATTCTTTACAAAAAAAGGGGAAAATATGGCGCATATGGCATATGGCGCGTGAATGAAGAACACCACCTGCCCGATTTACATGTATGAGTTACGGCTATCTTTTGGACTTCATGACTACTAGCCCACTCATCCGTCATACTAGTAAAACGGCCACACAAATGTGTGACCGCTCTTAATAAACTGCTTTGAATATTTAACCCGTCTGCTTGACAGAGGGCATATCATGTGCAACAGCTCCTTTTTTACTTTTTAACGCGTGATCTCGTCAGACTCTTCCCAGTATCTCCACCTTTATTCCGGCCGCAGCCATGAGTTTTCTGATATCCTCAAGCCTGCTTTCCTCAGGTGGTTCAAATACCGTCTGATTCCCACCGATATGTTTTTTCTTGGATACGCCCAGATCATGATATGGTAGCAGCGTGACTTTCTTTAATCCCAGTTCTGTCAAAAGCCTGACCGCCGCATCGATATCATCTGCACCGTCGTTTACTCCTCTGATCAGAGGCATCCTGATCTGTATTTTGTTCCTGACCGCATCATCAGCGGCAAGTGCCCTCAGATTGTCAAGTATCACCTGATTGTCGCGCCCTGTGAGATCCCTGTGTCTGTCGCTGTCCATGGCCTTTATGTCATACAGTATATCTGTCACGGCCGGCCTGGCGGCCATTCTGCCCAGGAATCCGCCATCCCCAAACCCGGAAGTATCCAGACATACACCTATGCCCATCTCTGAGGCGCCGTCAATGACTGCCTCTACAAATTCAGGATGAGAAAGCATTTCGCCGCCGCTGAGGGTGAGACCGCCTTCAGTATGATCATAGAAACCTTTATCCTGATCAACCTCATACAGCACCTCTTCAGCAGACATCAGTTTCGCTACCGTCTGCAGCGCCCTGGCATAACAGATCTCCGTACATTTCAGGCAGCGGTCGCATTTGTCCCTGTCAATGGTGATCCTTCCGTCCTCATCGACAAATACAGCTTCCCGCGGGCATTCTCTGATGCATTCTCCGCATTTGATGCAGCTGTTCGGCATCTCGATGACCTGCTGCTCAAATTCGATGAGCTCAGGGTTATGGCACCACTGGCAGTTCAGCGGACAGCCCTTCAGAAACACAGTGGTCCTGATTCCCGGCCCGTCCTCGGTAGAAAACTTCTGAATGCCTCCTACAAGTGCTTTAACAGGTTTCTTTTCCATAATAATCCTCCATTACCGCTTTGTTTAATAGTAGCCTTTTTTCACCTGGCTGACAACGATTTTCTTGTTTCAAAAATCAATTTTTTTGTTCTGTTAGACGCCGACATAACAAAAGCCGCCGGTAAGATACCGGCGGCGAATCGTCATTGTTCTCAGAATATCAGACTTCCCAGAGTCTTGTACAGCAGATCTGCATCTATAGGTTTTGAAAGATGGGCATTCATTCCCACATCGATCGATTTCCTGATATCTTCGTCAAAAGCGTTGGCTGACATGGCTATGATAGGTATGGTCCTGCTGTCTTTTTTCTTGATGGATCTGATGGTCCTCGTAGCCTCCAGCCCATCCATGAAAGGCATGCGCACATCCATAAGTATGGCTGAGTAGGCCCCATCCTTTTCCTTGGTGAAATCGCGGATAGCCTCCACTCCATTTTCGGCCACATCCACGGTAAAACCCACCATCTCAAGGAGTTTCTGTGCTATCTCTGCGTTGATCACGTTGTCCTCGGCAAGGAGTATGCGTTTTCCGGTAAAGTCGTACTTTTCTTGCTTGACCTTCTTGCCCGGTGAGCTCTTCCTGGATTCACCATAAATCTGAAGCAGTGATGAAGCGAAGATCGGCTTACGCATGAAATCGTTGACCCCGGCCAGTCTGGCCTGCTGTTCTATCTCACTCCAGTCATATGCCGTCAGAATAATTATAGTCACCTCAGGGCCAACGATCTTCCGGATGCGTCTCGCGGTTTCGATGCCATCCATATCAGGCATTTTCCAGTCTATGAGTATCAGATTGTAATCAGCATTGATCTCATGCTTCTTTTGTACAAGAGTGACCGCGCCGGCGCCGCTGTCGATCCATTCGGCATCAATGCCGGCCTGTTTGAGTACCATTTCCGTATGCTGGCATACGATCACATCATCATCGACGATCAGCGTCTTCAGATCGCCGCTGTCGATGACAGGCATCACATGATTCCAGCTGCTCTTGCGTTCTGACAATCCCAGCGTTACCTCCACCGTAAAGTCAGTGCCCATGTTTTTTATAGAATGTACATCTATCCTGCCGTCCATGAGTTCGACCAGACTCTTGCTGATGGCCAGACCGAGACCGCTGCCGCCGTAGGCAGTAGTAGCCTTGCCGTCCTCCTGAGAGAACGTGTCGAATATATGCGGTATGTATTCCTCGCTGATTCCTGTGCCCGTATCAGCAACGGTGAACCTCATCCGAACCCTGTCGCCGTCACCGGATACCTGCTCCACCATAAAGTGTATCTTGCCGCCCCGCGGCGTAAACTTGACCGAATTGCCCAGAATGTTTATCAATATCTGCTGCAGCTTGGTTTCGTCGCCGATGTATTCCTCGTCGGTATAGCCGTTGATCACGCATTCATAATCAATTCCCTTGTCACGGCACTGTCCGTACATTATGGTGTTGATGCTGTCTATCAGCCTTCTGAAATCAAAAGGCTCATTTTTCAGCAGCATTTTGCCCGATTCTATCCTGCTCATATCCAGTATGTCGTTGATCAGACTCAGCAGGAACCTGGCGGAAATACCTATCTTCTTCAGGTGATCTGCCATCGCGGAAGAAATGCCCTCCTCCTTCAGCGCTATGGTGTCCAGTCCGATGATAGCGTTCATCGGCGTTCTTATCTCATGACTCATCCTGGAAAGAAATTCTGATTTGGCGATGTTCGCCTGCTGGGCAGAATCCAGTGCCAGACGCAGCTTCTCCTCCTGATCCAGCTGCTGCTTCTGTATGTCCGTAAAGTCCGTACGGATCATCGTGATGAGACGTGTTTCCTGATCGATATAGTAATAGTCGAGCTTTTTATAACTCAGGACATCGTTTTCCATGACCGTAAATAAGGAACTGACCTTCTCACCGTTATCGAGTCTTTTAACGACATTTTCAATGGTCATAAAATCAATGCACTTTTCCTTTTCCTCCTCGACGACATGGTCCTTTATATAATCTCTCATTATAGCATCATAATCCATGCCGCCGTGTATAGCTTCCACATCCGCGGTCCGTTCGTTGATGCAGGCGATCTCCGCCGATCCGGTGTCAGCATCTATGCTGGCGATGAAATCATACTGATCTATAAGCACTTCATCCATTATTGATTCAATGATCTTGTTCTTATGAATATCTTCGACATAACAGAATCCGATGGTATCTCCGCTGACAGATCTCTGTGTGAGCGTCATGGACGCGCGCAGCCACCTGGATGGTCTTCCATTTATCTTGTAAATATAATCCATGGATACCACATTTTTTCCACGTCGGAAAGATTCCTGAAGCTCGTTCCTGGAAAAGACCTTGCGGCACCGTTCTCTGTCGCCTGCCCGTGGCATTGACTCCAGCAGCTGTTCCATGATCTGGTCATAGCTGCCGCTCCCGTCCAGTCCAAGCATCTCATTCATGCCGCGCAGAGTCTCAACACTGTTCTGAGTCAGATTGATCCTCATTGTCATGTAATAAATATCCGATATGGAATCTATCAGCGACTGCGCGCCGATGTACTCATCCTCCAGCCGTTTTTCCTGCGATTTCAGCTCATCGATATCGGTAAACGCCGCATATATATAGATGTTGTCATCTACTCTGAATGCACAGTAATTGACGCTGACCCACTTATAAACGTCCTTCCTGGTATATATGCGGTAAACCACACGGGTTATGTCAGTGTCGTTGATATGAGCGGCTACATTCTCACGCAGCGTTTCCACATCTTCATGATGCACACAGTCAAAGGCATCACTCTGCCCATAAAGATTCCAGGCTTCATCCTGACTGCAGCCTGCCATTGAACAAAAACCATCTGAAAATGACTGGACCCAAAGGCTTCCGTCTTCACGGGCATTAAACAAAACAGATACTGTCGGCAGTGATGCCACCGTATCCAGAAGCTTCTTTCGCAGCTTCTCCGCCTGATCCTCCGCTCTTTTCTCTGCGTCGACGTTTGAATAGGCCGCATAACAAACACAGGTACCATCCTCCAGGACTTCCACCAGTCTGCCCTGCAGTCTTATCCAGTGCACCTGATCGTCCTCCCCAAGACATCTGTATCTTGCGTCAAAGAGATGTCTGGGATCAGCGCTCGTCCTTCTCCACTCCTCAAATATGGTCCTGTGATCTCTTCTGTCTATTCTGCTGAGGGCATCCTTCCCTTTGAAGCTGTCCCAGTATTCCCTGCTTCCGCAGTGGACGTGATAATACTCATCATTTGTATATATCAGATCAAAAACGCCATCGCGTATATGATAAATACCGAATCCCACCGGGGAATCCTCAAGAAGAGCTTTGTTCTGAGCCGCCAGTTTTTCCGTCTCGTCCCTGGCCGTGATCAGATCCGTTATATCCATATCAATTATATCGCAGATCCGACCTTCAGCAGTTATGTCACGCATGTAGACATCCATCTGGATCACGCATTTTTTGCCATCTGCCCGGACAGACGGATAGCACAGCCTCATATTCGTTCCCTTTTCAGCATTTCTGGTTAAAAGCTCCTCGATCTTATCCGCGCTTTCGTCGCCGATATCCTTTCTTATGCGATGGATTATACCATTGCTGTAAGAGGACGCATTGGTACCGAAAAATTCGAACATCTCCGGAGCATCACCAACGAGGTATACCTCGTTGTCCCTTATCACACATCTGAAAGCGAAACTGTTGATTTCATATTTTTTTGTTGCAGCATCCATGTTTTCCCCCATTTAATACACACCAGATAACAAATTATCTAACTTTAGAATATTACCTTTTAACAGCTTAGTCAAGCGGTTTATTACGTCATCCCATGAAAGCAGCGGACCAAAAAAGCTCCGGACCTGTCTCCTCAGACCGGTCCGGACATTGCTTATCTTCATATTCTATGCCTTGCGGCAGGCTTCGATCAGTACCAGCGCGTCCTCTTTTGTCAACCCTGAATCCAGGCAGACATCGATGAACGCGTTATCAAGCCTCTCGGTCCTGACGCTGTCCAGGGCGCATATTTCTCTTTCTCTGATGCGGTCCACATATTCTGCCGCGGTTTCAAATACCGATCTTCCGCCCTCTTTGTTCCAGGCGGCCCTCTCCTGATAGTTCATTGCAATATTATCATAATTCTGCTCTTTCCTGAAATTCAGCAGCGTGTGTTTTTGTCCCAGATAATTTCCTCCGGGACCCACTTTCATGATCAGCTCTTCAGCAAGTGCATCCTCATCAAATTTCAATCCGCCGGCCATGTGTTTCAGTGTCCCGATGAAATCAGCATCCATTACCAGCTTTTCTATGCTCATCTCCGCTATGACATTCAGGCCTCCTGCCCCGGATACATTGTCCACGCCTGCCAGCAGGGCTGCCATTCCGCTTCTGGCCGTCTCCATGCCAGCCTGATAATCGACAGTCTTGGCATCTGACATGGCCGCATACGTGTGAACCGGCAGCCCATAGTATTTTCCCATCAGCGTGTACCCTGCCGTAATCATGGTGGATTCCATGGCCTCCATCGGCGTATACATGGTCTTCATATTGAAAATGCAAGGCGCGCCGCCATAGATAACCGGCAGCCCCGGTGCCGCGGTCTGTGCGAGCACCAGTCCTGACAGCAGCTCTACGGTATGCTGAAGTATGGCGCCGGTCAAGGTCACAGGCCCTGTCGCTCCCGCGATCTGGGCTGATATCAATTCCACTGGTATACCATTCGCCGCGCAGTCGAGGATATTGCTGCATGCAATATGAGACCACTTCAACGGCGAGGTCACACATATGTCGAATATGGAATACGGTTTTTCCGAAGCTGAACCTCTGCTGCCCCTGACAGCTTCCAGGAGCTTAAATGTCCGTGGTACTCCCGCTACGTCCGTTGCGCCTCCGATTATGGGTTTCACTGAATTCTGCATTTCCGTGTAATACAGATACTGTGATCCCAGCTTTCCCGGTGCTTCTTCACATACAACCGATGAAGACACAAAATCAATGGCATCCAGACTCTGGGCCACCTTCGTCAGCAGCTTAAGATCGGCGACGCCTGACGGTCTCACGGTGACTCCATCTCCGGTAAGAATATTTCCGGCACTGCTGCCGGGATTGAATCTGGTCACGCCGTCACCGACGGTACAGTAGAAGTTTCCGTCCCTGTCATACAGGTCCAATGATCCCGGAGCCGTCATTATGGCCTTTTCTATCACATCACGCGGCAGCTTCACCATACGGCTCTCAGCATCCACCTGGCAACCCGCGTCACTGAGTACTTTAAGCGAGTTGACATCGTCAAAGATAACTCCACTGCTTCCCAGTATATTGACCGCCTTCTCATGGATCTCTTCTATCTGAACATCTGACAGCAGGCGCAGCTGCGGCATTTCATCGAACTTGAATTTTGACATCGGCTTTCTCCTTCCATCGATAACCTTTACACGAATATTATATATGATGGAAGTTGTCCGTTTCATTGACAATTTCTTGGTTTTATTTAATTTTTTTTAGCACGGACGGCATCAATCAGCCGCTGATCAATGATACAATTGTAAAAATCACCAAGCCGCGGGTCTTCATTAACCTACCGAAATAATATGTACTGTTCCTAAACAGCTTGACATCGATCGATCATACCCATAAAAGCCTCGATTTCGCGGGTAAAACACGAGAAAATCGCCTTAAAACCCGCTTTTTTAGATAATCTGTGGGGCTAATTGCCGGTATTAATACGATTTGGGCACAGTCAGCGCCTCAGATCGCCTCCGAGCCCTGCCAATTTAGCCTACTAGAGGCGGCCTGCGCCACCGATCGCCACCGAACCGCGCCCCGGCCCCTTTTTTGCACGAAAAAATGGAGCATAGGGGGATCGAACCCCTGACCTCCAGATTGCGAACCTGGCGCTCTCCCAGCTGAGCTAATGCCCCATGTAGTAAAAATCCACACAGACATTATTATATGACAGTCTGTGTGGATTTTCAAGTCTTTAATTATTAATTTACTTCTCCTGCTTGATTGCAGCCTGTGCAGCCGCAAGTCTTGCTACCGGTACTCTGAACGGTGAGCAGGATACGTAGTTGAGTCCGATGCTGTTGCAGAACTCTACGCTCTTAGGATCTCCGCCGTGTTCGCCGCAGATTCCAAGATGGATGTTCGGACGAGTCTTCTTGCCGAGTTCAACGCCCATCTTCATCAGTTTACCAACGCCATCCTGATCTATCGATTTGAACGGGTCATGCTCCAGGATTCCTTTGTCTACGTAACCGCTGATCAGTTCAGCAGTGTCGTCTCTTGAGAATCCGAAGGTCATCTGAGTCAGGTCGTTTGTTCCGAATGAGAAGAACTCTGCCTCTTCAGCTATCTCGTCAGCTGTCAGAGCGGCTCTTGGTATCTCGATCATGGTTCCTACCAGATACTCAAGCTTCTTGCCTGCCTTCTCCATGCACTTCTCAGCAGTCGCAACTACAGTAGCCTTGACATTCATCAGCTCTTTCTTAGCGCCTACCAGTGGTATCATGATCTCAGGAACTACATCGAATCCCATCTCTGCTGATGCTTCGATGGCGGCCATGATGATCGCCTCAGTCTGCATCTCTGCGATTTCCGGATAAGTTACGGCAAGTCTGCAGCCGCGGTGTCCAAGCATAGGGTTGAATTCCTTCAGTTTCTCAGCCTCTTCTACCAGCTTCTCGTAAGGGATGCCGCTGGTTTTTGCCAGCTGCTGCATGTCTTCCTCAGTCTTAGGCAGGAACTCGTGAAGCGGTGGATCCAGCAGTCTTACTGTCATAGGTCTGTCGCCCAGTGCCAGATACATTGCCTTGAAGTCGCCCTTCTGGAACGGAAGAAGCTTTGCCAGAGCAACTCTTCTCTCTTCTTCATTTGAAGCGATGATCATCTCACGGATAGCAGGGATCCTCTCCTCATTGAAGAACATGTGCTCTGTTCTGCAGAGACCAACGCCCTCTGCTCCGAAATCTATTGCCTGCTGAAGGTCCTTAGGAGTATCAGCATTAGTTCTTACTTTCATGGTACGGATCTCGTCTGCCCATGACATTACCTTGTTGAAGTTGCCTGAAATGTCAGGCGGAACCAGCTTCAGCATACCTTCGTAAACGTTTCCGTTGGTACCGTTGAGTGAGATGTAGTCTCCCTCTTTGTATACCTTTCCGTTTACAGTCATCTTGCCGGCTTCTTCGTCGATGGCAACTGCTGAGCAGCCTGCTACGCAGCACTTGCCCATTCCACGGGCTACTACTGCAGCGTGGGATGTTACTCCGCCGTGAGCAGTCAGGATTCCCTGTGCCACTACCATGCCTGCCAGATCCTCAGGTGAAGTCTCCAGACGTACCAGTATGGCTTTCTCACCCTTGGCCGCGATCTCTGTTGCAGCGCTGGCCTGGAAGCAGATCTTTCCGAAAGCTGCTCCCGGAGATGCTGCAAGTCCCTTGGCTATTGGAGTTGCCTTGGCTTCGTCTGCCTCGTCAAAACGAGGGTGAAGCAGATGCTCAACAAAATCAGGCTCGATTCTTAATACAGCCGTCTTTTTGTCGATCAGACCTTCATTTACCATGTCTACGGCAACATTAACTGCTGCCTCAGCCGTTCTCTTGGCATTTCTTGTCTGCAGCATGAAGAGCTTGCTGTTCTCAACAGTGAACTCCATGTCCTGCATGTCTGTGTAATGCTTCTCCAGAACGTCTGCAATGTGCTCAAAATTCTTATATGCTTCAGGGAATGACTCTGCCATTTCCTGTATAGGCTTTGGTGTTCTGATTCCGGCTACTACGTCCTCGCCCTGTGCGTTTACCAGAAACTCTCCGTAGATCTTCTTCTCGCCGTTTACCGGGCTTCTTGTGAAGGCTACGCCTGTACCGGAGTCGTTGCCCTTGTTTCCGAATACCATGGACTGTACGTTTACAGCTGTTCCCAGGGATTCTGAAATGTCGTTGAGCTTTCTGTAAAGGATAGCTCTGTCATTTCCCCATGAACGGAATACGGCTGTAACGGCCTCCATCAGCTGCTCCTGCGGATCCTGAGGGAAATCTCTTCCCAAAGTATCCTTGACCAGCTTTTTGTATCCTACGATTATAGTCTTCAGATCCTCCGTTCCCAGGTCTACGTCAAATTCCGCGCCGACCTTGGCTTTCTGTCCGTCAAAGATTACGTTGAATTCCTTCATAGGAACTTCAAGGACTACATCTCCGAACATCTGAATAAATCTTCTGTAGCTGTCATAAGCGAATCTTTCGTTATCAGTAAGTTTTGCCAGGGCTACTACAGTATCATCGTTGAGTCCAAGGTTCAGAATGGTGTCCATCATGCCCGGCATGGATATCGGCGCTCCGGATCTTACTGAAACCAGCAGCGGATCGTTAGGGTCGCCGAATTTCTTGCCCATAACATTCTCAAGCTCTGCCAGCTTGACCTTGATTTCCTCAACGACAGCCTGGTCGATCTGCTTGTCGTCAGCGTAATACTTTTTGCAGGCTTCAGTGGTAACCGTGAAACCAAAAGGTACAGGAAGGCCGATCTTGGTCATCTCCGCCAGATTGGCACCCTTTCCGCCTAATAGATCACGCATATCTTTGGAACCTTCATTGAATGAATAAACGAATTTTGTTGTCATGTCTTACCTCTTTTCTTAAAATTCCAAGCGTTCCTCAATATAACTTCTGACCTGGTCGATAGGCAGTCTTACCTGCTCCATCGAATCCCTGTCTCTGATCGTCACGCATCCGTCCTCTTCCGTCTGGAAGTCGACGCAGATGCAATACGGAGTACCTATCTCATCTTCTCTACGGTATCTCTTTCCAATCGAACCTGTAACGTCATAGTCCACATTAAAATGTTTGGACAATTCCCTATATATAGGCTCAGCCTTATCTGCCAGCTTCTTGGCAAGCGGCAGTACAGCTGCCTTATATGGCGCCAGCGCTGGATGGAAGTGCATGATTATCCTCGTGTCTTCCTTGCCCTTGGCGTCAGTTACAGTCTCCTCTTCATAAGCATCTACCAGGAAGGCCAGAGCAACTCTGTCCGCTCCCAGTGACGGCTCTATGCAGTAAGGTATGTAGGTTTCCTTCTCAGCTCCCTCGCCCTCGGTGTAGCTCATTTCTTCGCCCGAGTACTTGCTGTGCTGAGTCAGGTCAAAATCAGTTCTGTCAGCTATGCCCCAGAGTTCTCCCCATCCAAATGGGAAAAGATACTCAAGGTCAGTAGTAGCATTGCTGTAATGGGACAATTCTTCCTGAGAATGGTCCCGGCTCCTCAATTTTTGCATATTCATGCCCAATGATTCTAGGAAATTTCTGCAGTAATCCTTCCAAAATCCAAACCATTCCAGATCTGTTCCCGGTTTGCAGAAGAATTCCAGCTCCATCTGCTCGAATTCTCTGATCCTGAAGATAAAGTTGCCCGGCGTGATCTCATTTCTGAATGATTTGCCTATCTGGGCTATACCGAACGGCAGCTTCTTTCTGGAAGTCCTTGCCACATTTTTAAAGTTGACAAAGATGCCCTGAGCCGTCTCCGGTCTCAGATAAAGTTCTGAAGTAGTATCCTCAGTCACGCCCTGGAAAGTCTTGAACATAAGATTGAACTGCCTGATCTTGGTGAATTCTGTCTTTCCGCAGTCAGGGCATTTGATGCCGTGCTCCGCGATATACTCCTCAAGCTTTTCGTTTGGCCATCCGTCAACAACGATAGGCTCAAGTCCGTTCTCAGCGATATAATCCTCGATGAGCTTGTCGGCACGAAACCTTGAATGACAGCTCTTGCAGTCGATCAGTGGGTCTGAAAATCCGCCGATATGACCTGACGCTTCCCATGTTTTAGGATTCATCAGGATAGCAGCATCTAATCCGACATTGTATTGGGATTCCTGGACAAATTTTCTCCACCATGCTTTTTTGATGTTGTTCTTGAATTCTACGCCAAGAGGACCGTAATCCCATGTATTTGCAAGTCCGCCGTAAATTTCCGACCCTGGATACACAAATCCTCTTCCTTTAGCAAGTGCAACAATTTTTTCCATTGTAACTTCATTACCCATTGATTAATCTACCAACTTTCTTTTAATATTGATGCAGGCCAGCGCCCGCAGGTATAGCTATTCCTCAGGCTTCTTGGCCTCTTCAGGATGAAACTCATCGTATCTGCAGTCATCGCAGCGGTCCTCACACGGATCTGTACAGCTTTCACAGTCTTTGTCGCAGATATCTATATCGATGATCCCCTCATCGTCCGATTTTTTCTTCATTTTTCCTGCAGCGTCCTTTGCCATGTTTCTGGCCCTGCTCACTGCATCTCCGCTCTTCTCTCTGACAGTCTCATACATTCCCGGAGCCTTATCCTTGATGTCTCCGTATATCTCGCCGCCCTTGGAAACAGCATCTTCATACATATTTCCGGCCTTGTCGGTGATATCTATTACAGATCCGTCATCCTTTACCAGTTCGATCTTGCATTTGAAACTGAATGCAGCCAGCACTCCGATCACTATTCCCCATGGAGCCACGACCGCACCCAGCACTCCTGCATTGAGCGGGATATTGATCAGTACATCATCGCTGCGTTTAACGATGATCTTGGCGATGTTTCCTTTTTTGATTACTTCCTTCATCTTGCCGATCAGCGCCTCGCCCTGCTCGCCAAGCTTCCTTGAAGATGACTGCTCGTCGACGTTTTCCTCGATGGCAATGATTGCATCAACTACATTTCCTTCAGCCTTTTCAAGAGCATCCTTGGCTTCCTTGTAGGTAACGCCGGTTCTGTCCTTGACCAGTTCGATTTTTTCCAATGTGATCTCCATAGTGAACCTCCTATATTTTTTTCGTTAATATCGTCTCGCTCTTGAGATTTCCAACATCCAGATGATATGACATGTAATCTCTGATGATCACCTTCAGCCTGCCGGCCACATCGTCATCCAGCGCTATTTTTCCAAAAGCCGTTAACGGATTTGTTACAAAGTAATTTAATATATCTACTATACCAAATTTTGTCTCATAAATCAATGAATCTTCGCCTTCAGACTTAAGTTTTTCCACACAATTTCCGCACAGCATACCGCCCTCCCGAATGCCGAAATAATCGAGGTCTTCCGTACTGCCGCATCTGGCGCAGACCTTGAGTTCAGGAAAGAATCCCAGTATGCGCAGCAGCTTGATCTCATAGGCCAGGACCAGGGTCTCATGCTTACGGCTGCGCTGCTCAAGTTCTCCCAGAAACTGTATCAGCAGATCGAACACCGCCGGCTGCGGAAGTTCCTCCGGAACCAGCTTTTCCGTCAGCTCCAGCACATATGACGCATACATATACTTATCCAGATCCTCACCGATGCCATAGAAACTCTTAATGGTGTCCGCCCTGTCCAGGTTGTAATAATTACGCCCCTGGAATATCTGATAGCTGCCGTAGGTAAAAGGGCGCAGCGCAAGAGATGTACGGCTCTTGCTTTTTTCATTCATGCTGCTGCCGGCGCTGATCTTCCCGTATTTCTTTGTGAACAAAAGAATCATCCTGCGTCCACCAGTTGCCCTGGTCTGCCGGAAGATGATCCCCTCTGAATTCAAATACATTCTCTGTTATTCCTTATCCTTATAGCCGAAATTGGCCAGGTCGAAATCGCTGTCGCGCCAGTTCTCTCTGACCTTGACCCACAGCTCCAGGAACACCTTGGTGCCGAGGAGAGCCTCCAGCTCTACCCTGGCCGCCTTGCCGATGCCCTTCAGCTTCTTGCCGCCCTTACCGATGATGATTCCCTTGTGGGACTTCTTCTCGCAGTAGATAACGGCGCTTATCCTGGTGATCTTAGACTCCTCCTTGAAGGACTCAATTTCCACGGCAATGCCGTGAGGCACTTCTTCCTCAAGGTACAGCAGAGTCTTTTCTCTGATGACCTCGCTGACCAGGAAACGTTCCGGATAATCGGTTATCATATCTTCCGGGAAATACATAGGACCCTCTTCCAGGAAAGCCTCTATGCAGGTCAGAAGTTCAGGGACATTGGTGCCGTTGAGCGCAGATGTCCCATATATCTCATTGAAGATTCCCATCTGATCATACTCGTTGTAGATCTCCAGGTATTCTTCAGGATCCATGGCGTCCATTTTGTTCACCACAAGTATTTTAGGCGTATCGACAGCCTTCAGCATCTCCACGATGTATTTGTCTCCCGGCCCCCTGGACATTGGACCGTCCACCAGGAAAAGTATCACATCGACTTCCTTCAGAGTATTGACGGCCATGTCTGTCATGGCTGTGCCCAGCTTGTTGCGGCCCTTATGGATGCCCGGCGTGTCGATGAACACCATCTGCACTCCGTCTTCGCCTTCCTCCTGTCTGGTGTAGATGCCTCTGATGCTGTTTCTGGTAGTCTGAGGCTTATCTGTGGTTATGGCGATCTTCTCGCCCATGATCTGGTTCAGCAGCGTTGATTTTCCAACGTTAGGCCTGCCAACTATTCCAATAAATCCTGATTTCATTTAATTCCTTTCTAAAGCCTGAAGTTGTCAGGCAGAAGCTGTGAAAGCTTCATTACATTAAGGTGATCTTCGTCGTCCCCGGTAATTACCGTCAGATCCGGCGCGAACTCCGACAAAAACTGTCTGCATATGCCGCACATCGGCGCTCCGCCGCGGCTCGACGCCACTGCAATGGCATCAAATTCCCTGTACCCTTCGGACACTGCCTTCACACAGGCCGTCCTTTCGGCGCAGATGGTCGCTCCAAATGATGCGTTTTCCACGTTGACTCCGGTGAATACTCTGCCTTCCCCGGTCAGCAGCGCGGCGCCTACCTTGAATTTTGAATATGGAGCGTAGGCATGCTCCATGGCCTCCCTGGCCATGATATATAATTCTCTGTTATCCATCAGTCTCTCCCGATCCCGAGATACTCCATGACCTCTTCCTCTCGGCCGCGCATCTCCTTCTTGTCCTCATCGTTCATGTGGTCGTATCCGAGAAGATGCAGCACACTGTGAACAAAGAGGTATATGATCTCTCTTTCAAAGGAATGACCGAATTCCTCTGCCTGCTCGGCCGCCCGATCTCTGCAGATCACCACGTCGCCCAGCTCAATGAGCTCGCCCTTCATGTCGGCAGTACTTTCGTACTGAGGAAATGAAAGCACATCGGTCACGCTGTCCACGCCGCGGTACTCCCGGTTCAGGGCGTGTATCTCCTCTGCGCTGACAAAGGAAACGCTGATCTCGCAGGCCGCCTCGTCGACGCCCTCGGCCTCCGCGCATCTCGTCGCCGCCCTTTCCATGATCTGCAGTATTTCTGCGCTTACCTGCTCCTCATCGGCAAAATATATCCTCATTATTCGTTCTCTCCCGGATTCTTCCTGTAATAGCTGTCATACGCCCTGATTATGCGTTTGACCATTTCATGGCGGACCACGTCCACATCCTTAAGGTAGCAGAATTCTATTCCGCTCACGTCTTTCAGGATATGACTGGCCTCCACCAGTCCGCTCTTTTTCCCCTTTGGCAGGTCGATCTGTGTCACGTCCCCCGTGACCACCACCTTGGATCCGAAACCCATCCTGGTCAGGAACATCTTCATCTGTTCTCTGGTGGTGTTCTGGGCCTCGTCCAGGATTATGAATGCATCGTCAAGGGTACGGCCTCTCATGTATGCCAGCGGGACCACCTCGATGGCCTCCTTTTCCTTGAGACGCATGGCGTTTTCTCTTCCGAGAATATCATAAAGTCCATCATAAAGGGGCCTCAGATACGGATCCACCTTCTCCTGCAGATCTCCTGGCAGGAAACCCAGGTTTTCCCCCGCCTCCACGGCAGGCCGGGCCAGGATTATCTTCTGCACCTCTTTGTTCTTGAAGGCCGTTATGGCCATTGCAACCGCAATATAGGTCTTTCCCGTACCTGCAGGTCCGATGGCGAATACCACATCCTTCTCCTTTATGCTCTTCACATATTCCTTCTGACCGATGGTCTTGGGTTTGATGGGGCGGCCTTTGGTGGTGAAACAGATGACATCACGGCTGACCTTTTGTTCGCTGTATGAAAGGCCGCTCTCCTTAAGGGAGATTATGTAGCTCATCTTCTGTTTGTCGATGGTATCTCCGCTTCGTACAATGGCCATGAGTTCCTCGAGGATCTCCTGAGCCATATCCAGCTTGTCGCCCTTCAGCAGCAGGTAATCCTCACGCTGTATGATCTCAACACCCGTACTTTCCTTGATAAGATCCAGATTGGCATCCAGGTTCCCAAAGAGGTCTTCTATGTCGATGGTGTCATCGATCTTGATTTTCCTCAGTTCTTTTTCCAATAAAGTTACTCCTTGTAGTATAGTAAAAAGGCTGCGCAGAGGCGTATTGCCGCCAATGCCCAGCCATATTTGTCCTACTCTTCTGAAAGAAATTTCATGACGACTTCCTTGACGTCATTGCCATCGGCTACGCCTTTGACTTTCGCCATAACAGGTCCCATGAGTTTACCCATGTTCTGCCTGCCCTTCTCTATATTGAGAGATTCGGCGGTCTCCTTGACAACGTCCATGATTTTTTCCTTCGACAACTGCTCAGGTATGTATTTTTTCAGAACTTCTATCTCAGCGTTATATGCATCTAAAAGATCCTGTCTACCAGCTTTTTCAAAATCAGCGAGGGCATCTTTTCTCATCTTTATCTGCTTCTGCAGGATGGAAACTATGCCGGCATCGTCCAGTTCTTCTCTTTTGTCCACCTCGTACTGCTTGATGGCAGCTCTGGCAAGACTGATAGTGTTCTTACTTATAGTATCGTGAGCCTTCATCGACTCTTTAAAGTCGTTCATCAACTCTTCTTTTAAGCCCATTTATATCACCCCATTTCTATTCTGGATTAAATGGCCTAAAAGACTAATATTTCTTAGCCTTTTTCCTTGCGGCTTCAGACTTTTTCTTTCTCTTTACGCTTGGCTTTTCATAATGCTCTCTTTTTCTTACTTCAGCCATGACGCCGTCTCTTGCGCATGATCTCTTGAATCTCTTCAGAGCGCTCTCCAAGCTTTCGTTTTCTCTTACGATTACCTGTGCCATATTCCGATTCACCTCCTGACTTAATTGAAATGTTAAGCTGTGGATAGTCTTTTGCCTATAACGCTGATAATTATACTATTTTTGAGGTGAGATAGCAAGTTATTTTTGAATAGTATCAGATAATATTCTTTATCAGCTTCGGTATCTCCGGCTTTTCTTTACCTATAACAAAAGCAGAAATAGCTGTCTTGGCAGCATCTGCCGCCCTGGATCTGCTCCCGCTGAATACGGTGGCAAGCTCCTCGCCTTTACCGACCCTGTCTCCTACTTTCTTATGCAGGAGTATGCCTGCGCCAAAGTCGATCTTGTCATCCTTGGTGGCGCGTCCCGCGCCGGTATGCTGCGACGCTATGCCTATAAGCTCTGCGTCAATGGACTGTACGTAGCCTGCTGTACTGGCCGTGACTTCTGTCTTCACCGCCGCCGACGGCAGCAGATCATAGTCATCTATGACCTTGGGATCTCCGCCCTGGTGAGCTATGAGGCTCCTCAGTTTTTCAAGTCCGGCTCCGCTGGCCATGGCCTGCCTGGCCATATACGTTCCTTCCTCCATAGTCCTGGCGCGCCCGCCAAGATATGTCATTGCACCGGCAATGGTCTCTGACAGCCTTGTTATATCAGAAGGTCCCTTTCCTTTCAGCGTATCTATCGCCTCTATGACCTCCAGACTGTTGCCCACTGCATTGCCGAGAGGCTGACTCATATCGGTGATCACCGCTATGGTTTTCCTGCCCGCTGCAGTGCCTATTTCACACATGATCCGGCTCAGCTCCTCCGCATCTGCCAGATCCTTCATGAATGCTCCTCTGCCGCATTTGACATCGAGAACTATGGCATCGCTGCCGGCCGCCAGTTTCTTGCTCATTATGCTTGATGCGATCAGACTCATGTTTTCAACAGTTCCGGTCACATCGCGAAGAGCGTAAATTTTCTTGTCTGCCGGCGTGATATGTCCTGTCTGACCCGTCAGCGCGATTCCGATCTCACGCACCTGAGCCATGAACTCAGACGCTTCCAGAGAAGTCCTGAATCCAGGTATGGATTCCAGCTTATCTACCGTCCCGCCTGTAAATCCCAGACCGCGGCCGCTCATCTTGGCTATTGGCACGCCGCAGGCGGCAGCTACCGGTGCCACTATCAGAGTGGTCTTGTCCCCTACGCCGCCGGTGGAATGCTTGTCCACCTTTATCCCGTCGATCGCGGACAGATCTATATTGTCTCCTGAATAACGCATGGCATTGGTCAGCTCAAATGTCTCATCTTTGTTCAGCTTTCTGAAGTAGATGGCCATGAGCAGCGCTGATGCCTGGTAATCGGGTATCTCACCCGCCACATAGCCCTTGACGAAGTATTTGATCTCCGCCTGTGTCAGGGCTCCGCCGTCTCTCTTTTTAATGATTATATCTTCCATATTCATAGCAGTTCACCTCTGATCGTCAGCGGGTCAGCTTGCCCAGGAAACTGTCGCCCATCTGGGTCTTCTCTACGCCCAGATATTCCGCGATCGTCTGACCACAGTCTGCAAATGTCTTTCTGGTTCCCACATCTACGCCATTTCTGATGTTTTTGCCGAATATCATTACCGGCACATATTCTCTGGTATGATCAAATCCGCTGTGTATCGGATCGTTGCCGTGATCGGCAGTGATGATAAGCACATCGTCTTCCTTCATGGCGTCTATTATCTCAGGCAGGCGCTGATCGTAATCCATTATGGCATGACCGTATCCGGAAGGATTGCGTCGATGTCCGTACAGTGAATCAAAATCGACCAGATTGGTGAATATCAATCCTCCAAAATCCTCTCTGACCGCTTCAATCGTCTTGTCCACTCCATCCATATTTCCCGTGGTATGGACCGATTCCGTCACACCCTGACCGTTGAAAATATCGCTTATTTTACCGATCGCGTAAACGGTCTGCCCTGCCGCGCTTACTTTGTCCAACAAAGTAGGCGCCGTTGGTGAAACAGCATAATCGCGACGGTCTGTGGTCCGGGTACGCTTCCCGTTTTCAATGATATACGGTCTTGCGATCACTCTGCCGCAGGCCCAGTCTCCTACCAGAAGACTGCGTGCGGTCCTGCAGATATCATACAGCCGCTCAAGTGGTATAACCGCCGTATTGGCTGCGATCTGAAAGACGCTGTCTGCTGAAGTATATACTATAGGCTTTCCCGTCTTCTCGTGTTCAGGTCCAAGGACCTCTATTATCTCGGTACCGGACGCAGGATAGTTTCCTATGCACTCGATGCCGATTTCCTGCTGGAATTTTTCAATGAATTCTTTTGGAAATCCATCCGGATATGTTTTGAACGGCGTCATGGTTTCTATGCCGGCGATCTCCCAATGTCCTGTAATAGTATCCTTGCCTTTTGACATCTCACGCATACGGCCGAATGAACCAGTCAGCTCATCCTCAGAAAGTCTGAACCGTCCTTCTGCCGCGCCTTCAATGTTGCCCAGGCCAAGTTTCTGCAGATTTGGTATTTTGAAACCATCAGTGTTTTCAGCCGCGTGGAGCAGAGTGTTGGCACCCAGATCTCCATATTTGTCAGCATCCGGCTCCTCGCCGACCCCCATGCTGTCCATAATCATTAATATTACTCTATTCATAGCTACCTCCTGATCAATTCCGGTCTGCACTCCAGATAATCCAGAGATACAAGCCTGTACTCTACTCCGTTTAATACCCCCCTGATGCCATTCTTAAAAGCATCTTTTCCGTGAAGATGACCATATATGCACGTAGTCACACCATACTTTGTCAGCATATCGGTAAATCCCGAGGTCTGCAGCTTATCATTGGTCGGCGGATAATGCAGTGCTGCTATTATCTCGCCCGCACCAAGCTTTTTTGCTTCCTCAAGAGAAAACTCCAGTCTTATAAGCTCGCGGTCATAAATTTTTTCATCGTGTTCGTCAAATCCTTCTATTCCCGGGCATATCCAGCCACGTGTACCGCAGATACAGATATCAGTATCCGGGATCATGTAACAGTGATTCTGCAAAAAGGTAATATCGTCGAATTTTTTGTTCATCATGGATATGGAAGTCCACCACAGATCATGATTGCCCTTGGTTATTACCTTATGGCCCGGCAGTTCATGTATCCACTGAAAATCCGCCATAGCCTCATTAAAACGCAGCCCCCACGAAACGTCGCCGGGAATCAAAACAGTATCATCGTCTTTAATTATTTCTGTCCAGTTTTCCTTCAGTCTCTCATGATGATCGACCCAGGAATCACCAAAGATGTCCATGGGTTTTTCAATACGCTCATCAAATGAAAGATGAAGGTCTCCTATAGCGTATAGGCTCATTTATTCGTTGTCCTCATCTTCTTCGCCGTTCTCAAGTTTTTCAAAATCAAACATTCTTGCCGCATCCTCGCCAGGAAGCTCGGTGACGCTTCTGAGTTTCCGCTGCATCACTCTCGTTCTGGTGCCTATCAGCGTATCAAGATTGTTGTTGGCCAGATTTATATTTCTCTGAGCCTGTTTCAGTACGCCTTCAAAATTGCCGAACTCAGTTTTTACCGCTCCCAGCACATCCCATACCTCGCTGGAACGTTTCTGGATGGCAAGAGTCCTGAATCCCATCTGCAGGCTGTTGAGCAGCGCCGCCATGGTTGTAGGTCCCGCGATATTCACGTTATATTCATGTTGCAGGGTTTCAACCAGACCAAGACGCACCACCTCAGCATACAGACCTTCGAAGGGCAGGAACATTATGCCGAAGTTTGTCGTGTTCGGTGGAGCCACATACTTTTCTCTGATGTCCTTTGCTTCTTTTTTGATCATGGTGATCAGGTTCTTCTGCGCAGCGCTGATCATGTCCACATCTCCGACCTCGTACGCATCCACCAGCTTTTCATAAGCATCTCCGGGGAACTTGGAATCGATAGGCAGGTATACAGACTGCCCGTTTTCCCCCGGCAGCTTTACCGCGAATTCAACCACATTGCCGCCCTCGCCTCTGGTGTTGACATTCTGTTCATACTGCTCCGGCGCAAGGATCTCTTCCAGTATGGCCCCCAGCTGCACCTCGCCCAGTATTCCCCTGGTCTTTACGTTAGACAGGACCTTCTTCAGGTCGCCCACTCCGGTTGCGAGAGTCTGCATTTCGCCCAGGCCCTTGCTGACCTGTTCCAGCCTTTCGCTTACAGTCCTGAAGGACTGCCCGATACGCTCTTCCAGAGTCTTCTGAAGTTTCTCATCCACTGTGTTCCGCATCTTCTCCAGCTGCCTGTTGTTGTCTTCAGTCAGCTCGCCGATCTTCTGCGACATGGTGCTCCTGATATTTTCCAGTTTCTGCTCGTTCTCCAGTGACATCTGTCCGAACTTTTCACTGAGCTCTGCCAGCCTCTTGTCCTGAGCCTCGGAAGCGCTCTTCTGATTGTTGAACATCATATTACCAAAGGAATTGAACGAGTCACTGATGTTGTGACTCGTTTCTACTCTGTAATCGTTGATTTCTCTGCGTACCGAAGCGAACCTGCTCATTGTGAATATGGATATGACAATGGAAACCGCCAGCAATATTACAATAACTATATCAAAAGTAGACATTTTACCCCCTGTTACTCTTCGTCGAAGTCCTGTTTCTTGTATGACCTCGGCTTCTGTCTCAATTCTTTCTCCTCTGCTGTGACCTCGTCATCAGAATCGTCATATTTGTTGATGAATGACGTGGCCTCAGACTCCGACTCCTCTGCGGTCGTCTCTTCCTCCGCATCATCCTCCTCAGGCACTTCTTCGCCCAGGAAAATATGATACGCGCGCTCCATGGTATTTAAGGTGCCGACTGAAGTGACCATGGCGGCATTGCTGCCGGCCAATGACAGTTTGAAGTCATCCAGAGAAACCTTGTTCTTAGTGTACTGCTTGCGATCCATCAGGTCATAATGATCTGCGTTTCTTTCACACAGCAGCTTGAAATCCTCCAGGCTCGCCAGGAATTTTTCTCTGAGATCACGGCCCTGTTCGTCATCAGACGGTACATTCAGTTCATCCACCTGCTCATACAGCCTTTCCGCTTCTTCCTTGAGGTTGAGGAAACTCTGGATATGCCCGCTGTAATCTATCTTGCGAAACAAAGCCAGCTTCTTTCCGTCCGAATTGGCGTCCATGGCAGTTTTCTTATAGGTTACAAGTATCTCCGTGAAATACCTGTTTACCAGCGTCTTCATTTCGTCTTTGTAATCCATAATACCTCTATCTCTCCTTTACTTTCCAACCTTGTTCAGTGCCTGATCAAAATCGGCGATGATATCGTCGATGTTCTCGCATCCTATTGACGCTCTTATCAGCTCCGGTCTGATACCTCCTGCCAGCTGATCCTCTTCGGAAAGCTGCCTGTGGGTAGTCGATGCCGGATGGAGCACGCTGGTCCTGATATCGCCGACGTGTACCACGATGCTCGCCAGCTCCAGATGGGTCAGGAAATCCTCTCCTGCCGCTCTTCCGCCTTTGACACCGAAGCAGAGAACTCCGCTGGCGCCCTTAGGCATGTATTTCTGCTGTCTTTCATAATCATCATCGCCAGGCAGTCCCGGGTATTTGACCCACTCTACCATCGGGTGCTTCTGCAGGAATCTGGCTACAGCCATGGCATTTTCACTGTGCCTCTCCATACGCAGGTGCAGTGTGTCCAGTCCCTGGAATGTCAGGAAGGCATTCATAGGCGACATGGTGCATCCCAGGTCGCGGAGCATCTGAGCTCTCAGCTTGACGCAAAATGCCTGTTTTCCGAATTTCTCATAGTATTTGATGCCGTGATAACTCTCATCCGGTTCTACCATGCCCGGGAATTTATCGGCATATTTGTTCCAGTCAAAACTGCCGCCTTCTATGACCATTCCGCCGACGCAGGTAGCATGGCCGTCTGACCATTTTGTCGTCGAGTGGGTCACGATGTCAGCGCCAAGCTTCAGCGGCTGGCACAGATATGGCGATGCCAGAGTGTTGTCCACTATCAGCGGCACTCCGATCTCCCTGGCAGCTGCACTGAATTTATCAAAATCCAATACCGTCAGTGCAGGATTTCCAAGTGATTCACCAAACAGAGCCTTGGTATTAGGCTTTGCCAGAGCTACGATCTCTTTTTTAGATATGCCCTGATCTATGAATGTGGTCTCTATGCCCATCTTCTTCATGGTAACATCGAAGAGGTTGTGAGTTCCTCCGTATATATTGGCACAGGCGATGATATGGTCGCCTGCCTGGCAGATATTCAGCATGGTTATCAGATTTGCTGCCTGGCCTGAACTGGTGGATATGCCGGCGGTTCCTCCCTCCAGCACTGCCATCTTTTCCTCAAGGGCATTGCAGGTAGGACTTCCCAGCCTGGTATACATGAAGTCTGCGCTTTCCAGATCGAACAAAGCCGCCACGTCCGGTGCATTGTAGTATCTGTAAGTCGTATTCTGAACTATCGGCAGCACCTGAGGCTGTCCGCTCTCCGCCTTATATCCTGCCTGTATGCAGTTGGTTTCGAATTTGTATTCTGTCATTTTATCACGCTCCTGTCCGAGGCCATAACACTGCCTCATCTGATTAACTATATGTAACTAATATTTTATACCATAGGACTGTTAAAAGCAAATATATATATCGAACCTGTCACCGTTTCTGGTAATGTAGACCGGTTAAGAAACGTAAATTTTTGTTCGACTCGCCATCTTCACATTTCCGTGTTATAATGCACAGCGGAGGAAAATATGGGATTTCTAAAAGATAAAAAACTCATGATCAGAATACTGATATTCATCGTCTGTGTCTGCGCAGTCTATATCGCCACGGAGAACGACTACTCCCTCTACAGCAGGGCAGTCGGCCGCGTCACCCACGTGACCACCACCTACTCCAATACCGAACAGGGCTACGACGGGACCTACGATTATAATGAAAAATATTACGACCAGACTCTTACCTGCGTCATAAAAAACGGTTCGCACAAGGGCAGGACTGTCACGGTGACCAACCACTACGGAAGCTCCGAGGTCTACGATGTCAGATATTCCAAGGGCGACGCCGTGTTTATAGAAAACATCAAAGGCTCTGGTGATTCCCTGACCGGCAATGCGGCGGGAACAAAACGCGACTCGCTGATCGCCGTGATCCTGGCCATGCTTTTCGGCCTGTTTCTGCTGGTGGGCGGACGCAAGGGCGCACTGACCATTCTCAGTCTGTTCCTCAACATGGCCGCCTTTTACGTGGTGCTGCTCCTGTATACCAAAGGAATCAACATCCTGGCCCTGACCATACCTATGACCATCTTCTTCACGGCCATGCTTTTGTTCTTCATGCACGGTAAAAACGAAAAGACCATGCTTTCTTTTGTCGCCACCATAGCGACAGTCGCCGTGGTCACCGTCATCTCTGCCATAGTCATGAAATTCAGCGGCCGCGTGGACTACGACTTCATGGATTATCTGAATCAGCCATACGAACAGACTTCCGCCAACATGATCTTCCTGTCGGAGATCCTGGTTGGCTCCCTTGGCGCCGTCATGGACGTGGTAGTCACCATGGTCATGACCGTGAACCAGATCGCCGAGACCGGCGTGGATCTGACCCGGCAGGATTTTGTACGCTCCTGCAGAGCCGTCGGCGATGACCTGGTGGGCACCATGATAAACCTGATGTTCTTTACCAACATCGCGGCCTGCCTGCCCACATTCATTCTGGCCATGAGAAACGGCATCGCCTTCCACACCGTTGTACGCTACAATATGTTCTTTGAGCTGGCCCGCTTCCTCACAGGAAGCATCGGCGTGGTCCTGGCCATACCGGTGTCGGCTTTTGTTGCCATATACTATTACAGAAGGAGGATGGAAAAATGCTTATCGCGCTGACAGCTGTACTTTTCATATCGATCTTCATAATATGCGGCGACAAGGGCACCAAATCCATCATCTCAACGGTGATGAACGCCATACTTCTGCTGGCGGCCATTTTCCTTATTTACAAGGGGATGTCGCCGGTGCTGGTCACCGTGGCCATGTGCGTCATGATCACCGTAGTCACCCTCTTCTACCAGAATGAGGTCAACATCAAATCCAAAGTGGCGTTTTTCTCTGTGCTGGCAGTCATCGTCATCATGGTGCCGCTGATCTACTATATGGCGATCCACGCCAACGCCGCCGGCATACCTTCAGAGAACTACGAGGTCACCGACTCCAACGGCTACACCAGGAACATCGACGTCAGCATGCTTTCGCTGCAGATCTCCGTCATGTTCATAGCCCTCATCGGTACCGTCATCGATACCGCCGTGGCCATCACCTCATCCATTTACGAGATCCGCGCCAACAGCCCGGAGATCTCCCTGGCCGACCTGACCGCCTCGTCCTTCAAGGTCAGCAAAGCAGTCATGGCCACCTCGATACACACCATATTCTACATCTACATCGCCGAGTACATGACCCTGCTGATCCAGTATATGACCGACTATTCCCTGGCCTACGTGATCAACAGCGAGTCCTTTGCCCGGGAGCTGATCTCCGTATCCATCAGCGGCATAGGCTGCTGCCTGGTGGTTCCCGTGGCCACCATCGCCGGCGCCGCCTTTATCAATAAGGAACAAAAAGCATGAAAAAAGCAGGCCAGCGCCTGCTTTTTTCTATAAAAATGATCCGTGTCGGGTTTGAACCGACGACCCCCTGGTTGTGACCCAGGTGCTCTCCCGCTGAGCTAACGGATCAGGTACAACTAATATTATACCTCATTTTGTCAAAATATCAATGGCATCCACATATCCGGAAAAACCTTTTCCGGAAATCGTCGCCACGCATGCCTGACGAACAAAGGAAACCTGGCGGAATTCCTCGCGGCTGTCGACGTCGGAGATATGCACCTCCACCGCCGGTATGGCCACTGCCTTCAGCGCGTCCAGTATGGCCACGCTGGTGTGGGTATAGGCCGCAGGATTTATGACGATGCCGTCATATTTTCCATAGGCGCCCTGAATGGCATCAACTATGTCTCCTTCATGGTTGGACTGGAAAAAGTCCACCTTGACGCTCTTCGCCCGGGCTTCGCGGCTGATGTACGCCACCAGATCATCATAGGTGGCATGGCCGTATATTTCCGGCTCCCGTATTCCCAGCATATTGATGTTGGGGCCGTTTACCACAAGGATATCCATCATCTCATCTCCTGATTATTGTCGATGAAGAAATCGCTCCAGTACTCGTAGGCACCCTTGCGCTCCTCATATAGCTGATGAACGCCTGTGGTGCTGGAAAGCGGTCTGCCGTCGGTCTCAAGCTTGTCCAGATCACGCTTGATCCAGATAACTACGCCGTTCTGCTTGATAATATTATAGTTTATCTTGCGTTTGACGATGCCGCCGCCTGTGGCTATGACAAGCCCGGTACGGATGCATGCCTTCTCCAGCATTTCCGTCTCTATCTTTCGGAAGTAATTCTCACCCTTCTGGGCAAATATTTCAGCGACGGTCATGCCCTCGCTCTCTTCTATCATATCATCGATGTCCAGGAAGCCCCTGCCCATTCTCTCCGCCATCTTGCGGCCAAGCATGGTTTTGCCTGATCCCGGCATGCCGATCAGTATTGCATTCAGGGTCTCACTTTTGACATCATCGATGGCGACAGGAATGTCGTCATCATCGATTTCTATCCCCTGGAACAGCTCGCTGGACTGCTTGGCCTGCGCCACCAGCATATCTATGCCGCCTGCACAGGGAATGGACTTGGCCATGGCATCCAGGATCAGCTTGGTCCTGTTGGGATTGTATATAAGATCCACGACGCCGCAGCACTGGCGGAAATCGTCCAGATTTATCAGAGTTCTGCCGTTCTCCGGATACATGCCCACCGGCGTGGTGTTGACTATTATTTCGCTGTCAAAATGTCTGCTGATGTTCTCATAGTTGTTCTCTCCGCTGCGGGAGACTACAATAATACTGCCGGCATCAAGGTCGGCAAGTACCGCCCTCACTGTCAGCGAAGCTCCACCGCTGCCGAGTACCAGACATTTCTTATCTTTTACGTCTATGGCATTGTGTGAAAGCAGGTATCTGAATCCGAAATAATCTGTATTATACCCCTTCAGTTTTCCGGACTCATCCTTCAGCACAGTGTTTACGCATCCGATCTTCTTGCTCTCCTCCGACAGCTCATCGCACAGGTCCATTACCGTTTCCTTGTAGGGTATGGTAATATTGAACCCGTCGAAATCATCAGATCTCAACGTGGCCAGAATGTTCTCCTCCTCTGTTTCGCACAGCAGATATTCGTAAGAACCGAATTTGCTGTGTATCAACGGAGAATAGCTGTGTGACAGCCTGCCCCCGATCAAACCGTATCTGCTCATTATTAAATCTCCATGTAACTTCCTAAATAAACGTATTCCTGTTCCGCATGTGATATCTGGCTCATGAGACTCTTGAAGTCAACAGTCTCAAACGGCACCTCCACATCGAAACAGAACATCAGATCCGCATCGCTGTCCGGCGCCTGCCAGCTCCTCAGTTTGGAAATGTTGATGCCGAGGGCGTAGAATTTGTCCAGCACGCCGTACAGCGCGCCGGGAACATCTGGTATCCTCAGCATGAGGCAGCTCTTGTCCGAATTCGGATAAATCTCCAGCTCCCTGCTGATGCAGACGAACCTGATACCTCCCGCCGTCATGACGCTTCTGACTATGTAGCAGCTTCTGTCTGACAGCATCTCATAAACCTTGTTGCTTGACTCGATGCTTTTTCCCACTGTCAGCACCGCATAGCGGCACTCTCCACTGATGACGGCATCGAAAATGGAATCCAGGTCTTCGAAATACTGAATGTTGTCATCGTTGCCAAAGAGTTTCATGCAGGCCTGCCTGCAGTATGGTTCCTGTCCGCCGTGACACGCCACCTTGCCGTTCTCCGGCAAACTGTCCGGAGTTCTGGCACGTGACTCTTCAAGCATGGCAACAAAATCCTCGCCTCGCTTCATGACCTTGCGCTGATAGTCCTTGCTCATCTCCATGATGTTATTATACAACATTCTGCAGTAAGTAGCCATATCATCTTCAGCCATAGCCACGGCTTTCTCGATTACTTCTTTTTCCCGCTCTTCAAATTTGACCGGCATGTCATGCTCTTTTTTGAATTCGGCGATCTCTCCCGCGACTCTCATACGTTCCTGGAACTTTTCAACTATCACTGCGTCGATCTTGTCGATGCGCTCCCTGTAATCATTTAACTCCATAAGCACTCCTCATCACGCTATCTCAACATAGCTCCCCAGATACTTGAAGGACTGACTCAGTTCCTCAGCCTGATTCATCATTCTGATGAACTCCCCTGAGTAGACCTCGGCTTCCACATCGAAGTAGAACATGAAGTCGAAATCTCTGTTTGGGATCGGTCGGCTCTCAAGCTTGAAAATATTGATCCCCAACGCATAAAACCTCGCTAATACGTTGTAAAGTGACCCTGGTTTATGTGATACGGTCAGCATCAGACTTGTTTTGTCGGCTCCCGGATAGATCTCCAGCTTCCTGCTGATGCAGATGAACCTCGTATAGTTACTGCCGCTGTCCTGGACCGCGTCCTCAATGCACTCCAGACCGTAAAGCTGCCCGCATTCATAGGCTGCAAGAGCTGCCACATCGCTGCGGTCTGACTCGGCCACCATCTTGGCCGCTTCCGCCGTGTTTTCACAGACCGTCACCCTGGCCTGCGGGAACTGCTTCAGATATCCTTCGCACTGCATTATCGCCTGTTCGTGTGAAAATACCTCTTTAATATCCGCTTTAGATGTCCCGTGCTTGACCAGAAGGCTGTGATCCACCTTCAGTCTGACGCTGCGGACGATGTAAAAATCATGCTTCAGCATCAGATCATATATCTGATTGACTGACCCCGCCGTGCTGTTCTCCAGAGGCAGCACTCCATACTGGCATAACCCCTGTTCGATGGCGGCGAACACTCCGTTGAAATTCTTCATGTACATTATCTGCGGCATCTTGAAAAGTCTGTCGCATGCCTGCTGTGAGTATGCGCCGTGCACACCCTGACACGCCACTACGGCGCGCTCCGGAAAAACCCTGGGAGTGTTCTCCCTGGCCTCCTTGATGGTTTTCACCAGTTCAGTATCCTCCTGAGCAAATTTTCTCTCATGATCTTTACCCAGTTCTATAATAGTATTATATAATAATCTGCCGTAAGATTCCATATCTGCAGGTATCATTTCTGAAATTTTATCGATTTTTATTCGCTCCGCCAGAGGATCGCTGACCGGTTTGCCCAGTTCCTTTTTACATATGGCTGCCTTTTCCGACAGTTCCATCCTCTCCTCCAGTTTTTTCATGATTTCAGCATCGACTCTGTCGATATCGTTCGTATAGGCGTCAAGTAATTTATCGTTATTGTTCATTTTGTTACCTCATCAAATCATACAAAGCCAGCGCTGCTGCCGCTTCAACGCACGGTACCGCTCTCGGCACTATGCACGGGTCATGTCTTCCTCTGACCTTCAGCTTCACGTTTTCTCCGCGCGAATAGCTGACGCTGTTTTGTTCTATAGATATGGAAGGTGTCGGCTTGATGGCCACCCTGAAGACTATCGGCATGCCGCTGGACAATCCGCCCAGTATGCCGCCGTGATTATTGGTCCTGGTCTTCACCGACTCTCCGTCCATGTAAAATTCATCGTTATTCTCGCTGCCTCTTATCCTGGTCGCGTCAAAACCCCTGCCGAACTCGATGCCCTTGACGGCAGGGATGCTAAAGACTGCACCGGCAATGCGGTTTTCAATGCCGTCGAACATTGGCTCGCCAACGCCTGTATCCATTCCCGTAACAATGCACTCAATGATGCCGCCCACGGAATCCCCTTCCTTCATGGCCTCTTCGACCGCAGCCAGGGGTTCCTCGCTGTTGCCGCCGATCTCCAAGATGCGGGCGCTGATGGTGATGCCGTCAGCTGCCAGTATCTGCTTGAATATTCCTCCCGCTATACAAAGAGGCGCTGTCAGTCTTCCGGAAAAATGGCCGCCGCCGCGATAATCCTCACTGCCGCCGTATTTGACATGGGCGGGATAATCGGCATGGCCCGGTCTCGGAATGTCCTTCATTTCCTCATAGTCGCCTGACCTGGTATTGGTGTTTCTGATGATGGCCGTCAGCGGCGTACCGCAGGTGACCCCGTCTTTTATGCCACAAAGGAATTCCGGTCTGTCCGCCTCACGGCGGCTGGTCGCGTATCTGCTCCTTCCCGGAGCCCGCCTGTCCAGGAACTCATGAAGTTCATCCATATCTATCCTTATCCCTGCCGGCAGCCCGTCGATGTTTACGCCGATGGCCTCAGAGTGAGATTCTCCAAATATCGATACTTTGATTTTGTTTCCAAATGTTGAAGCCATTGCACTACCTCCACTTTGCCATTTCATCAAAAAATCCGGGATATGATTTGCTCACGGCTCCTTTGCCGTTTATTTCCACTTTTTCCTCTGACGCCAGGGCTGCCGCAGCCGCCATCATCACTATGCGGTGATCGCCAAAGGAATCCACAATGCCGCCTGACAGCGGTTTTCCGCCGCTTCCCTTTATCACCAGTCCCTCGCTGAGTTCTATGACATTGGCGCCAAGCCGCCTCAGGGTTTCTGAGATCGAAACCAGTCTGTCGCTTTCCTTCAGCCTCAGCCTCCCGGCTCCTGTGATATCAGTTCTTCCGTCAGCTACCGAAGCTGCCAGCGCTATGGCCGGCGTCAGATCCGGCACTCCGGAAACGTCGACAACGGTCCCCGTCAGCCGTGACGGACAGGCTGTCAGACTGCCGTCCTCCACGCGGATATCCGCCCCAAACTTCTTCATGATGTCTACTATCTGCCTGTCGCCCTGACACGACTCCATATTGAGGCCGTTTATCCTTACAGGCTCCCTGCCGATGGCGCCGGCAGCCAGCCAGAACGCCGCCGCTGACCAGTCGCCCTCGACCTGATATTCCCGTGGTCCACGGTATTTCTGATTTCCGGGTACCAGATATGCGTTCCTGTCGTGCTGGACGCGGATGCCGAACTGTTTCACGACATCCATGGTAATGTCTACATAAGCCGATGATTCCAGCGGGCCTTCTATCGTTATCCTGCTGTCTCCGTCCAGAATCGGCAGTGACAGCAGCAGACCCGTGATAAACTGTGATGACACGTTTCCAGGTATGGTAAAGTCACCCGGCGTCAGCTGCCCGTCAATGGTCACCGGTGTCTCGCCTTTAGGGCTGAGCCGGCAGCCGTGGGCGGAAAGTTCCTCGTACAAAGGAGACAGCGGTCTTTGTCCCAGCCGGCCCTTTGTTCTGAAGGAACCCTTTTGTCCCAGCGCCCCCAGCACTGGCAGCATGAACCGTAATGTCGAGCCGCTCTCTCCGCACTCCATCACCTCCGCGCCGTCCTTCATGGCGGCTGTGCATGCACGTGTGGCCTCTATGTCGTCTGAAGCCAGGTCACATATGACTTTGCAGGGCCTGTCCGACAGAGCCGCGCTTATCAGTGCCCTGTGGGCGTATGATTTTGATGGTATTATCTCTATATCAATCAATTTTATTCTCCGTTGATCTGGGCAGGTCCGCATTTTTCGAGGACTGCCGTCTTGCACGCCTTGCCCTCGGCAAGCAGCTCCATGAGCCTTGCCGGGTCGTCTGCATTCAAGGCTGATTCGTATTCTGAGAGGTGGTCTATGAGCCCTCTGATCTCCCGGGCCAGATTGTCTCTGTTTTCAAGGAAAAGCTCGGTCCACATCTTCTCATCCAGAAATGCTACTCTGGTGAAATCCTGATAACTGCCTGCCGATATCATCTGACTGTCTACCAGGGCGGTATCGCTTTTGACGAATCCGTTGGATACGATATGAGGCATCTGCGATGTAAATGCGATGACCTTATCGTGCTCCTCGGCCGTGGTCACACCCACTCTTCCGAAGCCGGCCAGCATCAGCATCTTCTTTACCCTTACCAGGAGCTCCATGTCGTCGCAGTGCTCAGGTACCAGTATGAACGGTGCATTCCGGAAAAGATCGGAACTGCTGTGCTTGAAACCGCCTCTTTCCTTGCCTGCCATGGGATGTCCCCCCATATATGTAATCCCTGTTTCCGCGGCTATCTTAAAGCACTCACCGCAGACTCCGCGCTTGGTACCGCAGCAGTCAATGACCACCGTTTCCCGGGGAATGGCGTGGGCATTCTCTCTTATCCATTTTACCGCTTCGACCGGTGTTATTGCAACTAAAATCAGGTCGCAGCTGCTAAATCGGCTTTCATCCAGTTCATCATCGATGGATTCCAGCATCTTGGCGTACTGAGTCACCAGCTTATCTTTGTCGGTACCCCATACGGTGACCCCCGCGTCCTTGTATGCTTTTGCAAATGAGCCTCCTATGAGTCCCAGACCTACTATTCCAACATTCATCTTATATCACCTCTCTGATTTTCTTTACTTTGGTCATTACGTTGCTGAACTGGGCCGGCGTCAGGGACTGCGCCCCGTCGCACAAAGCCAGCGCCGGATTGTTGTGGACCTCTATCATAAGTCCGTCGGCTCCTCCGGCCGTAGCGGCCATTGCCATCGGCTCCACCAGATTGGCGTGTCCTGTGGCATGGCTAGGATCCACTACCACCGGCAGATGTGTCAGGTTGTGGAGCACTGGTATCACCGACAGATCCAGGGTGTTCCTGGTGTAAGTCTCAAAGGTCCTGATGCCTCTCTCGCACAAAATGATATTCTCATTGCCCCCGGACATAATGTATTCAGCGCTCATCAAAAGTTCCTTGATGGTATTGGCAAGGCCTCTCTTCAGAAGTATCGGCTTGTTAAGATGCCCCAGCTCCTTGAGAAGCTCAAAATTCTGCATGTTCCTGGCTCCAACCTGTATCACGTCCACATCCTCAAACAGAGGAATGTGCTCCGCGTTCATGATCTCCGTCACTATGGGCAGTCCCGTTGCCTTCTTGGCCTCCAGCAGCAGCTCCAGTCCTTCAGCCTTCAGGCCCTGGAAATCATAAGGCGAGGTACGCGGCTTGAACGCTCCGCCTCTGAGCATGGTCGCTCCCGCTGCCTTGACGGCCCTGGCCACCTCGATTATCTGCTCCTCAGATTCCACCGAGCATGGTCCCGCAATGACTGCGAATTCACCTCCGCCTATCTTTGTTCCATTGACATCGATTATGGAATCCTCAGGATGGAATTTACGGTTGGCCTTCTTGAAAGGTTCCGATATCATGGCCACCTTTTCCACGATGTCCAGCAGCTCCAGCATCTCCACGTCTATGCCGCTGGTGTCACCGATGAGTCCCAGCACCGTCTGATTCTCATCCTCATATTCATGTACCCTGAGCCCCTGATCCTCGAACCATTTGATCAGCATCTGCTTCTGTTCTTCCGTGATACCGGCCTTTAAAATACAAATCATTTTTACTCCTCCGCCTAAAAAAAAGTTCCCGCAGCGTTCACTGCGGGAATCAAGTAATCTGGTATTATTTATCTCGAATCATTACTCAAAACTTTTCCGTACAGCAAAACGCTTTTTCTCGTTCATAAAGAAAAAGTAGTAGTAATAATATTCTGCTGCAAACTGTACGTTTTTCATGAGTCATTGATCCTTTCTGTAAGATTAAAACTACTTTAACATAGTTTTTGTTTCAAATCAAGAGTTTTCACAAAGTTTTTTGTATTTTTTTGTGTTCTTTAACAAAACCATTGAGGCGATCACTTTGTTTTCTTGTTGAAGTTCATATTCATAATGGCGATCGATGCCACCACCAGACCGATGCCGATCAGTTTGATGAATCCGTGGGACTCGCCGAACACCGTTATGCCGATGACGGCAGCGACTATGGTCTCCACAGAAGCTATGATGGGCACTCTGGATGTCTCCAGATTTCTGCTCAGGCCTTTCAGGTACAGCACATAGGAACCCACCGTCGGTATCATACCGTATCCCAGTGTTACCAGAAGCATGCTCCAGCTGAACACATTGCCCAGGTTGACCCAGGGCCGGGTCGCTATGGTGAGGCAAAGGGAACCGAACAGAAAACTGTAAAAAGATACCGTCATCGGATCATATTCCGATGTCGCCCCCTTGCTGATAATGGTCATCAGGCCATAAAGGAAACCTGCCGTAACGCCGGCCGCCACTCCGAACACGGAAAAGTGTATGGTGGTGAAGTTGCCGTCTGTGACCGTCAGTATGCATCCTATGATATTTACTGCCAGCGCGATCAGTTTCTGTGGTCCTATCTCTTCCTTAAAGAAAATCCTGGACATTATGCAGACAAAGATGGGCGCTGTGTACAGCAGCACCACTGCAGTGGATACGCCGATGTACTTTATGGACTCGGTATATGACAGGTTGAACAAAGCCTGACAGAACGCGCCCAGAACGATGCAGTACATGAGACCTTTACGGTCTATCTTCAGCGCTTTTAAGCCTCCTGACGCCAGAGTTATGGGAACCAGAAGGATGGCTCCCATACCGATACGCAGCAGAGGGATCACCTCTGCCTTGACGCCCATTTCGCTCAGGACATTGACAAAGAACCCTATGGTACCCCATAGAGCTCCCGCCAAAAATATCATCTGATAACCTGTGCGCTGTTGCGAATTCATTTAGTAAAGACCTCTGACAGCATTTACTATATCGGCAGCTGTCATTCCGTATTTTTCTCTCAGTTCATCAGGCTTGCCCGATTCTCCGAACACGTCGTGCTGGCCTACCATGGCCATTCTGGCCGGGCATTCTCTTACGACCACCTCTGCTACCGCGCTGCCAAGACCGCCTATGACGGAATGTTCCTCCGCCGTTACTATGCGTCCGGTCTCTTTAGCGGCTTTGATGATAACTTCCTCATCGAGAGGTTTGATGGTGTGCATGTCGATAACGCGCACATCTATTCCCTCTTCAGCCATCTGGGAAGCGGCTTCCATGGCGGATGCCACCATGATTCCAGTTGCGATCACAGTTACATCCTTGCCGTCTCTCATGACGTTGGCCCTGCCCAGAGTGAGGCTGGCACTCTCATCATAGAAAACAGGCACTGAAGCGCGTCCAAGACGCACGTATGCCGGTCCTTCCATGTCGACCACCTGTTTCAGCAGAAGCCTGGCACTCACCGCGTCCGACGGATTGACAACTGTCATTCCCGGTATGGTGCGCATCAGTGCGATGTCTTCAAAGGTCTGATGGCTGGCGCCATCCTCACCTACAGTAATGCCGGCGTGAGTAGCGCATACCTTTACGTTGGCGCCGGTGTAGCCGATGGAATTTCTCACTATTTCAAAGGCTCTGCCCGCAGCGAACATCGCGAATGAGGACGCGCATACGGTCTTGCCCGATAAAGCCATTCCGGCCGCTACGCCCATCAGGTTCTGCTCGGCGATGCCCATGTTGAAAAACCTGTCAGGATATGCCTTGGCGAATCCGTTGGTCTTGGTGGAACCGGAAAGGTCCGCGTCCATGACCACCAGATTTTTATTGGTCTTGCCTTCTTCTACCAGGAACTCGCCGTAAGCGGCTCTGGTCGCTATCTTATCTGCCATTACCACTCACCTCCCAGTTCTGAAACGGCTTTTCTTGCTTCTTCTTCGTTTGGAGCCTTGCCATGCCATCCGGCCTGATCCTCCATAAAGGATACTCCTCTGCCCTTGTGAGTCTTCGCTACGATCATCGTAGGTCTGCCCTTCTCGGCCTTGGCCTTGTCGATGGCGTCAAATATCTCATCGAAGTCATGTCCGTCTATAACCAGAACATTCCAGCCAAAGGCGCGGAACTTCTCGTCGATCGGTTTCACCGTCATTACTTTGTCGTTTTCACCGTCTATCTGCAGTCCGTTCCAGTCAACAAAGGCCGTCAGGTTGTCCAGTCCGTAGTGAGCTGCAGCCATCGCCGCCTCCCAGACGATACCCTCCTGAAGTTCGCCGTCGCCTAACAAAACATAGACTCTTCCGGGACTTTTGTCCATCCTGCCGGCAAGAGCCATGCCCACGCTGGCGGAAAAGCCCTGACCCAGGGAGCCTGTGGACATTTCTATGCCAGGTACCTTATGCATGTTGCCGTGGCCCTGGAAATCGCTTCCCAGCTTCCTCAGCATCATCATGTCTTCTACCTTGTAGTAACCTCTCTCTCCCAGCGCGGCGTACTGCGCCGGTACCGCGTGACCCTTGGAAAGGACAAATTTGTCCCTGTCTTTCATCTGCGGCTTCTCAGGGTCGATGTTCATCTCTCCGAAATACAGAGCGGTGATGATATCCGCCGCTGAAAGGGATCCGCCCGGATGCCCTGAACCAGCATTATAGACTGCCTTTATGATATCTACTCTGATCTTTCTGGCAATCGACTGATAGTATTCACTGTTTTCTCTCTTCATTGGTACCTTTCTCCATCAATCTTCAACTATACTTTTAAATACGTAAGGGAGGCTCTCAGCTATATCGCTGGCGATCATCCCGTATTCACCTTTGTCGCTGCAGGCGAGATCTCCCGCCGCGCCGTGTATGTAGGCTCCTGCTCTGGCTGCATCCCAGGCAGAAAGTCCCTGCCCTGCGAGGGAAGTTATCACGCCGGTGAGCACGTCACCCGAGCCTGCCGTCGCCATGCCCTGGTTTCCGGAAGCATTTTCCCATATCTCAGGGCCGTCGTCGTCCCTCTTCGCCACCAGGGTGCCTGCACCCTTCAGCAAAGCCACCGCGTTATATTTTTCCGCCAGCCTCATGACCATTTCCTCGCGTCCGTCAGGATTGCCGAATACGTCTGTTTCCAGCAGTCTCCTGGCTTCTCCGATGTGAGGCGTCAGTATAAGCGTGCCGTTGTATGCTCTGGCAAAATTTCCGAGTTCCGACTCCTGAGCCAGTACGTTGAGCCCGTCCGCGTCGAGTATCAGCGGTCCGTCGTAGCTCAGAAGCAGTGCCTTGAGCATCCTCTTGATCTGAGCGCTGACTCCCATGCCCGGCCCGAAGGCAACGGCATCATAGGAATCTCCGTCGGTGATGCTGTTCATGGCTTTGTCCCATTCGGTGCAGATGACCTCCGGCACCGTGGTTTCTATCACCGGGAAAGCCGCCTTGGGCGTGCAGGTATATACCAGCCCCGAACCGCTTCTCATGGCCGCCCGTGATGCGAATACCGCAGCCCCGGTCATGCCGCCGTGACCCGTCACCAGCAGCACACGTCCGAAATCGCCCTTATGGGCATAGTGGTTGCGGCCATTGATCACAGTCTTTACAAAATCTCTGTCGATCATTTTATTATTTCCCATTTCAAATTCCCCCTTTTAATTACAGGTTAAGGAATACAGCAGCCATTCCAAAGTATATGGTCAGGGCTACAGCATCGGAAACCGATGAAATGGCCGGATTGGCAATGAGCGCCGGATCCAGATGTATCTTTTTGACTATCAGCGGGATCATGCTGCCGATGACCTTCGCAAAAATGACGATGAATACCATCGCCGCGCAGACCGTGCAGGCTATCATCACGCTGTTATGATCGATGAACACTACTCTCGCGAAGTTCAGAGCGCTCAATATCACTCCGATGATCACGCCTATGCGGATCTCCTTCCAGAGTATCTTCATACAGTCTTTGGTTTCCACCTCGCCGGTGGCAAGTCCTCTGATTATCAGAGTGGCCGCCTGAGAACCGGTGTTTCCGCCGGTACCCATAAGCATAGGCATATACGCCACCAGACTTATGACCGCCGAAAGCGAAGCTTCGAATTTTGTCACTATCATGCCGGTAAAAATGTAGGCGATCATCAGGATGACCAGCCACGGCAATCTGTTTATGGCATGCTGCCAGACAGAAATGTCCAGGTAGCCCTTATCCGAATTCTCGAAGTCTATAACTCCGTTCATTCTCTCGATATCCTCTGTCGCCTCTTCTTCCATGACGTCGAGGATATCATCGAAGGTGATTATACCGATAAGACGGTGTTCCTTGTCGACTACCGGTATGGCCAGATAGCCGTACTTCTTGAAGTCATCGGAAACATCCTCCTGGTCGCGGTCAACATCCTCATAGATGTAGTCCGTCTTCATGATGTCCTTGATCCTGACATCATCGTCAGTGGTTACCAGCGTGCTCAGGGAAACTATCCCGATGAGCTTTCTTCCTATATCCTTGACATAGCAGGTGTAGACCGTCTCAGCGTCCATCCCCACTTCCTTGATGTGCTCCATGGCCCTTGACACGGTCCAGTCCTTCTGCAGACTGATATACTCCGGCGTCATCAGACTTCCCGCGCAGTTTTCAGGATAATTTAAAAAGGTATTTATCTGTTTTCTTTCGTTTTTAGGGGTTTTTTCAAGGATCTTATCGACTATATTGGCCGGAAGTTCTTCCAGCACGTCGATCTTATCGTCGAAGTCCATCTCCTTGATGATGAAATCGATCTCCTTATCGGTGATCTCATTGATGATGTCTACCTGCAGATCAGACGGCAGGTATGAAAAAGCCTCCACGGAAACATCCTTGGGCAGCAGACGGAACAAAATGACCGTCATGCGTATCTCGCTTTCATCGGTGATCTCCTCGATTATCTCTCCGATATCCGCCGCGTTGTACTTCAAAAGCTCATCGCGGGCCGCGAAGTATTTCTTTTCCTCAAGAAGTTCCAGTATCTTTTCGATGGACTCGTCCATCATTTCTTCTTTATCCAGAGTTAATGGCTCCATTGGTCTGTACTTCCTTTCCTGTATTTCCCTTTTCCCCCGGCAAATACAGGAAGACAGACAAAAAATCTATCTCAGGGCATTTCCGGGTGAAGACAGGGATATCTTCATCTGTTGTCGATACTTTCCGCTGCGTTTATCCACGGGAACGTTATCCATTATCTTCACTTCCTCTCCTTAAATACTGTTTAATGAATATTAACTAAATAATTATAACGCAAAAAGCTCCCTAAATCAACCGAAATACGGCATTTTAAAACCGTATTCCCCCGTAAATTCAACACTTTAACGCGTTTGTAGCTTTGTTTCTCAATAAAAACATGATTCTGGCGATTCTTCCCCGCCGAAATTGTTGACAAAACAACTCAAAGTGTTATATTTAATATTAGTAACGGATAATGTATACGCATTTTGAAACTAATATTTTAAGAGAAAAGAGGAGATCAAAATGGGAAATTTAGTTCAGCAGTACATTGATATCGCCAAAAAAAGGAATCCAGGTGAGCCTGAATTTCTGCAGACGGTAGAAGAGGTTCTTACTTCAATCGAGCCGGTTCTGGAAGCTCATCCTGAGTATATCGAATCAGGATTAGTTGAAAGACTGATCGAGCCTGAAAGAGGAATCAGTTTCAGAGTACCTTGGGTTGACGACAACGGTAAAGTTCAGGTCAACAGAGGTTACAGATATGAGTTTAACAGCGCTATCGGACCTTATAAAGGTGGTTTGAGATTTGCACCTAGCGTATATCCTGGAATCATCAAGTTCCTGGGATTTGAGCAGATTTTCAAGAACAGTCTTACAGGACTTCCTATCGGCGGCGGCAAAGGTGGAGCTGACTTCGATCCAAACGGAAAATCAGACGCTGAAGTTATGAGATTCTGTCAGTCATTCATGTCAGAGCTCTTCAGACACATCGGACCTAACACTGATGTACCTGCAGGAGACCTGGGCGTTGGCGGAAGAGAGATCGGATACCTGTTCGGACAGTACAAGAGACTGGCTGACAGATATGAAGGCGTTCTTACCGGCAAGGGCCTTGCATATGGCGGACTCAACGGAAGAACTGAAGCAACTGGATACGGAATCGTATTCTTTGCAAGAGAAATGCTGAAACACTGCGGCGAAGAGCTTAAGGGCAAGACAGTAGTTGTTTCCGGATTCGGCAACGTATCATGGGGAACAGTACAGAAGCTTAACCAGCTTGGAGCTAAGGTCATCACTATTTCAGGACCAGACGGATACATCCTCGATGAGGACGGCGTTAAGGGTGAGAAGGAAGATTACATGCTTGAGCTGAGATCATCCGGCAAGAACGTATGCGCACCTTATGCTGACAAGTTCAAGGGAGCTAAGTTCTTCAAGGGCGAAAAACCTTGGGGCGTTAAGGCTGACCTGTACATCCCATGCGCAACTCAGAACGAGATCCATCTTGAGGATGCTCAGAAGATGGTTGCAAACGGATGCAAGTTCCTTTGCGAAGGAGCTAACATGCCTTCAACTAACGAAGCTATCCAGTTCCTGCAGAGCAACGGCGTTGTCGTTGGACCTTCCAAGGCAGCTAATGCCGGCGGAGTTGCATGCTCATGCATCGAGATGGGACAGAACGCTGGTCACACAGTATTCTCACCTGAGCAGGTTTATGAACAGCTTGAGACTATCATGGTCAACATCCACAAACATGCAGCAGAAGCTTGCGAGAAATATGGCTTAGGCTATGACCTGGTAAAGGGCGCAAACATCGCTGGATTCGAAAAGGTTGCAGAAGCTATGATGGCACAGGGCATTGTATAAAAACAATCTCTGTTGAAAACTTTCGACTTATTACAAAACCCCGCATCGCTGCGGGGTTTTGTTGTTGCTTATTCACATTTTGATTTCAGCTTTTCCCATTTTTCATCCACATATTTCTGGGCGTCTTCGATCATCCATTCGTTGCCCTTCCTGAACATGTGCTTGAAACGGCCCTGCTTTGCGAGGAAGTCCTCTACAGGCAGCTTTTTCTTAGGCTCGTAATTCAGCCTCCAGACGCCGTCCTCGAATTCGTACAGCGGCCATACGCAGGTCTCTACAGCCAGTTTGCAGATCTCAGCCATGTCCTCCATGTCGTACTGCCAGCCCCTCGGGCACGGTGACAGCACATTGAGGAAGCACGGACCCTCCGTGTAGATGGCCTTATGTGCCTTGGTGTGCAGATCTCTGAAATCGCCCAGCATGGTGGTCTGAGCGGCGTATGGCACATCGTGCGCAGCGATGATCGCCGTCAGATCCTTTTTGTTCTGCCTCTTGCCGTAGCTTTCGCTGCCCACCGGACTGGTGGTGGCATTGGCAAACCGCGGCGTAGCCGATGATCTCTGGATACCGGTGTTCATGTATGCCTCGTTATCATAACATACATAAACCATGTCGTGGCCCCTCTCCATGGCTCCCGACAGCGACTGTAGCCCTATATCGTAGGTCCCGCCGTCACCGCCGAAGCAGATGAATTTGAAATTTTCCTTTATCTTTCCACATTTTTTCAGTACTCTGTAGGCGGTCTCAACTCCACCCGTGGTCGCGGCCGCGTTCTCAAATGCCGTGTGGATGTAGCTGTCCTCATACGCGGTATTTGGATATATAAAGGTGGATACCTCCAGACAGCTGGTGGCATTGGTCACCACAGCTCTGTCCCCTTCATCCACAGCGCGCAGCACTCCCTGCACCGCGGCGCCCGCGCCGCAGCCGGCGCAAAGCCTGTGTCCCGGAGCAAGGCGGTTCTTTTTGTTCAATTCGTCTCTCAAGCTGTAGTCCATACCTATTCCTCCCTTACTCCGATATGTCTGTATACCTCTCCCGTTTCTCCTGTTTCGGAGATCTTCTGAAGCTCGCTGAATACCTCTTCAAAAGTCTCTACGGTGACATCTCTGCCGCCCAGTCCGTAAACGTAGTTGATCATCTTAGGTCTTCCCGCCACGTCGTACATGGCTGATCTGGTCTCGGCGAACAAAGGGCCGCCCTGCCCTGAGAACCCTTCGCATTTGTCCATGACGGCCACCGCTCTGACTCCGCGTAGCTGCATTATCAGCTCTTCCTTCGGGAACGGTCTGAATACCCTGACCTTGACAAGTCCTGCTGCTACGCCCCTGTCTCTCAGCATGTCGACAGCTGCTTTGCCAGTGCCTGCCGATGAGCCTATGACAACCACTGCCACCTCGGCGTGGTTCATCCTGTACCTTTCGATCATGCCGTACTTGCGTCCCGTCATGTCATGGAATGCACCGGCCACCTCGACTATGCGTTCGCGGGCCGCTTTCATGGCTTCCGCCTGGGCTTTTTTTATCTCCATGTAATACGGCGATACTCCGTAAGGGCCTACGGCCAGGACCTCGTCCTGCTTCAGCAGATAATGCTCCGGCTCATATGTACCCACGAATTTTCTGACCGCGTCGGTCTCCACCAGCTCGATGTTCTCCACCGCGTGGCTGGTTATGAAGCCATCCTGACATATCATCACCGGCAGCCTGCAGTACTCAGCTATCGGCATGGCCTGCAGGTAATTGTCGTACACCTCCTGGTTTGTCTCGGCATATATCTGTATCCATCCCGTATCACGGCAGCCCATTGAATCGGAATGATCGTTGTTGATGTTGATCGGGCCCGTCAGCGCTCTGTTTACCACCGCCATGACCACCGGCAGTCTGCTGGAAGCCGCCACGTAAAGGAGTTCCCACATGTAGGCGAGACCGGCCGATGAGGTGGCGGTTATGGCCCGCGCTCCGGCCGCTGAAGCGCCTATGCATGTGGACATGGCTGAGTGCTCTGATTCTACGGGCACAAATTCCGTGTCCACCTCGCCGTTGGCGATGTATTTGGCAAAATACTGAGGTATCTCGGTAGACGGTGTGATCGGGAATGCTCCCATGACGTCAGGATTTATCTGTTTCATAGCATACGCGACGGCTTCGTTGCCGCTCATTCTGTCAAGTCTAGACATCTACCTTACCTCCTTCTTCATCTCGATCGCATTGAACGGGCATACTTTGGCACATATGCCGCAGCCCTTGCAGTACGTCAGATCCGTGTCCAGACGCTTTCCTTCCTTTACAGGTATGGAGGCGTCAGGACAGAACGGCACGCAAAGCATGCACTGTCTGCACTTCTCATTATCAAAGAATGGCGTTAAAACGCGCCATTCTCCAGTTTCCACTAATTTTGACGTGGCCGGCTCATAAATCTCCGCACCTGGAGTCAATGCCTGCCACGGACTTTGTTCATTGATATCTCTAGCATGTACCATTTTGTTAACCTACCTTCACCTGATCCATGGACATCTCAAGTGCCCTCATGTTGCCCTCTATTACGTTTGGTTTTGTTGCGAATTTATGTCTGAATGAGCTCTCCATATCGCGGATGAACTTGTGGTTTTCCACTACGTTGCTTACCTTGACGGCAGCTGCCAGCATCGGGGTGTTAGGAAAGTTCCTGCCCAGAGTCTCTCTGGATATCTTGCCCGCGTCTACTGTGCAGACTTTTCCCCTGTAGCCTCCCAGAAGCTCTCTGACCTCAGCCGGTTCCTTGGTGCTGTTCACTATGATGGCGCCGTCCTCGGAAAGCCCGGCAGTCACGTCGACTGTGTGTAACAGTGTCTCGTCGACTACTACCACGTAATCCGGATTGTATATGTTGGAATGTACCCTGTTCTTCTCATCAGAGATCCTGTTGTAGGCGGTTATCGGCGCACCCATGCGTTCAGGACCGTATTCCGGAAATCCCTGGACCTGCTTGCCCGAATTGAAAGCAACGTCTGCCAGCAGCAGACACGCTGTCTTGGCGCCCTGGCCGCCTCTGCCATGCCATCTGATTTCTACTGTTCCATCTTTCTTGCACATTTTTTTGTCCTCCATATCATGAAACCAAATCGACATTTACCTCGAAAAAAACTCCGCCCTGCAATCAGGACGGAGAAAATATCTTCGTTTATAAACCACCTGCTATGCATGCATACTATCATATGCTCTTCCGATCACGGGGAAGGCCCGTCAAAACTTACTCGATCCATCTTTCAGCCTTGCAACTCAGGAGTGATTTTCAAAATACGTTTTTATCGGTGTCGGGCTTGCACCATCCCCGATTCGCTAAACCTTTTAACGTAAATTTACTGTCTCCGTCAATGTCTTTGGTTTCTTATTCAATTTATAGACATATATTACTCCTTGAATTCGTGTTTGTCAACATAATTTCGTGTATTTTTACAAAAACATTTTCTAAAATTTGTTTTTGTTCACAAATTTCAGCGTCGGTTTTGTCCGTTATTTGTAATTCAGCCTCTCTCGATGGCGGAAACCGCCTCAGCCATGATTTTTTCCACATCATTGCCGACGATATCCAGGTTTTCAGCCCTGAATTCCCGGAAGGAGCTCACGCCCAGCATGGCGCCGATGCCCCTGATATAATCGTAACCCAGATTACTGCCGAATATCGGTCCGCCGGCTGTGGTAATGTACGTCAGGTCCTCGCACGGACAAAGACCGCTGTAGCCATTTTCCGTCTCCTCAAATGTCAGGCCTGTGACCACGATGTTCTCGATATATACCTTGAGGATGGACGGAAACGCGCAGTCCCAGTAAGGCGCGCCGATAAGCACGTGATCCGCCGCCTTGAACTGCCGCGCCAGCTCGAACATGGGATCGTCCCATGCTTCAGCTTCGATCATGTCGTTGCGCAGATAGATCGCCTCCCGGTCCAGAGGTTCCACAAGTCCCTTCTCAACCATGACCGTATCCACCAGCACCCCCGGATGCTCCCTGATGAATTTCCACAGGAACACATCGCAGAGTCGCCTGGTCCGCGAATGATGGGTGGTTATGCAGGAATCGATGAACAAAAGCCTCTCCCCGCTGATATCGAAGGCCATTGGCGCCGGATCGCAGGTGCTGCCATACTGATGGCAGTCTCTGCACCCGAAGATGTCCGGCATCTCATTCAGATGATAAAATCCCAGCTTCTCGAAAAAAAGCGGCGCTTTGGAGGTGATGACTATCCTTTCCGCCCCCAGCCCGGCCAGCCTGATCATGGCGGTCTCCGCCAGCCTCATGCCGATGCCGCTGCTCCTGAGCTCCTTTTCCACCGCCAGATCATTGAGGACAAAAACACCCTTTTTCCTGGTTATGGCCGCGCCTCCTGCCAGACGCCCGTCCTCGGTCACCGCTTTCCAGCATGTTATCAGCCCTTCCGGACCTCTGCCGGACTCGTCCAGATTGAACTCCAGCCCCGACTTTGTGAAGAGCTCCTCAAACTGCAGGTAATCTGCAGTTTCCTCTATCCTGATCTTTCTGATGTTCATTTTGTTCACCCCGCATATATTCTGTAACTTACTAAAAGTATACCATCCGCTTACCGCTCAGACAACCTCCTGCACACAATATTTTCACTGTACCTTTGTTGCAAAATCACTCAAAAGGTGTATATTGTAATTAGGAAAGAAGGAAGACTATGAAATTTGATATGCATTGTCACACAAAGGAAGGTTCAATAGATTCACATATACCTGTTGAAGAATATGCCAGGATACTCAAATCAAAAGGATTCGGCGGCATGCTGGTCACCGATCACGATTCATATAAAGGCTGGCGATACTGGAAAGAACACAGGGCAACGATGCCCCGGGATTTTGTGGTGCTCATGGGCATCGAATATGACACCAAAGATGCCGGGCATTTTATCGTCATAATGCCCGACGGTGTGCATCTTCATCTGCTCCAGCTCCGTGGCATGTCCGTTGAGACGCTGACCACAGTGGTCCACGAGTACGGCGGAGTTCTGGGTCCCGCCCATCCCTTCGGCATGAGAAGCTCCAGCGCCATGTTCTGCTATAAGATCAAGCGCCACACAGATATCATGAGGAAATTCGATTTCCTGGAGGGGCTCAACACCTGCGAGCGGGTAATATCAAACGAAATGGCCAGAGACCTGGCCGACGAATACGATCTTCAGTGCATCGGAGGCTCCGACTCGCACAGATCCCAATATGTCGGCACCGCCTGGACCGATTTTGACCGCGAGATCAAGTGCAACAATGATCTTATATCCGCCATCAAAGAAGGCGGTATAGCGGCTTTCGGAGGCAAGGAGCGCAAATATCTGAAGCGCCACGGCAAGCGCAACTGGTTTGCCACCACCTGGACCTTCAAGGCTTTCAATCGCAGCGTCGGCGTTCTATACGCGCCGTCCCGCAAATCCAGGATACGCAAACTGGACCTGCACCATAACGGCTGAAAACAAAAACCGTATCGCGGCGGAGATGATCCGTCACGATACGGTATTTTTCTGTCTTCAGCCAAAGTATTTTTTGCCCAGACGCCTGAGTCCCGGCAGAGCGCCCTGAACTGTCGCGTTGGAAACGCAGTATGAGAATCTGACATAGCCCGGTCCCGCAAAGGCGCTGCCCGGGGTCACCAGTATGTGCTCCTCCTTCAGTGCCTGTACAAATGCCTTCTCATCAGGATCCGGCGATTTCATCCAAAGGTAGAACGCCCCCTGCGGCCGTACGCATTCGAATCCCGCCTCGGTGAGCCCGTCGTAAAGCTCACGGCAGTTTTTCGCGTAGAAATCGATATCCACTTTGGCGTCCAGGCAGCGGATAATCGCCAGCTGGATCAGCGACGGCGCGTTGATGGCACCGCTGATACGGGTCGCTATGATCACCGCGCTGGTGAACTCTTCCGCGTTGTCCGATTCAGGCGGTATCAGCACATAACCGATACGCTCTCCTGCCAGAGACAGGGATTTGCTGAATGAATAGCAGACAATGGTGTTATCGTAATATTTAGGAACAAAAGGCACCACGTCGTCTCCGTAAACCAGTTCTCTGTATGGTTCGTCGGCGATGATGTATATAACCGTATCCAGTTCCTTCTGTTTCTCCTCCAGAACTGCCGCCAGATCCCTGATCACCTTCTCAGAGTAGATGGCGCCCGTCGGATTATTAGGGCTGTTGATAATCACCGCTTTGGTCTTTTTGTTTATCTTTTCCCTGAGCTCGTCCAGCTTAGGCATGAATCCCTCCTCAGGATTAGGAGATATCTCGATGAGCCTGGCGTGATAGTTGCTGACGTAGTTTGCATAGTCTACAAAGTACGGCGCGAACACGATAACCTCGTCATCGATATCAAGTATGCTGCGCAGCACCGTATTCATGGCAAGACCGGCACCCGGCGTCATGACCACATTATCCTTGCAGTATCCGGTATCAAAGCGCTTGTTGAGACTCTCCGCGATGGCCTCTCTGGTTTCGTCAAAGCCGGCATTCACCATATATCCGTGGACCTTTAGCGGGTCCTCGTTCCTGACGATGTCGATGATGGCTTCATTTATCTCCTTTGGCGCCGGAACATTGGGATTTCCCAGGCTGAAGTCATAGACGTTTTCAGCCCCGTATAGCCTGGACATGCGCACGCCCTCCTCAAACATGGCGCGTATGGCAGAGCTGTTCTCCACCCTTGGTTTCATACTTTTAGAAATCATTTATTATCTCCTCCATATCAGTCCACCGAATCCATGCCCAGCTTCAGGGCCTTCAGATTCAGATCTATGAACTTCTCTTTTACATTTTTTCTGATGATATCTTCCCAGTCGATATCATCCAGTCCCATGGCCTTGACCAGCGTCCCCAGCAGGATCACATTGGCAGCCTTGATGTTGCCCAGATCAGCAGCCATCGTGGACGCGTCCATGGTAACCACCTTTCCTACAGCTTTCTGGATCTCCTCGATGACGTCCGGAGCATAATCCTCCTCTCCCGTCATCACGGTCATGGACGGTATCTCCTCAGTGTTGACCACCACGGTGCCGCCCGGTTTGATATACTCCAGGCTTCTCAGCGCCTCCATCTTCTCAAAGGAGACGATGATATCCGCCGTACCCTTCTCTATGACCGGTGAATAGACCTTCTCTTTACTGTATCTGACCTGGGACGTGACGTCGCCGCCACGCTGTGACATACCGTGGATCTCGCTCATCTTGACGTCATAACCGGCCTCCATGAGACCGATGGTCAGCATCTTGGCGGCGAGGATAGTGCCCTGACCGCCTACGCCCGTAAGCAGAATATTCTTTGTTGCCATGACTACTTCTCCTCCTTTACTATCGCCTTGGTCGGACAGACCTGAACGCAGACATCGCAGCCCACGCAGTTGGCTCTGTCTATGTGGACCTTCTTTTTCTCTTTGTCAAAGAGCAGCGCCGGGCATCCCGTCTGCTGACACTTCTTGCAGCCTATGCATTTGTCCTCCTGAACAAAATCTTTGCTCCTGAAAAGTCCCGGCCACTCGCTGAGGTCGGCGTCTGAGAATTTCTTCAGCACGCACGGCCACCTGGTGATTATGACCGACGGCTCATCCAGATCCATGAACGCGTCCAGGGCCTCATCGACAGCCTTGAGATCGTTAGGATCTATGACCTTCACGTGTTTGATGCCTATGGCCCTGACCAGCTCCTCGATGTTTATGGCATGGGCAGGTTCCATCTTCACAGTGAATCCGGTGCCCGGATTCTGCTGATGTCCCGTCATGCCCGTGATCCTGTTGTCCAGGATTATATTTATGGTATTGCTGTTGTTGTATACCGTATTTATCAGAGACTCAACCCCCGTATGGAAGAAGGTCGAGTCGCCCAGGACTGTGACCACCTTGCGCTTGACGCCTGCTCTGTTGAACACCTGCTGAGCGCCGTGTCCCACGGAGATGCTGGCTCCCATGCACACCGTCGAATTCATGGCATTGTATGGAGCTCCCGCCGCCAGTGTGTAGCAGCCGATATCGCCGCTGATCATAATGTCCTTGCGCTTGCCCAGTCTGTAGAACAGACCTCTGTGCGGACAGCCTGCACAAAGTGAAGGCGGGCGTCTGATCACCTTGCTGTGGTCGTAGCTGACCTCCGGCAGAGTCTCACCCGTCAGTGATTTTCTCAGTACATCCGGCGTCATCTCTCCGTAAGGCGGGAAAGTGTCTTTACCGTGGACCTCAAGGCCCAGGGTCTTGCAGAACTCTTCGATATATGGATCATCTTCTTCAATTATGTAGACCTTATCCATCTTGCCGCAGAACTCCTCTATCAGTCCCGCCGGCAGCGGATTGGTGAATCCCAGCTTCAGATAGGAAGCGTCTTCTCCGAACACTTCTTTGGCATAGTAATACGAAGCTCCGGAAGCGATAACGCCAACTTTGTTCCCGTTGTATTCGGCAAAGTTGAACGGCGATTTCTCGCTGTATTCAGCCAGCTTCTTTGTTCTCTCCTCGATCTGGACCCTCAGGATCCTGGAATGGGCAGGCAGCGCCACATACTTCATCGGATCAGGCTTCCATTCCTTCACCGGTGCCTCTTTCCGCTCGCCGCATTCCACCAGCGACTTGGAATGGCACACTCTGGTCACCATCCTGATCATGAATATGACGTTATATTCCTCCGACATGTCGAAGGCCGCTTTCATCATGTCCAGACATTCCTGGCTGTCAGCCGGCTCAAACATCGGGAACTTGCCCATCTTGGCGTAATTTCTGTTATCCTGTTCATTCTGTGAGGAGAACATCCCCGGCTCGTCAGCCGTTACTATGACGGCGCCGCCGTTGACTCCCATATATGCAAATGTCATCAGAGGATCCGCAGCCACGTTTACTCCCACATGCTTCATGGAAGCCATGCTCCTGGCGCCTGCCATGGATGCTCCGATTGCCGATTCCATGGCCACCTTCTCATTAGGTGCCCACTCAGCGTATATTTCTTCATACTTAGCTATATTTTCAAGGATCTCCGTGCTTGGAGTCCCCGGATATGCAGATGCGTGCCTGACGCCTGCTTCATAGGCGCCTCTTGCTATCGCCTCATCACCGGTCAGTAGTTTTCTCATTATTAGACCTCCTCGTAAAACTCATATTAACTCATTTTACTTGTTTCTGACCAGCATGTCAACGGTTCAGCACGCTAAATCAAAAACATGTAAGAATAAACATTATTACAAGGAGAACCACCGTTACGACAGCCAGTATCAGATTCCTGTAGCCCCCCAGGCGGGCTCCATCCCGCCACTCCGCCTCATGATCCACCGGTATCCCGCGGAGCAGCCGATTTCTCAGCCGCATGACTGCCAGCATCCTGCTGACCGCCACGTAGATAAACCAGCCGTAGAATATTCCCATCGCAGCCAGCGCCAATACGGCCACCTCCATCAGTACCGGCAATATCTGAACGCCCAGAACAACGACCATCAGCGTCAGAAAGCATACCTGATAGATCATATAATGATATAGACTTTTCAACGCCCCGGCCATCGTCTCCGGTTCCGTATCCAGCTCACCGGCCTTAGCGCCGTCATTCTCAAACACATAGAATCCGCCCACGGTGGAGATGTAATTCCATCCATAATGCCTGTACATATGACTTTCATCATTATCCGGCTCATTGAACACCGGGCCGCGCCACATGACCTTCCTGCCGGCCACCATCCTGTACTTCCTCCTTGCAGGAGCAGTCACTGCGAATTCAAAAAATCCCAGCATGAATGAATATCTGTTGAATCTGTATCCCTCCGCTGCCATATCCGTCAGCCAGTGCTCTATGCGCCCAACATCATAAATATCACATGGCGGAAACTTCTTTACATATTTTATCTCATCTACAGTCATTCTTCTCTCCTTCCTCTAAAAGCTTACCGCCTGGATCTCCATAACCAGCGCGGTCATAAATATCAGCAGCCAGCCCCATCCAAGTATACGGCTGCCATTGACCCAGATACTGTCATGCTCCACCGGCTCACCTTCCGCAGCCCGTTTTTTGTACCCTAAAAGCTTAACACCGCTTATGGTCCAGTAGACGATCCCCAGAGCCGCAAATACTGTCAGGCTCACAAGCATGGCCGTCATTCTTCCTGAAGCCAGAAACATCTTACTATGAGTAAAGACCAGAATCGCCATCACCGACAGTCCGATCGCGGCAATGATCACCTGCGCAAACCACCTGCAGCAGGCCGGTCCCAGCGCATCGGCAAATACCTGAGCATCGGTATGCATCTCCCTGGCCTCAGGATCATCTGTGGAAAATACATAGAATCCGCGCAGCCTCGATTCATACTCCCAGCCATATTTCCGATACAGTCTCAGCTCCTTCTCATCCGGCGAGCTGTACGGATTCGCTGCCGACAACATATCCCTGATCGGTTCGAACCTGTACCTTCTGTATCTGGGCTCTCCCACCAGAAATTTGATGCTTCCCGAAAAGCTGTTGTCATAAAGGTAGAAAAACAGCCCCTGTTCAGTGGCCATCTCCGTCAGCCAGCTTTCCATCCGCCCGATATCATTGGGATTGCATGGCGGCATCTTCCTTACATACTCGTTCTCATCCTTGTCAAACATTCTCTTCTCCTTCCAAACAAACCTTTACTCGGCAGCGTCCATAATGCAGTTTTTCAACCGCAGAAGCTCCTTCTCATACGCTTCCTTCCCCTTTTCGGTGATGCAGTACGTCCTCTTCCGTCCCTCTACTTCAGTCTCCCGTATGTACTTCTCCTTCTCGAATTTCCCGAGAAGGGTGTACAGCGTGGCCGGGCCGATCTGCACCCTCCCCCTTGTCCTTTTTTCGATATAATCCGCCACATCGATGCCGCACATCGGCTCACTGAACAAAGCCATCAGCACGTAGAACATCGATTCCGTCAGATTTTCCATCGCCTTCTTCGGCATACGATCACTCCTTTTACTCCGGCGCCCGGCCGACAAGCATCAGCGCTGTCAGTCAGCCATGCCTGCCTGCAGCACCAGCGCCATCAGGCATTTCAGGTAAACCCGATAAGCCAGACGCTTCGGCCAATATCGTTTAACGATATCATTTAACGATATTGTATCACCTGATGCGCTTTACGTCAAGGCGGGGCATTCTGGCTATCATCCGCCCGTTTTGGTCAATGTTACAGAATATCTGTCTTTATTCTCAGATGCTAGCCAGAATCATTTGGCAGTGCGGAGCATTCTGGCTATCATCCGCCCGTTTTGGTCAATGTTACAGAATATCTGTCTTTATTCTCAGATGCTAGCCAGAATCATTCGGCAGGCGAGGCATCCTGGCTATCATCCGCCCGTTTTGGTCAATGTTACAGAATATCTGTCATTATTCTCAGATGCTAGCCAGAATCATTCAGCAAACGGTACATCCTGGCTATCATCCGCCCGTTTTGGTCAATGTTACAGAATATCGGTCATTATTCTCAGATGCTAGCCAGAATCATTCAGCAGTGCGGAGCCCATGTTGACCGGAATGCTCCCGCCGGCTCCGAGGCACAGGAAAACCCGGCGGTAAGACCGCCGGGCCGTAAGTCTGGTTTTGTTCGATTATTTAAGCCATAGACTCGATGATGCTGTCGGCTACGCCGCAGATCTCGCCGCAGGTTCCGTCGTTAACGGACGACAGGATCGTTGGCTGCTCGTTGAGCACAGTCATTTCCTTCATTTTGTCCAGCTGCTCGCCGATCAGGGTGCCTGCCTGAGGAGCCCAGGTGCCGTTTTCGACAACTGCGACTACGCGCTTCTGCAGATTGAGGGCTGCCATGTCCTCAACGAATGCCTGCATAGGCGGGAACACCTTCAGGTTGTAGGTCACTGAAAGCAGCGCGATGTTGCTGTACTTGAACGCGTCTGAGATCAGGTATGAAACGTGAGTCTTGGAAACATCGTACATGGCGATGTTGGTCATGCCTTTTTCGCAGAGCTTGGCTGCCAGGATGTTGGCCGCGCACTCGGTGTCGCCGTACATGGAAGCGTAGGCGATGAGAACGCCCTTCTCTTCAGGCTCGTATTTGCTCCATTTGTCGTATTTGTCGATGAAGTATCCCAGGTCTTTTCTCCATACCAGTCCGTGGAGCGGGCAGATATACTTGATATCCAGCGCCGAAGCCTTGGCAAGGAGTTTTTGTACCTGAGGGCCGTATTTTCCGACAATGTTGGTGTAGTAACGTCTTGCTTCTTCTATCCAGCCGCACTCGTAGTTGACCTCGTCGGCAAATAGTTTCCCGTCCAGGGATCCGAAGGAACCGAAGGCATCGGCTGAAAACAGCACGCCGCTGGTCAGGTCGTAGGTGACCATTACCTCAGGCCAGTGCACCATCGGTGCCATGACAAAGGTGACCTCGTGCTTGCCGAAGGAAAGTTTGTCGCCCTCCTTGACCTGCTTTACGCGTTTTTCACAGTCAAAGCCAAACTGATTCATCATCATGGCTGCCTTGGCAGTGCAGATTATCTTTACCTTTGGGTGCCTTAACAAAACCTCTTTCAGGGAGGCGCCGTGATCCGGCTCTATGTGGTTTATCACCAGATAATCCAGCGGACGGCCATCGAGGACGTACTCGATGTTTTCAAGGAACTGCCTTGCTACGGACCAGTCCGCCGTGTCGAACAAAGCGGTCTTTTCGTCCATCAGAAGGTATGAATTGTATGATGTCCCGTTGGGAAGCGGATGGATATTCTCAAAGAGCGCAAGTCTCTTGTCGTTTGCTCCCACCCAATATAAATCGTCTGTAACTTTTCTAACGCACTGCATGCCGTTATTCCTCCTTATCTTTTTCCACCTTTATAAACGCAGATTTTTCCGCGCCGCATACCGGGCAGATCCACTCGTCCGGCAGGTTCTCAAATGTAGTTCCCGGCGCTACTCCGTTTTCAGGGTCTCCCACAGCCGGATCGTATTCATAGCCGCAGCCTCCGCAGACGTAGGTCGTCCAAGGAGAAGGTTCTTTTTTGATAGTCGGTTTATGCATCTTCACTGCTGGTGGAGCCTGTGTTTTAGGTTTACCATTATCCAGCGCTTTTGTCAACAGCGGAAGTATTTCCATAACGTCTCCGACTATGCCGTAATCCGCATTTTTGAATATCGGAGCGTTTTTATTTTTGTTTATTGCCACAATAGTGGTCGCTTCCTTGATGCCCTTCAGATGCTGGCCCGCACCGGAGATGCCGCAGGCGATGTACAGATTCCCGGAGAATTTCTGTCCGCTCATTCCCACATATCTGTTCAGCGGCAGATACTTCAGCGACTCAGCCACAGGTCTTGATGAACCGATGGCAGCTCCTGCCTGATAAGCCAGATCCTCTATAAGTTTCATGTTGGCCTTGGCTCCGATTCCCTTGCCGGCGCTGACCACTCTGTCTGCCAGGGTTATCGGCGTCATAGGATCTACTCCTATGGTAAAGTCATATCCATCGTTCTTCAGCGATTCAACCAGCGCGTCTACTCTCTCCTGCGCGGTGCCGCTGCCGTAGATCATCTTCTTGCGCTGACCGGTTATCGGTCCCTTCTGCTGCAAAGGCGCAGCTTCAGTCTTTGGCGGTTTCCCGATGATATGTGAAGCAATAACCACTCTCTGTATCTCATTGGTTCCTTCATATATAGTACAGATCTTGGCGTCTCTGTACGCTCTTTCGACCTCCATGCCCTTTAGATATCCGGTTCCGCCGAAAATCTGGAGCGCGTCATTTACCACCTCCAGGGTGATGTCTGAAGCGTACTGCTTTGCCATGGCTGATTCCATGCCGTACGGCTGATGATTCTCCTTAAGTTCACCAGCGCTGTAAATGAGGAATCTTGCGCATCTCAGCTTGGTCGCCATGTCGGCGATCTTGAAGGAATTGATCTGCTGGTGCGCGATAGGAATGCCGAACTGCACTCTTTCCTTGGCGTATTCTACGGCGTGCTCAAAAGCTCCCTGGCCGATGCCCAGTGCCTGGGCCGCGATGCCGATCCTGCCGCCGTCCAGAGTCGCCATGGCGATCTTGAAGCCCTGGCCCTCGTTGCCCAGCAGGTTTTCCTTAGGTACCTTCACGTCGTTGAATATCAGTTCTGCCGTCGAAGACGACCTGATTCCCATTTTGTCGTAGTGGTCGCCGAACTCAAAGCCTTCCCAGCCCTTTTCAACGATGAAAGCGCTGATCCCCTTTGTTCCGATACCCGGCGTAGTCACTGCAAAAATAACGTATGTATCAGCTATAGGCGCGTTGGTGATAAATATCTTGCCGCCGTTGAGCACGTAGTGATCGCCTTCCCTGACTGCAACCGTCTCGGTACCGCCGGCGTCACTTCCGGCATTTTGTTCTGTCAGACCGAAAGCGCCCAGTTTTTCCCCCTTTGCAAGCGGTATCATATATTTCTTTTTCTGCGCCTCTGTTCCAAAGGCATATATAGGATATGTTCCCAATGAAGTATGTGCTGACAGGATAACACCTGCACCGCCATCTACCCTGGCCAGCTCCTCAACAGCTATGGCGTAGCTGATAACGTCCAGCCCGGCGCCGCCGTATTCCTTAGGATACGGGATGCCCATCATGCCCATTTCAGCCAGTTTCTTGACCATGTCATAAGGGAAGTCGTTATTCTTGTCCATCATGAAGGCGATAGGCTTGACCTCCTCTTCCGCCAGTGCCCTTATTCTAGTTCTGAGCTCCTCGTGTTGTTCTGTAGTTTGATATAGCATTTTCATACCTCCTCTTCCGTGTTTTTTTCGTATTGACTGATTTATACACACTTGCGGGATGTATCAACCACACAACGGGTCAATTCTTGAAAATTCTGTTTTCTTTGTCCACCAGGCCCACTACCGGTCTGACGCCGAAGAACCGCTCCACATCGACCGCCAGTTCATCCCTGGCCGCCACAACTTTCTCTTTGTTAAAATCGGCAAAACCGTCTATCGGGAACAAAAGTCCCGTGGTCTCCCCGGTAATCTTCCCGATCTCGCTCTGACGCCACGTCCACCTTCTGGTCCTGACCTGGCTGCCTGACACGTATACCACCTCTCCGCTTTCCGGCGTTTCCGCATCGCCGTTGCCGAAAGGTATGAACACATCTCCCTCTCGAACAAAACGTACCTCCAGTGCTTCTATTATCGTGGACAGGTCATGGGCGCCGATGGGTATCCTGTGTTTCAGCGATACCGCATTGCCCAGATCCACGACGGGATTGATGCTTGGCATCCCCTTGCCCTTGGCGATCCTGTCCAGCAGCGCCTCGATGGAACACTGGTATCTGTTGGGATTGATGCCGATGTTCTTGAAGGCATCCCGGTATGGCTGTATCTCCGGCGCGTTCTTCACTTTGACTCCGTCAAAAGCCTTCTGACACTCCTCAACATTCGCCTTCAGCATTTCATCGATCTCCGGTTTTCTTTCCCGGTTGTCTATGCCCTCCACACCTACTATTCCGAAACAGAGCTCCGGCAGCAGCTGGAAGACCTCTTCCGCTATCTCAAATTTCATGGCATGTGCCTCCTTTTATCAAATTCAATTGTCTGTTAAAACCTATTATACTCGCCTTGCGGACAAAAGAAAACAGCAGCCTGTGCTTTGGCTGCTGAATCCCGAACTATTATGGTTGTTATTAGAGTTATTGAGTTATATGAGTTATTTGGATTATATGTTTCAAAGGCCATTAGCCTTCGATTGCAATGTATTTGTTTTCCTCGATCTCCGGTTTCGGATTGTCCTTAGGCACGCTGATCTTCAGAACGCCCTTGTCGAACCTCGCCTTGATGTCATCCTGTTCTACGTTCTTGCCAACGAAGAAGCTCCTTGTGCATGATCCCTGAAATCTCTCGCGGCGGATGTATTTACCGTCATCATCTTTTTCATCATTGCTCTTGGAAGTGGTGGCCTCTACGGTCAAAACGCCTTCCTTCAGCTGGATCTTGACATCCTCCTTGTTGAATCCCGGAAGATCCATATCCAGTTCAAAGTGGTCTCCCGAATCCTTGACATCGCTCTTCATCAAAGCGTTCTCCACGTGGCCCCTGAAAGGCGGGAAGTCCATAAAATCATCATCATCGTCAAAAAATCTGTCTCCAAAAATGCTAGGTAACAACATAGTACATACCTCCTTTATTATTTTATCGAACCGCGCCTTTTGAATTCGCGGTCCGCACTGTACTTGGTTTCTCTAACCTCGTTTTCCCTTTTGCAATTATCATTATAGCACTTTTGTTAGCACTGTCAATAGGTGAGTGCTAACTTTTTTGTGTTATTTTTGTGAAATCCCGCAACCGCAGTAATCGCAAGGTTTGGTGAGTGCTAACTTTCTTGAACTTGGCCCCTTTTGGGCCCCAAAAACTTGTTTGCTTCGACAGAATTCGTCTAAATTCGTCTTGACAATTTGTGTCTCACATTTGTCCCCGACTCCCCTGATCTCGGGAAACTAACAGGCGGCGGCCTCCTGGGTTGCTCCATGGGTTTCTGGCTCCTCCGAGGTGCTCTCTCATTTTTGTCCTTTCTCAGCTTGATGTTTAGCACCTTTTGTAGTATATTAAATACGATATCACTAATGGTCTGGGGCAATGGTAATTAACCATTGGCATCCAGCAAGCTGTTAGTGATATTTTGCTCATTAGAGTCTCACTTTCTCGGCTATGTATCCGGCACGCCTGTTATCGCACAAAGCGGTTGCTGTCCGCCTTTCAAGCGATCATTCTTCGCTCCCCATAATGGGACCCCGGCGTGTCGTCATGCATGCTCACGTGTTACCGATACCGAAAAGAAAATACCTGATATATGTCTATTCAATTATCAAGATTCTCCGAGAGGTCTTTTATTCTTTAGGATCTCTCCGGTGAATTACCCTCTCACCTGTAGGCCACGAGAAAGGCAAAAAAACAACCCGATTCAGAAAATTAAATTAATTAATTTCTGAATTGAGTTGTTTCCTTATAATTCTGCATTACTTTCTTAAACGTCAGCGGATATACATGTACATCATCGCCTCATCCAGCAGAACGTAATAATCCTCTGAATCAAGGATACGTTTTTTCACATAATGCAGCAGTACGTCAGATCCCGGTACTGTGCATTTTCCTTCCTATCGAATTCCATTTCAATAATATGGTCGCTGCTCACACCTTCATCTACCAGATAATCCCGATAACAACCTTAATCATGCCATTATGCATACGATCCTTCAAATCTTCCAAATATTTATCTCTTCTTATTTCCATACATTGCTCCTGACAATTTTCGACTCATGAGTCCTTTTTTGTCAAAGCTCGATCAGCAATGTCAAATCCGTCAGGGAAATTACTCTCTACGGGCTTCAATGTTTTACCTTCTATCACACTATGCTGAGAGGTAGTCGCAAATTTTGCGACTACCTCATTATCGTTAAGCTCTTCTCTTAGTACATTATTGATACCCGATTTGGTGCTGATATGAATGGTACCATTTTGTTGGAACTTTTCAAGTATTTTTGGAACTATATATTGATTGGGTCCACATTAACTTATTGCTATAATTCCGATATTATCACCGGAGCCAGATAGATGGGTTTCAGTTCCAGCATCTCTTTATTTCCCACATCCTTTTGTGAAAACATGATCCTTCTGGATACCATACTCGAATACTTCTCTGAAAAAGCCTCAATCGACTTGTGATTGTTGATATTCGATGACTTGACCTCGATGGGAACTATCTTCATCTTACTTGCAATCAGGAAGTCTATTTCATAATTGTGACTTTTATTTTCAGGCTTCCATGTATGATAATACAACTCCCGCCCATTTGCCCTTATGATCTGTGCAACTGCATTCTCGTATAGATACCCCAGATCCGCATCCAGCTTATCGCTGAGAAGTTTGCTGTAAATAGTCGAGTATACCTCGCTCTCATGATTAAACAGCATTGTGGTAAACAACCCAATATCCGACAAATACAGTTTAAATGTGTCGTAATCCTTTGTCTGCGAAAGCGCAATAGTTGGATTTGTTGTATTATAGCAGATCATTACTGTTTTGGAACTAATTAATTCATAAAGCAGTTCTTCATCTTTTCTGGTTGTTCTTTTTCCCGTGGCAGATGACAAAATAAATCGGTTCCTTTTGGCTGCCAACTGCGCCGGTATGGCATCAAATATTGCTGAGATACGGCCGCTTGAATCTATTTTTCTAAAATCGTCTTTATATAGGTTTATTATTTCCCTTTTTACAAAATCTATTTCCACAAAGTTTTTTCCAGCAATATATGCTTCCACTGCCTGTGGCATACCACCAACTGCCATGTACACTCTAAAATCGCGCATAAGACTTCTATTTGTTGCATTCCCTATAGGTTTGTTTAATCCATTAAGCTGTTCAAGCATACTGTACTTGTCTTTTCCACATGCCCACAAAAACTCCTCATAATCCATAGGGTAAACTTCTATCTTAAATTCCTCCGATGGAATAACTATATCCTTAACATTCTTTTTAAGAGTTATTAATGAGCCTGTTTCTATATAACTGTATCTTCCGTCCTTAACTAAATACTTAATTGCCTGGCGTACTTTAGGTGCAAGCTGGATTTCATCAAATACAATAACAGAATTTCCTCTCTTCAGTGTCACCCCGGTTTCTGCCTGAAGGCGCAGGAAAAACATGTCCAGATCCGCAATGTCATCAAACACTGACATGAGATCATCTGTTATATTTGCAAAGTCTACAATTATATATGACTCATACTCGTTCTGTGCAAAATTTTCTGCAATTGTACTCTTGCCAACTCGCCGCGCACCTTCAAGCAGAACAGCGTATTTTTCACTGTAGTTTTCTTTCCAATCTAAAAGCTGATCATATACTTTTCTTTTAAACATATTTTTCACCTCATAGATATATTATATCCGTTTGTGCAATTAAATCAATGCTTTTATAACGTAAATAATCACTTTTCGCAATACTTTATAGTGCGTTTTATGCATTTTTCGCAGTACTTCATTGCATGTTTTGTGCACTTTTCGCAATGTTTTTTAATTCTCATATGATTTCTATCATACTTGACCTCACATTATAGATATTATAAAGGTCGATTGCAAAACTAACTTCCAGTTTGCAAAAGAAACTTCCAGTCGAAAATAATTTGCAAGATTAACGTCTGTTTTAACAGAACAAAACAGAAATTAACTTTGCAAATCCGGAAGTAAACATTAC